>Ga0172371_10003304_pt1 | contig 25082 bp, 25 predicted proteins | sample Lak12m_FD_114543 | JGI IMG/M metagenome (GOLD analysis project Ga0172371, IMG submission 114543) | Freshwater microbial communities from Kabuno Bay, South-Kivu, Congo - kab_022012_12m | ecosystem: Environmental > Aquatic > Freshwater > Lake | place: Democratic Republic of the Congo: South-Kivu... | reverse complement strand
TGATCTGGAAACAACCATGCCGTTCAGCGCGCGACCGTCCGCACCATATCGCATGGATTTGGCTGTCACCTATCGCTGCAACAATGATTGCGCGCATTGCTACAACGCCCGTGAACGCAACTTCCCCGAGCTCACCACCGAGCAATGGTTCAAGATCATCGATCGACTCTGGGCGCTCGGCGTGCCGCACATCGTCTTCACTGGCGGAGAAGCGACTTTGCGAAATGACCTTCCCGAATTGATCGCTCACGCCGAATCCAACGGACAGATCACCGGCCTCAACACCAACGCCCGCCGTCTCATCGACGAGAGTTATGTTAAAAAACTTATCGATGCCGGGCTCGATCACGTGCAGATCACGGTTGAATCTTGCGATGAGCAAATCCATGACGAAATGATGTGCGCCAAAGGTGCATTCAAGCAGACCATTCAAGGCTTGAAAAACGCACTCAATAGCAAACTTTATGTAATGACCAACACAACCATGCTGCGGACGAACATCCACAAGATTCCCGACACGCTGGATTTTCTGGCTGATCTCGGCGTGCCAACCATCGGACTCAACGCGCTGATCTACTCCGGTCACGCCCTGACCGTTGGGACGGGTCTGCATGAAAGTGAACTTCAACCCATCCTCGACATTGCCACACGCAAGACCGCCGAGCGCGGACAAAAACTCATCTGGTACACGCCAACGCAGTATTGCGAATTCGATCCCACTGCGAACAACCTCGGTGTGAAAGGCTGCACTGCCGCACTTTACAGCATGTGTATTGAATCCAATGGAAATGTTTTACCCTGCCAGTCTTATTATTATCCGCTCGGAAATATGTTGACCGATCCATGGGATTCGATCTGGAATCACAAATTGTCGGTGCAACTGCGTGAGCGGCAAAACCTGCCCGCCAAATGCGAGACTTGTCCCGTTGTCTCCGAGTGTGGCGGAGGTTGTCCATTGCAATTTGAAAATCACCGCGAATCTTTCGGTGTCAATACAGAGACAATTCCATTGGAGATATTTTCATGAGTGAACACGATTGGATCAAGGAATTCCCCGCTGCCATCACAGTCTGTGACTCGGACGGCATCCTGCTTGAAATGAATGATAAAGCCGCCAAGACTTTTGAGAAAGACGGTGGCTACGCGCTCCTTGGTAAAAACATGCTCGACTGCCACCCGGAATCGGCACGCACCAAGACAGAAAAATTATTGGCTGCAAAAGAAAAGAATATTTACACCATCGAGAAGAATGGCGTCAAGAAAGTTATCTATCAAAGCCCATGGTACAAAAACGGAAAATATGCTGGTTTTGTGGAACTTTCGCTGGAGGTCCCGTTCGAGATGCCACATTTTGTACGCTCATAACCAAACGATAGAACAAAGACCATCAGCATAGTAAATCAAAAATATGGTTGCGCCCCAAAATACCGAGATATCTTATTTATTAGCCTTTCCCGATCCTGCGGAGAAGGCTTCTGAGCCGCTGCAACAAATTAGCGGACTTAAAGACGCACCATATTTTCAGCCGGTGGATATCCATGTCGGAACGCTGGGCCAGGTCGAGGTCCAGGCCGGAGGCGTGCAGGTGTCCGTCCTGCGCCAACGCTACGATGACCGTATCCAGATACTGGATTGCAGATTCCAATTATCGAATGCCTTAAGTTTGGAGGCTATTCAGCAACGCGAAATCATCGAAAAGAATCTGAGAGAAAGATTCCTGCCCGCAGAGTATCTGGCAAGCGGAATGTTCGAAGAATATATTATGCTTCTGCTCGTTGGCGCACAGCCGACGCCGGATAAGTTTATCGAAAAAAATGCAGCATCACTGGCGCGCTTCATGCGCTCACAACGCGAAGTGTTCGACCCGCGCGAGATCGAAGAGATATTGATTTCGCGTGTACGTTATTCAAACATGGAACTCACGCTCGTGGATTGGGACGGCGCGGTCATCATTGCGCCCAGCGGAGATTTTCAATCGGACATCGAGCTGCTCAAGATCGGCAATTATCAACTGCTTCGTTATCGCATGTTGGACAACGACGTGGAATCCAGTCTGCACATGATCCGTGAAAGGTTCCGCCGCAATCCGCGCAGCGCCATCCAGATCGGGCCGACACGTACTGAAATGCGCCGCATCATTCAACACCGCCTTGAGCTAATGCTTGATTTTGAACATACCGAACAAAATCTTCTGTTGATCGGCGACTGGTACACGGCGCAACTTTACCACGTCATTCGCGATGAGTTTTACCTGGAAGATTGGAAACAAGCCGTAAAGAATAAACTGGATGACCTGCAAAGCGTCATTGAAACCATCCGCGAAAATTTTTCGCTCTCATGGCAAAGCCTGATGGAGAGCATACAGATCGCGGGCTGGCTCATATTGCTGGTAGGTTATTTCGTTTTATACTTTATGGATATGGGATGGTTCAAAAAACCATAAATGGAGGCCGCATGAACATCTTTAAGAACTTCACCAAAGTTCGATCCCTGCCGACCGGTGTGTATCAAAAACAAGCACCACCCGATCAACCGCCGTATCGCATCCACCTGCGTTTGCAAGCGGATGGCTCCGGCGTGCTCATCGTCAACGCCGCCACCGTTCTGCACCTCAACCCAACTGCCGCTGAATACGCTTACCACTTCATCAAAGGGACTTCTCCCGATGATGCGGCCAAAGAAATCTCAACACGCTACCATGTTAAGCGCGACGCAGCCATGCACGACTTTCAGGATTTCTCCGAGCGGATTCAGACTCTCGTGACGACTCCTGACCTCGACCCCGTCTCCTATCTGGACTTTGAGCGGGTCGAACCCCATTCAGCAGATCTCAGCGCCCCGCTCCGCCTCGACTGCGCGCTGACATATCGCCTGCCTATGAACACGCAAGCCGATTACGCCCCCACCAAACGCGTCGACCGCGAGCTGACCACCGACGAATGGTGCACCATCCTCGACAAAGCCTGGGATGCCGGCATTCCGCACATTACATTCACGGGAGGCGAAGCCACTTCGCGCGACGACCTGCCGCAACTGACCGCACGCGCCGAAAAGAATGGCCAGGTCTGCGGACTATTGACCGACGGCCTGAAACTGGCCGACAAAAACTATCTCGACATTCTTCTACAAACCGGTCTCGACCACATTCTTTTCATGCTCCAGCCCGAAAACTCGGACTCATGGAAAGCACTTGAGATCATCATGCCTGAAGATATTTTCGTCACGGTGCACTTAACGATCAACGAAAAGAATGTCAAAAATGTGCCAGACATTCTGGAAAGACTGGCAAAGCTCGGCGTAAAAAGCTTGTCGCTCAGCGCCGCAAATTCCGCACTCAAGGAAATTTTCAAAGATACGCAGAATAAAGCCGCCAATCTCGGCCTGGCCCTGAAATTTGACCTGCCTGTTCCATACTCAGCAGATAACCCGGTCGCGTCCGAGACTGAGCAAGACAATGCAATTTCCGGCGCGGGCAGAACCTGGCTTTATGTCGAACCTGATGGCGATGTTTTGCCGACGCAGGGCATGGCAGATAAAATTCTCGGTAACTTCCTGCGCGACCCGTGGGAGAAAATCTTTCACTAAAATAGCATCTCACCATCCGGCTGAACAGCCGCCTTTCTTCGTGGCGGCTGTTTTATTTTTGTAAGGCAGCAGAAAAACTTTAATGGTATGCTTTCCAAAATTTTGGAGACCATGAAAACCAGAACCATAATCATCGTATTTGTTGGCATGCTTCTTTTTTGTTGCATTGTGATCTGTTGCATCGGCAGCGTCGCATATTTTTACGCGACTCCGAACAACAACATTTTCATCCTGCCTACTCATATTCCACCACAGACAAACGTTGAGCCTCCTGCCATTCTCCCACCGACCGAGACGCCAGTTGCAGCCTGCCCAAACTTAATGGTCGATATCGTCCAGGCCTCGCAGGGGAGCGTTTACGGCTCAGGCGCAGACAGCGGCGGCGCATCGTCATCAAATACCGATTGGCAGATTCTTGTCACCTATCAGGTAAAGGGAAACCAGATCAGCAATCCGTCTTATGAAGATGTCTCCAAAAATCTCAAAAGTCTTCAACAAGACACCCCCGCGCAACAGGCCGCCTGGAATTTATTCACCGGTCTTATACCGCCCGAAGATCGGCAAATGATCTCCGAGTATCAGGTTTTCACCGACGGGCCAAGCAACATCCTGGCCGCGGTCGAACAGACCCCAAATGACCCGGCCAAATGGATGATCGAAGTTGACGAGGCTGACTTGCAAAGTAAGAAAGAGCTGGTTTTCACGCTCGTCCACGAATATGCCCACCTGCTCACTTTGAATGCAGACCAGGTTCCGCCTGATATTGCTATTTTCAACAATCCTAATGACCAGAATCTCTATGACCAAAAAGTCGCGGCCTGCCCCACTTATTTTCCAAACGAAGGATGCAGCAAGCCGAATTCCTACATCAACACTTTTTATGACCGCTTCTGGTTAGACGTTGTCGATGAGTGGAAGAAGATAGACGCCCTTTCCACCGCCGATAATCAGAATCCATACTACGACAAACTCTACGCTTTCTATCAGGCTCATCAGGATCAATTCGTGGACGATTATGCTGCCACCAACACATCCGAGGATATGGCGGAGACCTTTGCCTATTTCGTCCTCTCGCCCAAACCGACAGGCGATTCCATCAGAGATCAGAAAATCCTGTTCTTTTACGATTACCCAGAACTTGTCCAACTGCGCTCGCAGATTTTAAAAAATCTGTGTACACTCAACCCATAACATGAGCGTACCTGAACTTCCCATTCCCGAATCGTACTGGGTGCTTCCCGGTCAATTCCTGGTCGGAGAATACCCCGGCCATTTCGACAATGAAAAAGCCCGCGGTCGCATCGACACGTTCCTTGAAGCCGGCTTCAATACATTTATTGACTTGACCTCGCTCGATGAACTACCGCCTTATGAACCCATTCTCAAAGAACAAGCCCTGATATACAGTATGGAAATCCAACACTTGCGCTTCTCCATCGGCGACTTTGGCCTGCCCACGCACACCGGAATGATATCCACACTAAATGCAATTGACTCCGCGCTCAGTGCGGGACGCAAAGTCTATGTTCATTGCCGGGCTGGGGTTGGGCGCACCGGCACCGCAGTCGGATGTTATCTCGTGCGGCACGGCAAGACAGGTCAACAGGCTTTGCACCAGATCGCGGAATGGTGGCAGGATGTCCCCAAAAGCAAACGCTTTACGCGCTCACCCGAAACGGATGAGCAGGTTCAATTTATTCTCGACTGGAAAGAATGAACTGGCACGCTCGATATATTCAACAATCAGCATGGACGCGCGACCTGCGCGCTTATCTTTTTAAAAAAGCCGGATTGGCACACGCCCATCGTGTACTCGAAGTTGGATGCGGTACTGGCGCAATCCTTTCCACGCTGGAAACATCCGCATCGCTTCATGGCCTGGACCTCGATCCGGCCGCGCTGACCCAGTGTCGAATCCACGCCCCGGCCGCGTCGCTGACGTGCGGCAATGCGCTTCACCTGCCTCTCGCAGATCGAATTTTCAATATCACCTATTGCCACTTCCTTTTGCTGTGGGTTAAAGATCCATTGTGTGCCTTGCTCGAGATGAAACGTGTCACCGGCCTAGAAGGACATATCCTCGCGCTGGCTGAGCCTGATCACAACGCGCGTACGGATAAACCCGATGAACTCGCCAGGCTTGGAGTATGGCAAACCGAATCGTTGAAACGCCAGGGCGCAGACCCCGGCCTCGGCGTGCGGCTGGCCGACTTGTTCCATCAGGCTGGTATCCATCTCGTCGAAGCGGGAGCCATTCAAAGTCGAGGGAATGAGGCGCTTGAGCCTGATGAATGGGAAAATGAATGGGCAGCACTGGAATCCGATCTGACGGGAATCATCCCGAGACAGGAAATCCGGCAAATAAAGCATCTGGATAAACAGGCCTGGGAGCGCCGCGAGCGCGTTTTGGATGTCCCAACGTACTTTGCCTGGGGTCAGGTATAATTACACCGGAAATTATTGGAGGCATTTTTTGGAAACTTTACAACCTGATACTCAACCGACTCAGCCGAACCAACCGGTCCCGCAAACCCCGGCGCAGGAACGGATGGATTGGAAACGGTTCTTTCTGGACATATTTGAAACAGTGGGGTTGGCTGTCATCCTGTTCCTGGTGATCAACACACTTTCAGCGCGCGTGCGCGTGGACGGCTTCAGCATGTTGCCAACCTTGCAGGACGGCGAATTTGTGCTTGTAAACAAACTGGCATATCGCGTTGGCTCCCCTGCGCGCGGAGACATCATTGTGTTCCGTTCAACGACCGTAGCCGATCTTGATCTCGTCAAGCGCGTGATCGGCCTGCCCGGCGACAAAGTGGAAGTTCGCAACGGAAAGGTGATTCTGAACGGTCAGGTATTGAGCGAAGCGTACATCAATGCCGCGCCAAACTACAGCGGCATATGGAAAGTGCCGGACGGATATTTGTTTGTTCTGGGCGACAACCGCAATGATTCATCTGATTCACATCAATGGAGCTATTTGCCACAGCAAAATATTATTGGCAAAGCATTGCTCATTTACTGGCCGCCACCCAACTGGGCTATGATCAATCATACAAAAATCGTCCTGGCAGTGCCTTGAGATGGATATGAACGAGAATATTCTTCCTGAACCGTTCCAATGCGATGAGTGTCAGGCAGGCATGCTGCGCCTGCGTTTCATTACATATTTCACCTGGCTGGGCGAGGAACTCATCACCGTTCCCAATTTCCCAGCCTGGATCTGTGATGTATGCGGGCGACGCGAGTACGATGAAAAATCCATCTCATGGCTGACAATGCTCTTAAACCCCAACGCCGGTAAACCAACCGGACGCAAAACCGCTTCGCGTCGCGCGACACCGAGGGCAGCCTCACGTCCCTCCGCCGAATCCTAAGCTGACAAGGTCTGCTCCATGACAATGGCCTCTTCTCCCCGCCACGCTGACCGCCATCTTGATTCCAAATCTACGCGGGGAAAGCGCGGGCATGCTGGTCAATCGCCGCCAAATTGACCTGGTTGCCATGCTCAACCAACGAGTTAAACCAGAAAGCTAATCCAAAAATCGCTTGACCTGCAAGAGGCGGGATGATAAAATCCGCCCGCTTCTAAGAACGCCCCCATCGTCTAGAGGCCCAGGACGCAACCCTTTCAAGGTTAAGACCGGAGTTCGAATCTCCGTGGGGGCACAAGCGAAAGACCACCTGAAATAGGTGGCCTTTTTTTAACTTGAGACTTCGAACCTTCGTGAAGCACAAACAGACCCGCTAGTTTTTGGCGGGTCTGTTTTTTTTGTTTGGCAAACTATATGGAATAAGCAATAAAAATCCGACTGCAATAACGACCTGACCTATTAATACACCGGTCGCCTGCCAGGGGCCAAAATATGGAACTTGAGGCAAAGGCTGTGAACCCATTCCAAACACATCCGCCAGGCCGGCAAAGACAGCGATGACATAGCCAGTGCTGACCAATCGCAGGCCAATATCAGCCGCGATAGTGCGAGTCGCCCCTTTCCATAAAGCTGATAGATTGATATAGCCGCCGAGACAAATAAACGCAAGCCCGATCAGAAACACGGAAATTTGAACAAATCCAACCACCGGACTGCGGTCCCAGCCAAACCAGCCGGGTTTGGCACCAACTGTAAAAACAAAAAGTCCGACGAATGTAGTTACCAAGCCCACCCGAATACGGGTTCGGGAGGGTTCAACACGCAAGGGTTGTGTGTTTGCGGGCAAAGAAGCAGAGCGGTCGTTCATATTATTCATGACGGCAGACTCTTCTGCAGAAAGTCCAGCCAATTCCCGCCCAGAATATTTGCCGCATCGGTTTCAGAATAGCCGCGCGCGGTCAGAAGCGGAATCAATTTTTGAAGATCCGCAACCGTATCAATTTCAGACGGAACGGATTGCAGACCAAAGCCGCCATCAAAATCGGACCCGATACCTGAGTGAGACGCGTCACCCGCCAACTGGCAAACATGGTCAATGTGCGCTGCTACAACATCCAACGGAACTTCTTCGCGACGCGAACCATTCTGCCGCTTCCAGTTTGGCTTGAGAAATGTATTGAATGGAACTGTTCCAATCACGCCACCCCGCTCAATAATTCTACGCATTGCATGGTCGGAGAAGTGGCGGTTGGTTGAAAAACCGGGTAAGAGCGCCAGACAATTAACATGTGTTGCAATAATCGGGCCTTCGTAGAAATCAAGCGCTTCGAGTGCGGCTTGCTCATCCATGTGGCTGAGGTCAAGCGTGAAGTTGAAATCCGCCATCGCTTTCAGCAGGCGGCGACCGTCTTCAGTTAGAGGGCCGGGTTCTCTTGTACCGCCCGCGTAACGCGTCCCGGCCCAGGCAAGGCCGATCACACGCAATCCCAATTCATGCCATTCGGCGAGTTCATCGAGATTGCAAATGCCATCAGCGCCTTCCATCAATGGGACAAGACCAACCGGATGACCGCCTTTTGAGGAAGTTTGCCATTCAGCCATATGGTCGCGCAAATCTTTTGTGTTGGAAAGCAAGCGGAAATGACCGGGCTTAGAGTCGGTCAATTGGTGGTATAGCCGCAACTGGTCCAGGTAGATGCGGTGTGCTTCGTCGTACGAAGAATAGCAGACTTTGTCCCAGTCCCCCACTTTGGTGCGAATCGGCGAAGCGAACAAGGTTGAGAAAACAATGACAACCTGGCCACGCTGATAATCAGGCCAACCGATCAGGCTATCGCCGTTCTTTTCGGGGATAATTGTATCTTTTTCAATCTGACGCGTTTCGGACGCGGAACGCGTGTAGTCGCGCCCGAAGTTGAGCATATTCCAAGCCAGATCACAATGAGAGTCAATAATCAGAGTCATAATCACGAAAGAGCGCACCCTGGGGTGCGCTCCTTTTATTCGGTTGCTGGTCAGCTACCCGATTCTGCAGAAGGGGTCTCGTCATCAGACGATGAGTGCCCGAACTCCTCGATGAGCTTCTTATAATCTTTATCGGCATACGCGCCCGAGTCGACTTTGCGGAGGCTGAGGCCAATGCGATGCTGGTCAGCGTCAATGCGAATGATACGCAATGCACGCACTTCGCCTTCCTTCAAGGCTTCTTTGGGATGTTCGATGCGATGATCGGCGATCTCGGAAATATGAATCAGGCCTTCGATATCGCCTTCAAGACGAGCAAAGGCGCCAAACTTGGTCAAGCGAGTAATGACGCCTTCGACCAGTTGGCCGATGGTAAATTTTTCAACGCGCGACTTCCACGGATCGTCGGCAAGAGCACGGATTGAAAGTCCGATGCGTTTCTTTTCGCGGTCGATGTTGATAACTTTGACTTTGACTTCCTGCCCGATTTCCAGGACTTCTTTGGGATGTTGAACGCGATCCCACGAAATTTCGGAGAGATGAACGAGGCCATCCGCGCCGTTGACGTTGACGAAAGCGCCGAAATCAGAGAGGCTGGTCACGCGGCCAGTGTAAGTCTTGCCCACTTCGAGTTCGTCGATAACGCGCTCTTTGAGCGATTGACGAGATTCAGTGGATGCGGCGCGCTCGGAGAGGATCAGGCGGCGGCGCTCACGATCCACTTCGATTATGCGGACGGTGATCGGCTGTCCGACCATTTTTTGCCAGCGTTGTTCGGGCGTATCGCCACTGGATTGTGAGCGGCGCGATGCGCTGATTTGCGAGGACGGGATAAAACCGCGCAATCCGCCGACCATGGCGATCAAGCCGCCTTTATTAAAGCCGACGATCTTGCTGTCATAAACGCGATCTTCTCCAACCATTTTTTCCACGTTCTCCCAGGAGATTTGCTCCTGAGCGCGTCGGAAGGAAAGGACGACATTGCCATTCTCGTCTTCGGGGTTGATAACGTAAACGTGAACTTCCGCTCCGACTTTGAGTAATTCGCGTTCCTCGTCGGATAACTGGTCTATCTCGCGGCCCGAAATAACTCCTTCGGACTTTGCACCGACGCTGACAAGAATCTGGCTTTGACTAATACTTGCAATGACGCCTTTGCGGATTTCTCCGGTCTGAGGCATATCTACACCGATGTCCTCGGTTGCAAGCAAAGATTCCATACTCTGATTGTTCTGGTCTCCCTGCTGATTTTTATCGCTCCCCTGAGCTGGCAGGGCCTGATTCTGATCCATCACTAGTTGACTCCGGTTAAGAAAAATGTAAGGGGGATTATACAGGCGATTGCAGAAGTTGACAACCCTGCTTATCCGCTCTCCGAAACATACTCAAATCTACCCAAGAGCAGATTGAGGTTTGCTTCCTGCTTCAATGAACGTTGCCGAGAAATTCGATCTTACCAGCTCTCCACAGGCGTGACTTCGCCGCTGAACTCACGGTAGTTTTATTTAGCGGGATATAAAGCAATTTCTCGAGGTTGATGGCTGCGGTCAGGTCACGGTCCATCCCCAGCCGACAAACGTCATAGTGATACTCACGCTCACCCAGACCGATCCTGTCCTTCATCTGTCCGCACTGCGAACAGCATTACGTCGATGGAAAAAACCGGTCTGTAACCAGACTTCGCAACCGTACTAGGCGCCTTTATAGGTCAACTGCCACCGAAGCTCATACATGCCCACGTCCGCCAGGACTATATGATGGCTCTTGAGCATCCCGCTCACATTCAGGTTTTCCAACACAATCACCGACTTGGTTCTCGTCAGGACTGTGGCGGCCTGATGCATGGCATTTTTACAAATGTTCGCCACGCGAGTATGGGCTTTTGCCAGTTGCCGCAAGGCTTCCTTGCGCTGGCGCGTAAATATCCAAACATGGATTTTTACCTGAGAAAGAGCACAGCCAAGATTAAAGATTAAGGCAAAGAACAGTAAATGGTATATCATTAACATCATGGAAAAAATATTTGAATTTCACGTTTCGCGACGGACACGGCAGACATATCAATTCGATGAAACGCTCTTTGCGACAGATGGCCGCCTCGTATTTGCGGACTTTGGAGCGGCTCGCCATTTCGTTGAACGAATCCACACCGTCAGCGGACGCAACATCCCCGCCTCTGACGTTTATGCCATGGGCCTGATGGACGAGATCCTGCATCTCGTCATCCGCCAGTACGAGAAGCAGAATCCCGACGTGATGACGCGCGCTTTGGGCTTTTTGCAATCCACTCTCAACGCACGCTTGGACGAAACCATCGCGAAGTTCACGGACGAATTCCCGCCCAACGCGGTTTATCACGGTCAGCAGTTGGTTAACGAATATTTATTTGGGTCGACCGGAGGTATTTCCAACAAACAGATTTCAATGGAGGAAATGTTGCTGGTCAATATCGCCAACAACAACCCGGCGCTCCAGCCATACAGGGAATTCTTTGATGATTCTGTTTTACGCCCATCTGCCTATGACGATTCGCTCTGGCTATTAAATGATTTCTTCGCGAAACAGCCGAAATTCGGCGGACAGGCGACCGCGGCCGGGAATTCAGGGGAAACATTGTATGAAATTCTCATTGCCCCATCCAAAGCTTCGCCTTATTCACTCGAAGGCCAATTAAAGTTTCTGCTCGATAAATGGGCTCCCCTGCTAGGCGCGGCTTTCGTCGAAAGAATTTTACGAGGCATCGACTTCGTCAAGGAAGAAGTTATGCGCCACAGGGTGAATTTTGATTTTCATCCCACACTGGACGCCCCAACCTTTGGCGGAAATGAGTATCAAGAGTACGAACGCTTCAGCTCCGATAAAGATTGGATGCCGCGCCTTGTTCTGCTCGCAAAAAATACGTATGTCTGGCTCGAACAACTTTCCAAAAAACATCAACGCTGGATCAAAACCCTCGACCAGATTCCCGACGAAGAATTAGACACAATGGCACAGCGCGGCTTCACCGGTTTGTGGCTGATCGGTCTGTGGGAACGCAGTCGCGCCAGTCAGCGTATCAAACAGCGCATGGGCGATGACGACGCGGTCGCTTCGGCCTATTCTCTTCACTCGTACGATATTGCATCCGACCTCGGCGGCTGGGACGCGCTCAATAATCTGCGCGCGCGCGCCTGGCAGCGCGGCATTCGTCTCTCGGCAGACATGGTGCCGAATCACATGGGCATTGACTCGGCCTGGGTCATCGAACATCCCGATTGGTTCCTGTCACTAGATCAACCGCCGTATCCGTCTTACACATTTAACTCCGAAGATCTTTCAGATGATGGACGCGCGGGAATTATTCTTGAGGATCATTATTACGATCACACCGATGCCTCGGCCGTGTTTAAACGCTTCGACCGTGCTTCGGGTGAGACGCGCTACATTTATCACGGCAACGACGGTACCTCCTTCCCATGGAATGACACCGCCCAGTTGGATTATTCCAACCCGGTCGTACGTGAGGCTGTTATCCAGGTAATTTTGCATGTGGCTAGAAATTTCCCCGTCATCCGCTTTGATGCCGCGATGACTCTCGCCAAGAAACATATCCAACGCCTGTGGTTTCCCGAACCAGGCGCGGGCGGCGCGATCCCCTCCCGCTCCGAGCACGGCATGACCCGCTCCGAGTTTGACGCGCAAGTCCCCGAAGAGTTCTGGCGCGAAGTCGTGGATAGAGTCGCGGCTGAAGTCCCGGATACTTTGCTGCTGGCTGAAGCTTTCTGGCTGATGGAAGGATATTTTGTCCGCACGCTGGGAATGCACCGCGTTTATAACTCGGCCTTCATGCACATGCTGCGAGACGAAGACAACGCCAAGTACCGGCTGGCGATCAAGAACACGCTCGAGTTCGACCCGCAGATTTTGAAGCGCTATGTCAACTTCATGAATAACCCCGATGAAAAGACGGCGGTCGAGCAGTTCGGCAACGGCGATAAATATTTCGGCGTCGCCACCTTGCTCTCGACTTTGCCCGGCCTGCCGATGTTCGGTCATGGACAAGTGGAGGGCCTGCGCGAAAAATATGGAATGGAATTTCGCAAGCCAAAATGGGATGAGACTCCGGATGAAGGCTTGGTCCAAGGCCACGAATGGAAAATTTTTCCGATCCTTCACCGCCGACATCTGTTCGCCGATGTCGAGCATTTCCTGCTCTTTGACTTTTACACGCCAAATGGCCGAGCGGATGAAAATGTATTCGCCTATTCCAATCGCCACGGCGACCAGCGCGGACTTGTCATCTATCACAACAAATTTGCAGATACACGCGGCTGGATCAAAACCTCTGCTGCATATCTTGACAAAGGTTCAGGCGACCTGAGACAAAAGTCCCTCGCCGAAGGTTTGGGATTGCCGTTTGAAGGTTTCGTCATTTTTAAAGATTACGTCACGCACCTGGAGTACATCCGTTCATGCGAAGAACTTTGGCAAAAAGGTTTATACGTTGAATTACACGCTTATCAGCATCATGCATTCATGGATTGGCGATTTGCGGATGATGAAAAGTGGCGCGAGATTTATGCAGCCCTGAACGGCACTGGCGTGGAATCGATGCAAGCGAAGTTCAATGAAATGTTCGGCGAGAAAAAGGAAGTTATTGCGGAAGAAGTGAAGGTCAAAAAGCCGCGCAGAAAAGCAGTTAAGAAAGAAGAAAAGGGAAAGAAATCCATCGCCAAAAAATCTGCACCAGTAAAGAAAAAATCATCGAATGCGAAAGCTGCTGTTAAGAAAACTGGTGTGAAGAAGGCAACGAAACTCACTCCTACAAAAAAGACCATCAAACCCAAAGCAATTGCCAAGAAGAAGCCCGCCGCGAAGAAATCCACTGTCAGCAAAAAGGCAGGAAAACCCTTTAGCTAGTTGATGCATTTATCAAGCGCGAATCTCTTTCCTGCAAAACCAATCCATCAAAAACAGGATTCCCACCACAAACGGGATTCCCGCGATCAGTACATAGACGCTCCAGGGGAATCCGCGAGCCGAGGCAAGATAAAAGACGGCCCACCCGATGAACAGCACCGCACCGATCCACTCCCATTTCCAGGCTAGAGCAACGGCAATTGTCAACACAATGGATGGGATCAAGTGTATGAATAACCCGACCACGGTTTCCCAAAAGCTGTAACCCTGGCCGAATATATCCAGCGCGAACAAACTTTGAAAAAGAATGAACAGGCTGCCCATCAGGCGTGGTGTCCAAAACAGAGTTTGTTTAATAGGTTTGTTCATGGCGCCCTCCAGATTTATCTTAGCACGGGGGGAAATTTATTCAAGAGGTTGCCGATATTTTTGAATCTGTGGTTAAATGATTCTCATGCGCCACATTTATCTCTCCCCTCACCTTGACGATGCCGTGCTTTCCGCCGGCGGATTAATTTACGAACAGACTCACGCTGGCATTCCGGTTGAAATCTGGACAATCATGTGCGGCTTCCCACCTGAAAATGAAATCTCGCCCTTTGCAGAAGACATGCACAGGCAATGGGGATTTTCATCAGCCAAAGAAACCGTCGAAAAACGACGCGCGGAAAATGTAAGTGCCGCGTCCATTGTAGGCGCAAAGGCCGTCCATTCTGATTTTTTGGATTGCATCTACCGCCGCGGCAAAAACGGAGAATGGCTTTATACGGAAAGTGTGTTTGATCCACCGCTTGCCAGCGAAACGGATTTGCCAGCCAAAATTGCAACGGAAATTGCATCCCGCCTCCAACCGGATGATATGCTGGTCTGCCAACTAACGATCGGGGACCACGTTGACCACGTCATTGTGCGAAAAGCCGCCGAACTGCTGGAGCGTCCGCTGATTTATGATGCCGACATTCCATATTTGCTAAATTTTCCCGATGAGCTGGTTCCGAAAACGGCCGGGATGAAAGAAAAAGTCCATATGGTCTCTGAAACCGGCCTAAAGTCGTGGCAGGCAGCGATAGCTGCGTACACGTCCCAAATCGCGATGCTATTTGAAAATCCAGAATTAATGCAGGAAAAGATGCGGGCCTATTGGTTTGAGCATCAAGGCATCCGATTTTGGAAATTTGAATAGACAAATAAGGGTGGGGCTTGATTCGCACTTGAATCCATGATATATTAAGCCCGCCTTTGGAAATGCCAGAGGGACAACATTGCATCCTGTATGGGATGCAAATTCTTTAGTAAGTAGGAATGCCCATTATGCCAAACAAATTCCTGACCAAGGAAGGCTTCCAGAAACTTCAGGAAGAACTCGACTATCTGCGTACCGCAAAACGACAGGAAGTGGCTGAGCGTTTACATGAAGCCATGGAAGGCGGGGAACTGATCGAGAATGCTGAATACGAAGCCGCCAAGAATGAACAGGCCTTTGTCGAAGGCCGCATTCAGGAACTGGAAATGCTGCTGGCCTCGGCACATCTAATCGACGAAGACGATAAGAATCATAAAGGTGTCGTCTCAATCGGCTCGACAGTGACCATTCAAGAACAAGGCTACGACGAAGAGAAATTCACCATCGTCGGTGCCGCAGAAGCCAACCCGCGCGAAGGCAAGATCTCGAACGAATCACCGATCGGCAAGTCTATTTTGAGTCATAAAGTCGGTGACGTGGTTCCCGTCGAAACTCCGAACGGCACATATAAAGTTAAGATCCTGAAGGTCAAGTAAGGGTTTATCCTTTCGCGGCCCCGCGCACCTTCGCCCCTACGGAGGCGGGCCGCGCGGGGCCTTTTTGTTTCACAACCTCACCCCTTCCCTCTCCTAAAAGGAGAGGGGGAGAAAATCGAAATGGCAGACTATAACTCTCTCGAAAAAATCCGGTTACAAAAAATTGATGAGTTGCGGGCGGTGGGTGTGGAGCCATATCCAACCCGCGCCGCGCGCACTCACACCAGCGCACAAGCAATTGCTGAGTTTGAAATCGCTGAAAAGGCTTCGACAGACTCAGTCACCGGCGCGTCGGAAGTAAAAGCGACCCTCGCGGGGCGTATCCGCGCCACACGTGCCATGGGCAAGATTTCATTTGCCCATATCGAAGACGGCGCTGGCAGGATCCAATTATTCTTCCGCATGAACGAACTGACACAGGAACGTGTGGATTTCTTCAACAAGATGTTCGACATCGGCGACTTTATTCAAGCGTCCGGCGTGATGTTCCGCACCAAGACCGGCGAAGCCACGCTTCATGTCCACGACTTTAGCCTGCTCGCCAAATCCATCAGCCCACTGCCCGCTGACAAAGACGTTACACAGGAAGACGGCACAGTTGTCCGTTATGCCGCGCTCGAAGACCCTGAACTGCGCGCCCGCCAGCGTTACGCGGACCTGGCCGTCAACCCCGATGTGCGCGAGACATTCCGCAAGCGCGCCGCACTCATCAAAGCCCTGCGGACTTTTCTCGACGACCATGAATTTCTCGAAGTCGAAACACCTATACTCCAACCGTTATACGGCGGCGCGGCGGCGCGTCCGTTCGTGACACACCACAATGAACTCGAACAGGATATGTATTTACGCATCTCGTTCGAGTTATATCTCAAACGATTGCTGGTTGGGAATCTCGAACGCGTTTACGAGATCGGCCGCGACTTCCGCAATGAGGGCGTCTCGTTTAAACACAACCCGGAATTTACTCAGCTCGAATTTTATTGGGCCTACGCCGACTATTTAAAGGTCATGGAACTGACCGAGCAAATGGTGTCCTACGCCGCCGAAAAAGTGACCGGCTCGACCAAGGTCAAATTCGGCGAACATGAACTCGAATTCAAGCCACCCTGGCGTCGACTCGAAATGCGTCAGGGAATTCTCGAGGCCAGCGGCATTGACATCGCCAAGTACAAGACCGCCGATGATCTGTTCAAAGCCATCCGCGCCAAACATCCGAACAAGACTCCCGATCCGCACGCAACGCGCGGCAAACTGATTGACTTTCTGCTTAGCGAATTTCTCGAGCCGACTCTGATCCAGCCGACATTCCTCTACGATTATCCGCGCGACATTTCGCCGCTGGCCAAACCCAAGCCCGGCGATCCATTAACCGTCGAACGCTTTGAAGGTTATGTTGCGGGTTTTGAATTATGCAACGCCTTCACCGAATTAAATGATCCGCTCGATCAGGAACAACGCTTCGTGGATATGGCACGCGATTACGCTGAAGATGATGAAGAAAAACATCCGCTCGATGAAGATTATCTGCGCGCCATGCGTTACGGTATGCCGCCCAACGGCGGCTTCGGCATGGGCGTGGATCGTCTCGCTATGCTGTTGACCAATAAACATTCCATCCGTGAAGTGTTGTTGTTCCCGGCTTCGAGAAAAGAAGAATCGTAAGGGCGACCTTTATGGTCGCCCTGGGCAGGGATAAACCCAGCCCCTACAAATTCGAACCATGAAAAACAAAAACATCCTCATCCTCGGCGACATCATTACCCTCGCCATCGTCACATTGATTGGATTCTCCACACACGGCGAAGGGGCTGGGTCGCCCAGCCCTTCCATTGTCATTCCGCGCATGGCCGCCGCGTTGATTCCAATGTGCGGCGCGTGGTTCCTCATCGCTCCATGGTTTGGACTCTTTAACGATGAAGTCACATCCAACGCAAAATTATTTTGGAGACCGGCGCTCGCCCTCTTGTTCGCCGGGCCGCTGGCAGTCGTGACGAGAGCGTTGATTCTCAACGCGGCTGTCGCGCCGATTTTTGCCGTTGTCTTCAGTTGCACGTCGGCACTTGGAATGATGGTCTGGCGAACATTGCATTTGATTCTAGTCCGCAATGCTTAACACCTAGATCTTCTTCAACAACTTTTCAGCCTCATGGTTGACAAACGAACTAGATACGCCTTTAGACTTATCACCATCACGAATAATTTCTTGCAAAGTTTTAACAAGAGGCTCTCTTCCCTCTTCATCAAAGTTGAGAAGTGTATTTACAATTGCTTGACATACTTGATCTGTTTGTGATCGCATTGCTTTATCTATTTCATTCTCCGTATGTCTAAGCACAAAAAGAGAATCATTGGGTATTTCAAAACCACCTAGCGCGCCATATAATCCAGATACAAGATTTAGCATATGACCGTAAGTTGTAATTTCTACACGTAAGGCATCAACTAGCGATCCGATTATTTTATTGTCCCCTATAGTGTCCAGTGCATTAATTATTGCTATTTCTACATTCTTGGTGGAATCCAGTCTTTCAATTAATGGTTCTTCATATTCCTCTGAATGAAAGAAGTTTTTAGTAAATTTCGACTGAACTAATTCAGCGACCATCTTAGATAAGAGTGGTGTCCATAACTCTTCTGCCATCGCGGAACGAAGTTTGCCATTCCAAACAGTTAATGCTCCGAGTAAACCATCTAAGGCACGACTGTCTTTCATCCCCCCTAGCATCTCTGCTACTTTTGTTCTGATTTCGTTCTGACTGACAAATCCCTTCTGGCCCTTTTCGGTCAGAAGAGGTATCAACGGGTCCGCAACTCCAGCATTTTCGATTTCATCCAATGCCTTCGATGCTTTCCATCGTACTGATTCCGACTGGCTCGCAAGATCACTAACCAAAGACACAATGGCCTGTGAAACGGCATTTGAATCTCTGACTTCTTTTAAGGCTAATGCAGCTTCTCGACGAATATCCGGGCTATCCTTATAGCTCAGAGCCCTTACTAATCCCTGAACATCCCCGCCTTGCTTCAACTTTTCGATATCAGGCGGCGCAAAAAATCGGCCAAATACGTTCTTCATTTTTATTCTCCTCTTGGCTAATTGCTTTTGGCGACCGAATCACGATTAACTGCAAAACGATTACAATTCAAGTATAGCATAACCTTATGGACGAACCCGCCCTCATTACTTCCGCACAGCGCGGCGACCTCGACGCCTTCAACACACTCGTCTTGCATTATCAAGATGCGCTGTTCAACACTGCGCTGCGCATTCTCGGCGATGACGATCTCGCCGCGGATGCCACACAGGACGCGTTTCTCTCTGCGTTCAAAAATTTAAATTCATATCGCGGCGGATCGTTCAAGGCTTGGCTTCATCGCACTGTCACGAACGTCTGCTACGATGAACTGCGTCGCAAGAAACGCCGCCCCACCACCCCACTCGAACCCGACACCAGCGATGGCGACGAAATGGATTCTCCGCGCTGGCTGGCCGACAAATCAATGAGCCCTGAGCAAAAGTTTGAGGCTGACGAACTCGAACACGCCATTCAACATTGCCTCGATGCGCTTCCCAACGACTTTCGCGCGGTGGTTGTGCTGGCCGACATTCAGAATCTCGCCTACAGCGAAGTTGCAAGCGCGACACGCGTCCCGCTTGGCACGATCAAATCGCGTTTGGCGCGCGCCCGTCTTCGTCTGCGCGAATGCTTGCAAGGCTTCGGGGAACTTCTGCCTGCCTCATACCGTCTGGATAAGGAGCCACAATGACTTCCTTCCGAGACGTTGAACTTCTTTCTGCTTATTTAGACGGACTACTAAGTCCGTCGGATTCTGCGCGGCTGGAATCCCACCTCTCTTCCGACGCAAGCCTGCGCGCCGCTATGGATGATTTACGCGCAGCCCGCGGCTTGCTCCACCAACTGCCACAGCGACGCGCTCCACGCAACTTCACGCTCACTCCCAAGATGGCTGGAATCAAACCGCCCGAGCCACGCGCTTATCCAACCTTGAGATTCGCAACCGTGCTGGCAACTCTCCTTTTCGTAGCAACTTTCGTGATCAATGGATTGGCTCCCGCTGTGAATTCCAGTTTCGCTGCCGCTCCCGCACCCGCTTATGGATACGGCGGTAGTGGTGGTGGTAGCGCAGAATCCGCTCCGCAAGGAGCTCCTGCCGCGACTGAAGCACCTAACCTCCCATTTGCGGCCATCTCGCCGACAGAAGTGACGCCATCGGCAGATCAGTTCCTCGCGCCGACAGCAACAGCACCAACAGAGGCTCCATCCACCAAAAGTGCTGCCCCAGGATTGGGTAACGGCGCCCCGTCCCGGGTCCCGAATGAAGCGCCTGTGCCCTTCGTATGGCAAATTGGACTGGCAATCATCACCGTCATCTTTGGCGCGGCCGCATGGCTGATCCGTCGCACGAGTGAAAATAAGTTCCGCAAGCAATGGAAATAAATTATTGCCTGCGTTGTGGGACGCGGGTGGAACACGCCGAGCGCTTTGGACGCCTTCGCCCGGTTTGTCCGCAATGCGGATGGATACATTTCACCAATCCGAAAGTTGCCGCGGCCGTTCTGGTTGAACAGGATGGCCGCGTACTGTTGGTACGACGCGTCAACGAGCCTTTCCGCGGTCTGTGGACTCTTCCCGCCGGTTTTGTGGACGCGGGCGAAGACCCGGCCCGCGCCGCCGAACGCGAATGTTTGGAAGAGACCAGCCTGATCGTCCGCGCCACGAAAGTGTTGGATGTCATCGCCGGCCGCGAACATCCACGCGGCGCTGATTTTATTATTGTGTATCAGAGCGAAGTTGTCAGCAGTGAATTGTGCGCCGGGGACGATGCCGACGCGGCCGAATGGTTTGATTATCAGGAATTGCCTCCGCTTGCGTTTCGCGCCACACGGATCATCCTTGCCTCCCGACAGTAAAAATCTCAAGATCGGCGGAAGAACAAAACCAAACGAAAGTATCACGTCGTTTTGCTTGCATCTGACGGGTTATCTCTTTATAATCTAATAAAACCAAGCCTAGAGGAGATGATTATGAAACCCCGTGGTTATTTGTTTTTACTTGGCTTTGCGGTCTTCATCATTGTTATTGGGATTGCCTGTAGTGGCGGCGCAACCCCTACTGCTCAACCTCCGCAACAGCAACAACCCGCACCGACGACTCAATCAACAACGACTCAATCAAATAGCAATAACAGCAATATTGGAAATAGCAGCGCGCTTGTCACCTTCACCGACCAGAACAAGTTCTACCAGATTGACGTGCCCGGTGACTGGAAGTACACAGCCAGCAGTGGCACCCACTATTACGTTGACCAATTCAAAGCCCCCGACGGAAACGCTTTGGTTGAGAACATCACTTATAATGACGACACGCCTTTCTCAGGCTCACAAAATGGCCAATTCGCTCTTCAGTTGCTCCACCAGTTTTACAGCGTCACCAAAAAAGAAGGCGACATTCGCGTCAGCGACGACAGCATCATGAAAGACGGCAGTGAGCGCCTGACCTGGACTTCCAAAGGCGGCGGCTACTCCGGCCTGTCCTACTTTGAAGTTCGAGATAGGTTAAACTTCCTGATGTTCACTGTCGAGTGGTCGAATAATTATAAAGATACCTATCTAGATACACTCAACCAGGTCGTCGCCAGCTACGTAATCCCATAATTAACAAACAATGACAATGAGACCGGCTTCAACCGGTCTCATTGTTAATAATTCACCTGTGCTACAATCATTTTATGAACGCCAACCTTCGTCCCTCGCCCATCGCCGGGCTTTGGTATGAGGAAAATGCCGCATCCCTCGCCCGCACCGTTGACCATTACATAGATAACGCGAAACTCTCCGAACTGAACGGGGATGTGATCGCGGTAGTCGCTCCTCACGCGGGACATCGCTATTCAGGGCCGGTGGCCGGATATTCGTTCTCAGCGCTTCGCGGCCGGACCCCGGACCTGGTCGCCGTTTTGTCGCCCTATCACAGCTACCACAGCGCACCGTTTCTCACCTCCGCCCATAATGGCTACGCGACGCCCCTAGGCCCAATTGTCATTGACAAAGCCGCCGTCGACACGCTGGATGCCGAACTAAAATCCACACTCGGACTCGGTCTGACGCGCATTGCCAACGACCCCGAACATTCTCTCGAAATTGAACTCCCTTTTTTACAGCGCATACTGAAATCAAACTGGTCTCTTCTGCCCATCATGTCACGCGCACATGATCCCCGCCTCGCCCGCGGACTCGGTCTTGCGCTCGCAAAAATCCTAAAAGATAAAAACGCCATCCTCGTCGCCAGTACGGACTTGTCCCATTACTACGATCAAAAAACTGCCGACATTCTTGACCATAACATGTTATCAGCTCTCGAATCCTTCAACCCCGAAGACGTGCTCGAAGCCGAAGCAACCGGCAAAGGTTTCGCCTGCGGACTCGGCGCATTGACCTCTGTGATGTGGGCGGCGCGTGAACTCGGCGCGGACAAGGTCCAGATTTTGCATCACGCCACCTCCGGCGATGTGACTGGTGATTACAGTGCGGTCGTTGGCTATGGCGCGGCGGCCATTCTCAAAACAAATAAGCCATGACAATCTTTGTCCAACTCGCCATCAACGTCCCGTCTGTCGCGGGCGTTTTTGATTATGCTCTGCCAGAATCGCTGGCGGGAACTGTTGGTATTGGACATCTTGTCATCGCGCCGTTCGGCAAACAGACCGTGCAGGGAATTGTTTTACGTTTTATTGACCAGCCCTCAGTGGCTGAAACCAAAGAAATCATCGAACTTGTTGATCCCGATCCCGTTCTAACACAGACACAAATTCCGCTAGCCGAATCTTTGGCCGAGTCAACGTTGTCATCTCTTGCATCCATCATCGGATTATTTTTGCCGCCGGGACTTGCTCAACAAGCCGATGTAATTTACGAATTACGCAATATTCAACAGAATCCAGACAACGGTCCATTGTCTGCCCTGAGCACAGTCGAAGGGTCCACCGTCCACCGTCGGCTGATAGATTTGCTCAACACGCGTGGCCCACTGCGCGGCCGCCAAATTGACCGTCACTTCGCGAAAGTGGATTGGCGCAAAACCGCGCAGGCATTGGTCAGGCGAGGCGTGCTTTCATCGAAATCCATTTTGCCAGCCGCCAGCATTCGCCCGAAATTTATTCGCACCGCGCAACTGGCCGTCACGCCGGAAATCGCCGAAGAAGCGATGTCAGAGTTGGGCAAGACAGAGTCCACTCAAACGCGCAGAAAAAAAGCTCTGAGATTTCTCATCAAGCAACCGAACGCAATCAACGTTTCGTGGGTCTATGCCGAGAGCGGATGCAACATTTCCGATCTTCAAGAATTGGAGGAACGCCAACTCATCATTTTGCGCGAGACAGAAATTTTCCGCGACCCATTGGAAAAAATTGGCAAACAAGAACCTGTAAAAGAATTGGTGTTAACTAACGAGCAAAAAAATGTATGGCAAAAAATCGACTCAGCATTTTGTCAACTCGCCGAAGGAAAATCCGTCAAACCCTTTTTACTTCAAGGCGTGACCGGCTCCGGCAAAACAGAAATTTATTTGCGCGCCGCTGAAGAAACTCTTCGGCGCGGAAAGCAAGCCATCATCCTTGTTCCTGAAATTTCGCTCACACCGCAAACCGTCCGACGATTCATGGCGCGCTTCCCCGGCCAGGTCGGCTTGATGCACTCCAAACTTTCCGAAGGCGAACGTTACGACACGTGGCGGCGCGCCCGCGCGAGTCAACTTAAAATTATCATCGGGCCGCGCAGTGCGCTCTTCGCTCCCCTGCCGAACATCGGCCTGATCGTTGCCGACGAATGTCACGACAATTCTTATTATCAAAGCGAACCGCCTTTTTATCACGCCATCAGCGCCGCACAAATCTATGCGCGGATTTGCGGTGCGGTTCCACTGCTTGGGACAGCAACCCCGTCTGTCGTTCAACGGAGTCAAGCCGAGAGCGGAGAAAGTGTCCGCCTGGAATTGACTCAACGCCTCAACTCGGACCCGGCAACGGAGACCACCGAAGGTGCAGGTGCTCTTCCTGCCAAAGGGTTGGATCTGCCCCCGATCCACATTGTCGATATGCGCGCAGAGTTGAAGTCTGGCAACCGCGAAATCTTCAGCCGCGAACTGACCGACGCACTTGGAAAAACTTTGTCACGCGGCGAACAGGCGATTCTATTTTTGAACCGTCGCGGATCGGCCACGTATATTTTTTGCCGCGATTGCGGATATGTTGTGAAGTGCCCGCGCTGCGAAACACCGATGACTGCTCATGTTGAAGGTGCAAGGTTAAAGGTTGAAGGTATAGATTCTTTCAACCTTCAACCTTCAACCTTTAAACTTCTTTGCCATCGCTGCGGATACGCGCGGCAGATGCCGAAAAAATGTCCCGAGTGCGAGAGCGCAAATATCCGCGCATACGGACTCGGCAGCGAGAAAGTTGAAAGCGAAGTTCAGGCATTGTTTCCGAAGGCGCGCACGCTGCGCTGGGATTGGGAGACAACACGCGAGAAGGATGCGCATGAAATTATCCTGACGCATTTTTCATCGGGCCGCGCCGACGTTTTGATCGGCACACAAATGCTGGCGAAAGGACTTGACCTGCCGCGTGTGACTCTGGTCGGCATCGTGTTTGCGGACGTTGGCCTGCACCTACCGGATCCGTTCGCGGCGGAACGTGTCTTTCAAGTATTGACTCAAGTCGCGGGCCGCGCGGGGCGTTCGTCACGCGGCGGACGCGTGGTACTGCAAACTTTTTCGCCGGAGCATTATGTCATCCAGGCCGCGGCGAAACATGATGTCAATGGTTTTTATCAGCAGGAGATTGCCCAGCGCAAACGACTTGGTTATCCGCCTTTTTCGCGTTTAGCTCGACTTGAATTTCGCCATCGTGATTCTGCCATTGCAGAAAAAGAAGCGCGCAAGCTGGCGACAAAATTTCAAAAACAAATCGACTCTGAACATTGGTCTGCAAATTTGATCGGTCCCGCGCCATGTTTCTTCTCGAAACTCAACGGCGAATATCGCTGGCAAATTATTTTGCGAGCCGCTGACCCCGCATCCATTTTGCGCGGCCAGACATCCACCGGATGGAGGGTTGAAGTAGACCCGGTAAGTTTGCTATAATCACTGAAATTTAGAATTTAGCAGGAGGCAGTTATGCAATCGCTTTCACGTGGTTGGTCGTTCATGCAGCAAGCCTGGCAGATGGCGCTCAAGGATAAAGACTTGATCAAGCCATCCATTTATGCGCTGATCGTCGGGGCCATCGTCTCGGTCATTGGACTGATCCCAGTTATCACGGTGGTGTTCCTCCTCGGCGGAGACAACAGCTTTTTCGGACAGGCCGCGATGGTAGTGATGGGCGCTATTCTGATCTTTGCCCATTACGTGGTCAGTTATATTTTCTCCGGCATGACTGTCTACCTGATTTATGGATATCTCG
>Ga0172371_10003302_pt1 | contig 25087 bp, 22 predicted proteins | sample Lak12m_FD_114543 | JGI IMG/M metagenome (GOLD analysis project Ga0172371, IMG submission 114543) | Freshwater microbial communities from Kabuno Bay, South-Kivu, Congo - kab_022012_12m | ecosystem: Environmental > Aquatic > Freshwater > Lake | place: Democratic Republic of the Congo: South-Kivu... | reverse complement strand
GTACGAGCGCGAAGTAACATCAAAATACGAGACTTCAATAGGAGGAAATTCAAGAGTGCCGGCGGTTATCGGACGGATTGTGAATACGAAAGTCTTCTTTCCCTCTTTTAGCGATGTCTGAACGGTATCTTCATAGATTTTAAAATTCCTGGTGAGTATTTCCTGTAAATTCAGCGGGGGCGGGTTGATGTTTTCGAGGCGCGCATTGCCTGATATGGCAAGTGTGAGTTTTACGGGGTCCCCGACTTTACAGGTCTGTGCGTCAATGGACGATTCAACGGTTATGTTGCTTCCGATGGCGCCTGTATAAGAAGCGGGCCTGTTTTCTTCGGGCGGCGGGATAACTCTGACGGTCACCGCCGGGCCGACCGCAAAGACGGATGTCTTGACTCCCTGGCCCTGTGCGGAGACTCCGGTTACTGCAAAGCCTTTGAATAGTACCGGTCCGAAAGTATGGCTTTTCTCCTCTGTGGGCCTGTAACCCAGCTTGAGGGTGTATTCGAAGTACTTGTTGCCGTTATGAGTGATAATTGTCTTGTCGAATGTAAACCTGGCTTTGGTCTCCTGGAAACCGCCGAAGTTAAACAGGTTGTCAAAAGGGTTATTCTTGACGGTATAGTTGTTTATGGCAAAGCCCGGGGCATCGTTACGCTGAACGAGATGTTCTCTCAAAATCCTATCGATGTCCGGCGTTTCGAGTCCCGGAACAGCGCTGTTCTCCATGAAGGGAATCGTAAGACCCGGAGGATCAGAAGGGTCAAGAGGCTCAATGCCGGCATGATTGCCCGGAAGCTGTTTGAGGCGTATGGAGAATGTAATGTCGAATGGTTCATCAACGAGGACAGCTTCATGTGAAGCTTTAATGCTGATATCAACCCAGTCCTGCTTCTCTATCCCGGTGACTCTTATTAAGGGTCCATCAGCAGAGTATGTACGGTTATCGACACTTAACCTGACGGGGCCTGCCCGGAAATCGCCTGTAGACAGAGGAGTAAGTTCGTATGTAAAAACCCTGCCTGAGAAACTGCTCCTGGTCGTCTTGCCGTTTACCCATGAGAAGCTGGAGTAACTCTTGCCTTGCGATCCGAGCATTTTCACCGTGCAGTTCGTTATGGCTGAAAGGTCAGGCGGGGACTGGGGTGAATCAAGCCCGTCTACATTAACGTTTATTACAACCGGTTCGCCGATATAGATGCTGGTACGGTTGGCGGTGACATCCATCTTGATGTCTGCAGCATGGGCGAATAATGACAGGAAGAGAACAGGCAGGAAAACCGCTATAATATTCCGTCTTTCCGTCATTCTATGCTCTCTACCCTTCTTCGCCGGAAAGCCCGGCATCCCGCCACGCTTGTCCGCCCGTGGTCATACGTGTCAACCTAAACCATAACTTATTAGCCAGAAAAATGCGAGGTTTAGCAAACGCCAATTTGGACTGCGGCGGCTCGACGCCGCTTTTCTTGAAAATCCCGCATCTTATCAATCCGAAACGAAGGTACGTCAAGCCGTACCTAATGAAAGCGCTGTCTCCACCAAAGGCGGATCCGCCCGAGGCGGAAAGCCAGCGCACTCCAAAACATTCCTTTTCATAGGCAACTCATTGTATCTCAATGTTTTCCTGCTTAGGTTGACGCGTATGGCCAGTGGCGGAGGCGGATAAACTTGCCGTATGGTGCTTCACCAGTCACGGTCTATCGGTGTTAATGGTATATTCCTGTTTCGTTCGCGTTTCTGTTCTTCGTGTTCATTTTCCCGCTGGGTCGCCTTTTCCAGGAGCTTTTTCAGTTGGTCGGCAGTCAGTTCATCTTTGTTCTTTTTCTCCTGCTTATCTTCTTTCTGTTCGGGAGGCTCCTTTTTGTCCTGGTCATTCTGTTGCTGCTGCTGTTGCTGGTCCTGTTGCTTCTGCTGCTGGTCTTTGTTCTGCTGATCCTGCTGCTGTTGCTGTTTGTCTTTCTTTTCCTGTTCCTGGTCCTTCTTCTCCTGCTTCTGGTCCTGCTTGTTTTTGGGAAGAAGTTTTTCGATCTCTTTCAGCAGATCATGTGCTTTCCGCTGTTCAGTAATGGAGGACGGGAGGTCTTTCTTTGCGATGAGTTCTGACGCTGATTTCTGCGTTGTTGCGGCTTGGCCGGCAAGTTCAAGAATCCTGCGGCGTGTTTCCGCTGAAATTCCCTGCTGTTCCTCAGGGGTTTTCTTCTCTCCCTGGCTCTTTTCGTTTCCTTTCGGCTGGGGTGCTGTTTTCGGAGGTTCACCGGATTCGGGCACTGTTTCGGAAAATCGTTTCTTAAAGATATCTGTCAGGTTCGAGGCTTCATCCTGTTCGGCCTTTGCACGCTTCTGCTGCAGTTCCCCGGTTGCAGCAGAGGAAATTGTAATCGTATTTGTCTGCCTTCTTATGTCCTCCTGGAGGATACCCTGGTAGTAGGCAATGGATTTCCAGAACTGATATACGGCATTTTCAGCAACGACCGCCGGGTTGTATCCTGCCGTATCGAGGTCGCGAAACGCGTCGGCGGCATTTTTCATTTGTGTTCTTGTGCCGTCCGCCAGCTGGTCAAAAGCGGCAACCTGCTGCTGGATCTTGGGATCGTTACCCTGCTGCTGGGCCATGGAGTTAAGCAGTTTGCCCTTCAGCGGTATCCAGAGATCGGCATTTGCCTTCTGCTTTTCAGCAATCAGTTCAAGTGTTCTTATCTGGGCCGGCGAATCGTTGGTGAATGCCGGTGGGGTTTCGGTGATTATCTGTCTCTGGGCCTGGAGCATCTGGTCGGCAATCTGCTGGGGGGGCGTCTTTTCGTATTTTGCCATCAGCTCAGCGGTTTTAGCCTGCTCGTCGGCGGCGGGCAGGGCCTCGAGAACAACCGCCAGGTTTTTCTTCGCCTGATTGTCACCCGGTTTTGCGCGGGCCGCCTCCTTGAATGATTCACCGGATTCGCGGAGAAGTTTTGCGCTTTCAATCAGCCTGGACGAATCCGGCTGTTTGGGGAGTTCTGCCGCGCGGTAAAGGGCGGCGCCAAGTCCCGTTGCTACGGTATTCTGTCCCTGTTTTTCCTTATGGAGCAGTTGAACGTCCTTCAGGATCTCGGCTGATTCCCTGTATTTGCCGGCCTTGAACAGCGCCACTGCGGCATTGTAGCGGAAGTCGTACTGTGATTGTGCCGGTGCAGTACGAGCGGCCTCAAGATATGCTTTTGAAGCCTCTTCGTATTTGCCCAGCAGGTAAAGCTTCTGGGCAACGCGCGCGCCTTCGCGGCCTTCCGGGATCTTCAAGCCCGCGGCCAGGGCATTGGTCGGGGCGGGGGACTGCATCTGTTCAGCCTGTTGATCGGCGTAGTTGGTTGCCTGGGCAGCGCTGTCCGTGACGAATGCCGGCAGGATGAACAGCAGCAGGACAGCAATGTTCTTCAGCGGCGGTGGCGTTTCTTGTTTCCGTGATGAGGATGCAAGCCGGCCGCGGCTGAGGAACGCTCCGGCAAGCAGAAGGAGAAAAGCCGGAAGCAGGAACCACTGGAACCGTTCCACGTGGCGGCGCTGGAGTGTCTCTTCAAAATCCTTTGCCGACAGCCTGCTCAGATGGTTGCGGTAAAGCATGCCGAGAGTCGTGCTTGTCATGCTTGCGGTACCAACCGGTATGTACGCTCCGCCTGTGGCCTCGGCAATCGCCTGCATGTTAGTGTTGTTCAGCTTAGAGACGACCTCCTGGCCTTTGTGCCTGAAATAGGGCTGGTTCTGGCCTGGATCCGGGATCTTCGAGCCGCCGCTGCTTCCGAGCCCGACGGTGAATATCGGGATGTTCTTTTTCCCTGCCGCTTCGGCCGCTGCCAGGGCCTTACCCCGCAGGTCTTCCCCGTCGGAGATAAGGATAATGGCCTTGTGGGAGCCTTCGTCGTTCTTCAGGGTTTCCATGGCCTTGTATATCACGTCGCCGATGTCAGTCTCGCCGGCCGGGGCGGCATCGATACTGATGGCCTCGAGCGCCTGGTTGAGATAGGCATAGTCGGTTGTCAGGGGGCAGAGTGTTACCGCTTTCTTCCGGAAGGCAATGAGGGCGGCCCTGTCGCCGCGAAGCTCCTTGATGAGGTCAAGGATATCGGTCTTTGCCCTCATGAGCCGGTTCGGGTATATGTCGTTGGCAAGCATGGATCTTGATACGTCAAGCGCGATCACAACATCCTTCCCGCGCTGGTAGACGATTTCTTCCCTGGTTCCCCACTGGGGCCTGGCGGCCGCAACCAGGACCAGGAAAATGCCGGCGGTGATAAGGCCTGTCTGCCACGCCTGTCTTATACGTGATGCCGGCGGCCTCAGTTTCTTCTGCATTTCAAAGGAAAGGAAGTTCTGCAGGCGTTTTTCGAGCTGGCGTGCGGAAGCGTACCACCACCATGCCACCAGCGGCACGAGCCACAGCAGGTACAGCACCCATACGTTTATAAATTGGATCTGCGCGTTCATAGTATCCTTCGGGAAATCATCATGTTCAATCCGGTTCCTGCCGCAATAAGGCATAGTGCCGGCCAGAGGAACCAGGGGAACAGTTCGTTGTACTGCTCAAAAATATTCCGCTCGACCTTTGTCTTTTCCAGCTTGTTGATCTCCTCCATTGCCCGGTCTAGTCCGCCGGGATCCCTGACATTGAAATAGCGCCCGCCGGTGATCTTTGCGGTGTTGCCGAGCAGTTCCTCGTCCAGTTCGACGTTTCCGTAAACAATGGTGTTGTTTCCCAGCATATCCTTGCGCATGAACGGTGCAGGATTTGGGGAGCCGACACCGATTGTGTAAACTCGTATACCCATCTTCTTGGCGATTTTTGTGGCGTCTTCGGGCTTGATTATGCCGGTGTTCGACCTGCCGTCACTTAAAAGAACTATGATTTTCGATTTCAGTTTTGCGTGTTCCAGCCTGGCGCATGCCGTGGCGAGGGCATCGCCGATCGCCGTAAGCAGTTCTTCCTGGTCCACCACCTGGCCCTGGCCGTCAAACGTCGGTTTGGGTATTTCCACTCCTTGAAGAATATGGAGCAGGGCCTCGTGGTCGGCCGTGAGCGGAACGCGTGTTGCCGCGAAACCGCCGAATGTTACCAGGCCGATGAGGTCATCAGTGCGCTTGTTTACGAACTGGCCGAAAGTTTCCTTGGCGGCCTCGAGCCTGCTGCGGAATTTTATCCCGGTTGCGGTCTTGATTGACAGGTCAAGCGCCTCCATCGTTTCTGAAACGTCCACCACCATTTCAATCCCGATGGCATTGGAAGTGTTATGGATCCTTGAGTAAACCGTCTGGGGCCTGGCAAGGGCGAGGACCGTAAGGACCAGTCCGGTAATGAAAAGGACCGGGAGGAGACTGGCGGCTATGATCCGGAGTGATCCCCTTGTTTCCGGAATGCGCAGTGTCGGCGCAAAGAGGATGCCGCTCCTTATCCTCCTGCGAAAGACAAACCACGCCGCGATCCCGACGGGGATCAGTAGGAAGAAATAGTATGGACTGGCAAACCTGAACATTATCCGGCCCTCCCGTCCTGCCCCTGGTCGGCGGCATCAGTCTCTATGTAGCCGCGGGCCGTTTCCGTTGTATTGCTGATGGCGCCGGAATCCGGCCGGTAGGCCGCGAATTTGACAAGGTCGGCTGCTTCAAGGAATGATTTCAGTTTCGAAAGAACATCCCGGCTGAAACGTGAATCAGCGCTGATTGCCGTCAGGAATTCCTCGGTTGTCTGTTCGGGCGCCCGGATTGAATGCGCGCGCTCGATGTAACGGCGGACAATCATTGTGATTTCAAGGTAGAATTCCTTGACCAGGTTCTTTCCAATAAGGTTTTTCTCCATCAGCTCCGCAAGTTCTTCAAGGGCGCGCTCCCTGGGTGACATCCTCATGAGCCGGATCTGCCTGTGAACACTCTTGAACAGCTTCCAGGCAAGGAAAAGCCCGGCGATGGCCAGGATTCCCAGGAAGACATATAATGCGACGGTCTTGAATGTGGGATAAACCCAGACAGGCTGCATGGTTACGTCGATGTCACTGCCTGCCTTGCCGCTGATTACTGGAACAGTATCAATGACCACAGGCCTGGTTGGAAACCACATTGTTTCTGCCGGGCTCTTTCCTTTATCGGTATAAACGACAGGGAAGGGCGCCAGCCGGTATTCATCGGAAATGACGGGGGTAAGGAGGAGCTGTCTTTCGTAAGTGGTCTTGCCGGCATGGCTTACCGGTTCCTTGTCCAGGGTGCCGTTCCGCAGAAAGCCTTTCAGCCGGTCATCCATGCCCGGCATTGAGACCTCAATCTCGGAGGGCGAAGTGATCTTTATGGAAAGGATCATGTCCCTGTCTATTCTTACTGCAGGAGGGTCGAAGGTGACGGTTACCTGCAGGGGGCCCCTGGACATGTCTTCAACGCGCGGTTTGCCGTTGCTCACGGCATTGTCAGTCTTTGTTCCTGCGGTAAGCAGGAGGCTGGCGGCAGTGATAACACTGATCGACAATACCTTCTTAATCGTATGTAAAACAGCGTTCATCGGTATAACTAACCAGGTATTCAGAATTCAGGAGTCAGAATTCAGAATCGCCTGCGAATAAGCCTCCAGTAACTTGCTAACCTCAACCAACACTGCCTTCAACTCGGAAATATCGCCGTAGTCCAGGTCACGAGTAAGAATCAAGTAGTAGCGTGATTCTTCAAGGGAGCCTTGCGCGATGTTGAGAAAACGGATTTTGTCTGCTTTTCCACGTTTTCGGAATCCTTCCGCTATATTCGCAGCAATTGATATAGCAGCGCGGCGAAATTGAGATGACAAACCGTATGTTTCCGAGCGCGGAAAGGTCCGGGATAAACGGTAGACGGCAAGCGTGAATTGGTGGGCCTTCTGCCAAACCACCAAATCTTCAAATGTCTTTGCCGGTTCTCTCATTCTGACTCCTGTATCCTGACTACTGACTTCTGAATTCTAAATTCTGTCTTCTCACTGTAATGAGTCATCCCCTTCCGGCCCTGATTTGCCGTTGCCGGAAGAGTTTTCTTACATCATCAACAAAAGGCCTGGCTGTCGAAAGGTGGATGGTATCCAGTTTCATCTTCCTGAACAAATCGCCGAGCCGTTTCTGTTCCTGTCCGGCTGATTTCTTGAATTCATTCCTGAGGCTGGCAGAACCTGTGTCCAGCAATACAAGGTCGCCTGTTTCGGGGTCCTGGACCTCGATAATGCCGGCGTCAACCAGTTCCAGCTCCCTGGGGTCGGAAATCGGGCAGCAGATGATGTCGTGCCTGCGCGAGAGGACCCGCAGTTCTTTTTCATAATTGCTGTCCAGGAAATCGGATATGAGGAAGACGACAGCGCGCCGCTTCTGCACGTTATTAAGGAAGCGGAATGCGCCGGCTATGTCGGTTTTGCGGCGTGTTTCCTCTGCCGCCAGCACCTCGCGGACGAGCCGCATCGCGGCGGTCCGGCCCTTGCGCGGCGGGATCGACTTTTCGATTCGGTCGGTAAAAAGAACCAGGCCGATCTTGTCCTGGTTCTTAATGGCCGAAAGGGCGAGCAGGCAGGTGATTTCGGCGGCAACTTCGGCTTTTGAACGGTTGCCTGACCCAAAGCACTGCGAGCCGGAGATGTCCACCAGGAATATTACCGTCAGTTCACGCTCCTCGCAGAAACGCTTGATGAAAGGGTGGCCCATCCTGGCCGTCACGTTCCAGTCAATGGAACGGACGTCGTCGCCCGGGATGTATTCCCTGACTTCGTCGAACTCGATTCCCTGGCCCTTGAAGACGGAATGGTATTCCCCGGAAAGATGTTCGTTAACGAGGCGGGTTGTGATCATCTTGATCTTGCCCACCTGCTTCATGAGCTCTTTGGTATCAATGGCCATGGCAGAGCCTCGATCCGTGATTTATTATGGAACCGGAATCTCGTTGAGTATCCGTCCGATAATATCTTCGCTTGATACCTCTTCGGCCTCGGCTTCGTAGGTAAGAATGATCCTGTGCCTCAGCACGTCGAACGCCATTTCCTTGACGTCCTGCGGCGTTGCGTATGCCCTGCCATGGAGCATGGCATTTGCCCTAGCCGCGAGGTTAAGGTAGAGGGTCGCGCGCGGCGATGCGCCGTATTCTATCTGGTGGTCAATCGGTATCTTGTAATTCGACGGCTTGCGGGTCGCGAAAACGATGTCGAGGATGTAGTCTCCGACTTTTTCATCGCAGTAGACCTGGTCAAGGACGGTCCTCATGGCGAAGAGCTGTTCAGCGGTTATGACCGGCTTGACGTTTATATCGGTCTTGCGCGTGAAGCGGTTCATTATGCGGCGTTCATCATCCTTGGAGGGATGTGTGATTTTATACTTCAGCATGAACCGGTCTATCTGGGCTTCGGGAAGGGGATAGGTTCCTTCCTGCTCGATCGGGTTTTGCGTGGCCATGACCATGAACGGTTCCGGCAGGCGATAAGTATTGTCGCCGATGGTCACCTGGTGTTCCTGCATGGATTCAAGGAGCGCCGACTGCACTTTTGCGGGGGCGCGGTTGATTTCGTCGGCCAGCAGGAGGTTGGTAAACACCGGCCCGCGTTTCGGTGAGAAAGTGCCGTCCTTCGGGTTGTAGATCATGGTGCCCACCACGTCTGCAGGCAGGAGGTCGGGAGTGAACGAAATTCGCTGGAACTTCAGGCTCAGGGCCTGGGAGAGCGTTTTTATCGCGGTTGTTTTCGCGAGACCCGGAACGCCTTCAAGAAGAATGTGACCGCCGGTTATGAGGGCGATCAGCATCCGGTCAACCAGTTTCTCCTGTCCGACAAGGACCTTCGCTATCTCGGCCCGCAGGGATTCGATCAAAGCGGCCTGTTGGCCTATCATGTCAGTTGTTTTCGCAATATCCGGGTTATTCATTGTATTTCCTCCAAGAATTAAACGTTTTCATTCGGTCAATAGTTCGCAGTTTATGCAAAAAAGAAGCTATTTCTGTTGTCGCGCGGCCAAGAACTGAAACGACGGCCCGAAGAGCTGTTTGGCCTGTCACTCAGGTTTTGTTTCGGAGCCGGTCTTGTTTTCTTCCTTCTTTTTCTCAAACAGCGTATCGCGCGTGAACAGCATGTTCTCTGCCTTGGATGATGCTATTAAATAAGTCCATTTCGACAGCTTGTCGTTCATCATCCTGACTTTTTCTTCCTGGTCTTTCCTGGCTTTGGCCGCCTGTTCGGCCTTCGCCTTTTCCTTTTCGTCTTTGGGTTCCGGTTGTTTCTCAATTTCCTTAAGGGTGACTTCCGCCTTGCAGAACCTGTAATCGGTGCCTTCCTTCTGTTTCCCTGTCTTGACGGAGTATATCTCACCGTTCCTCGTTACAGCCTTGAAAAGGACCGGCTTATCGAGGCCGGCCTGTTCTGCCGTGACTGCCGGATCGGCAATATCTTCGAGCGTGAGATGGGTCAGGGCGGACTCCATGCTGTACATCTTGCCATCGAGGGAAACTTCATTGGTGGCAATGCCGTCAACTTCGAGGCCGGTATTGTCCTTGGTCCTCTTGAGCAGTACGTCCTTCCTGCCGGGACCGGTGATTGATATCTCAAGGATGTCTGAAGGCATGACATTGAGAATTTCGGTATCCATCCATTTAAGCGCGCTTGCCGGCATATCATCCAGGGGCGTGTTCACGAGGTATACATCTTTTCCGCCATCGGGGGAAACATACTGGCCGTCAGGATAGCCTCCAAAGCCTTCTGGCATATCGCCGCCCGGTTTCTTTGTCCGGGCTTCGCCAATGAGCAGTGCCGCAAGGACGCTGTCTCCCTTTCCGCGTAATTCAACGAGAGTACCTGTCTTGTCGATTGCTTCGGGCGCTGCACCGGCAGGAGATAGCATTTTCATTGCCGCTTTCTGTTTGCCGTCAAGTTCCACAACCTGTCCGATTTTCAGGTCGGAGAGCTTGATCAGGCAATCCTTGACCTTGTTGAAGTCGGCGGTGTAATTGAAGCGGTCCGGCACAATCCATCCGCCGTCCGACCTTGAGACTGTTGCTGTATCTTTCCCGGAACGAACCACGATCTTCTCTATCGCGTCAATGGAGAGGTCCGGGAATATGGTCTTGCCCATGATTGCCGGGGAAGACTTCATGTTTTTCTTCGAAGTGCTGACGGCAATAACAGCGAGTGCTGCTGCCATGATTACCAGGATGACTAGATTTTTCCCTTTCATATCTTGATTCCCCGTTGATTAAGGTTGCCGTTTCCTTCTGCGATAAAAACCATAGGTTATCCCTGCCAGCGCTACGACCAGGGGCATCATCGCTATATTGATGACCTTGACCTTTATACCGAGATTTTCAATGTCCGACCTGAGGTTCTTGCGGAGAGTCTTCAGTTCGTTGTTGAATTTCTGCTGTTCGTCGCGGAGCTCGTTAAGCGCCCGTTTCTGCTGGGAGTTCAGCGCGAATCGCTGGTTCTTGTCCTTCGAAGCCTGGAGCCTGGACATCTGTTCCTGGATATCGCGGATCCTGGCCATGAGCGCTTCTTCCTTTGACTGTCCTGCTTCCCTCGCTTTCTTTTCCAGGTCGAGGACACGCGTGAAAGGCCGCTGGAATCGCCCGCGGGACCTTATGCCGATCAGGTCTTCGCTGCCGGTGATCTGTTCGACAACGTTGGCGAAGAAACTCAGGTTATCGTTGATTACCTGCATGGTCTTGAGCCCCATGAATTCGCCCTGTTCAATGCAGAACCGGTCAAAGATCATGTCTACGTCGCCGACCAGGGCCACGGTGCTCCTGCCTTCCTTCAGGCCGGCTGGAGCAGCTTCTTTTCCGGCCGGCTTGTCGGCTTTCTTTTCTTCGCCCGGTTTGGCTTCGTCGCCTGCCGGTTTGCCGGCGGGGAAGGCCGTCTTGAATGTGCCGGTCAGGCGTATCGCAATATTAAGCGGACGCGGCTCTTTCTTGAAGTTCCTGTTGATGCTGGAACTGCCCATCTGGGCCATAAGTGAATTGATCAGCCCGGCTGAATCTGACGAACAGATCAGCGGCGCTACCGTCATATCAGCCTGGGGGTTTATACTGAAAGAGCCGGCAAAAGGTAATGCCATCATGCCGAGCTGTGTCGTGACAATGTCCTTCCGGCTCAGGTTCTCCGGTCTGAGTGTCAGCCAGAGGCTGTTTTCCTCGACGCCTTTCTGGGTCCTTACCCTGGAAGCCAGGGCCATGTCGGCGATGATCTTGTCCTGCGTGAAGGTTACGCCCCAGGCCGAGAAGAGTTTTTCCATGTTGGATGATGAGTCCGTTCTTCCGAACTGCTGCTGCGCGGGCGTTATTTCCAGTTCTGCCACGCACACCGGGTCGACAAATGCCAGGACCCGGCCTCCCCTGAGGATGAACTGGTCAATGGCATAAAGCAGTTTATCGGAAAGGCTCTTGGGGTGGACAATGATGAGAGTGGAGATGTCCTTTTGAATTTCTTCGGCTGTCTGCGGGATCTGCGTGACTGTGTAATCTTCCTTGAGCTGCTGGAAGGCGGTCCAGGCTGGCACGGGAGGCTGCTGGGGGAACGCGAACTGGGTGTTCATGCCCATCACGGGTAGGCTGCTGATTATGCCAAGGACCGGTTTCTCGGGATGTGCTGTCCGGTATATCAGCTGGGTGATCTGGTATTCCAGCATTGCCTCCGCCCTGGGGTCGAAGGTGGTGATTGCAGCCTCATTCTTGCCGCATGTTGCGACGAGGCCGAAATACACGGGCGGGGTAAACATTCCGACCTGCTGGCCGTCCAGCCCGTATCGCTGGGCCCATTCTTCCGCGTCCGAATCAGGCTTGGGATCGTATTTCTCGATGGAGATTTTTCCCCGGCTGAGGGTCCTGTATTCCTCAAGCAGGTCCTCGATCCTCTTTGCGTAGTTCTTGAACTGAACGGACACTTCAGGGACGCTGGAGCTGAAGAACAGCTTCAGGGTGACGTTGTTGTCGATCCTGCCGAGTATGTTCTTTGTTCCCTGCGTAAGGGTGTAGAGTTTTTCCTGTGTAAGGTCCTTCCTTATCCTTACGTTGTTCAGTATCACGTTGACGGCCACAATCATGACGAGCAGGGCAATAAGTCCGATAAGCCCGCCGCCCGTCTTCCAGAATGAGTCAGATCCAATTTGTTTCATCGTTCTAATCCTCTGTTATATCGTTTAAGCTGATTTCCTGTTGTTCAGGACAATATGGGTTGCCGCAAGCATGAAGGTCATCACGCTGGCAAAATAAACCACATCCCTCAGGTCAACTACTCCACGCTGGAGGGACTGGAAGTGAGTTATAAAGCTGAAAGATGCCACAAGTTCCGCGGCTCCCGGGAACCACTGTGAGAAAAGGCTCACGAACACGTCCCAGCCTGACAGCACGAATATGAGGCAGAAAACCAGGGCCAGCACGAAGCCGATAACCTGGTTTCGGGTCATCGAAGAGGTGAGTGTTCCCACCGAGACGTAGGCTCCGGCCATCAGGAACGTTCCGAAATACCCGGCGATCATTGCGCCCATGTCGGGGTTGCCGTTGCCAAGGTACCAGACTGTTGCGACAACGGGGAATGTCATGGCGAGGCAGATGCCGATAAACAGCCACGCGGCAAGGAACTTGCCCATGATTGCCTGGAACATGGTTATCGGCATGGTGAACAGCAGTTCAATAGTGCCTGACCGTCTTTCTTCCGACCACAGTCCCATTGTGGCGGCCGGAACCAGCAGCAGGAATACCCAGGGAATCCAGAAAAAGAACGGGAAGAGATCGGCAACCCGCATCTCGTACAGGGGATAACCCACGAAGAACGTGAAGAACCCTATCATGACGAGAAACACTACCATGAACACGTAGGCGACCGGGGACTGGAAATATGACCGGAGTTCCCGTTTGAAAACAGCAGCAGAATTACGAATGTTATCCATTGGCCTTTTCCTCCTTGTCCAGGGTCAGCATCCGGAACACGTCATCCAGGCGGCCGGTACTGCTTTTTGCCTTCAGTTCGGCAGGCGTCCCGTTTGCCACGATGGCGCCGTTGCTGATGATTATGGCCCTGGTGCATACCGCATCAACTTCCTCAAGTATGTGGGTGGAGACTATGATTACTTTCTCCGCAGCCATGTCCTTTATCATCTGCCGGACGAGATGTTTCTGGTTCGGGTCAAGCCCGTCAGTCGGCTCATCCATTATCAGGACTACCGGGTCATGTATCATGGCCTGTGCAAGGCAGGTCCGCTGGCGGTATCCCTTGGAAAGTGTTCCGAAAGGCTGATAGCGGACTTTCTCCAGGCGGCATTTCCGGATTATGGCTTCAACCCTGTCCTTCCTGTTCGAACCGGTGAAGCCCCGGATTTCGGCAATGAACCCCAGGAAGTCGGTTACAGTCATGGAATCGTAGGCCGGTGCATTTTCGGGCAGGTAGCCGATCTGCTTTTTCGCCTCTACCGGGTCGCTGGTGATGTCGTGCCCGGACACCACTGCAGTTCCGGATGTAGGCGGCAGGAACCCCGTGATCATCCTCATCGTGGTTGTCTTGCCGGCGCCGTTCGGGCCGAGGAAACCAAGGACTTCCCCTTTCTTCACTTCGAAGGAAACGCCCCTGACGGCCTGGATATCCCCGAAGTTCTTACAGAGATTTTTTACTTCGAGCATTATACTCTCCTTTAAGTAAGGTTATGAGCTGTGCCCTTTTCCGCAGGTGAGCGGAGTTGCACAGATACCGGATTCAACGACCTGCTTCAAGAAGAAAAACCCGGCGCATTGCTTAGGCTCCCTGCCGGTTTATCCGGCAGGAGCCAACAATTTTTCGTCCCGTGACACAAGGTCACGGGGACACCGTCCTTAATGCCGGTAGAGATAGCAGAATCCATGCCAGCACGGGGGTTATCAATAGGGAAGATTGTGTTCCTTGATTTCTCGCTGAATTGTGCGCCTTGAAATACCCAGCTTTTCGGCTACCAGCGTCCTGTTGCCCTCGTACCGTGACAGCAACTGTGACAAAATTTCCCTCTCAAGGTCTGTTAACGACTTGCCTTCGGGAACGCAGAACCCGGTTTCCTGCAGTTTTCTCCTGATCCCCTCCACAGGAGGGGTGCCAGCAATGGCGGGGTGGGTTCTTCTCCTGGTCCCCTCCACCGGCCTGTCCGTCCATTGCTTCCAGGCAACGGCGGAAGGGGTGCCAGACTTGGCGCCATTCAGGTCAGGCACTGCCTGCAACAGAGGGATGTTCCGACAGCCGTGTAGTGGAAAACCCTACAATAAAATCAGGTGCGGCCCTGACATACAGACTGGCCCTTTGGGCGTATCCTCTCCGCCGCTATTCTGCGAATTCAAAGGACGGAATGAGAAAGGATGACAGGTTATGACAAAGAAAAAGACTGAAAAGAAGGGACTGAAAAAGCAGAGGACGCTGACGCCTCAAGGCAAGGCGGCCCAGGAAGCATTACAAATAACGTGGCTGTTGAAAGGGAGCCTGAAAAATGTCCAGCTTTCCTATCTGCGGGTGGGAAAACTCCTGTCACAGGTGAGGGAAAAGAAAATGTACGAAGCGCTTGGTCATGCGGACATTGAAGACTACGCAGAGAAGCGGCTTCAGCTTGGCCGGGCATCGCTCTACCGCTATATGCAGGTACATGACTGGGTTTCCAAAAACCATCCCGAATGGCTTCAGCCCAAGCCGAAAGGATATATTCCGGATCTCTATGATGTTGCCAGCCTGATGACGGTGGAAAAAGGGCTTCAGCAGAAGAATGTTTCTCCGCAGAAGAGAACAAAACTCCAGGCATTGAAGGACAAGGCTTTGGCGGGAGGATTGACAGAGGGAGAGGTAAGGGAACTTGGGAAGACTTCTGCAGCGAAGGTTTATACATTGAAATCTATTGCGACGAACCTGAAAGCCCTTCGCAAGAAAGTGGCAGGTGTTTCCGGGATGCCGTCTGAAGTCATAGCACATCTTGACGCTGCGCTGGCAATACTGAACAACGAAAACGCCATCGCCCATGTGCAACTAATGCCATCTGCAGAGCGAATGCTTGCCTGAAAACTTCATGTAAAAAACACAAAGTTTTCAGTAGTAAGTCATTGATAAAAGGTCGTTTATCAAAATAGTCTAGTTAACTAGACTGGCGCGCTATTCGTTCCCTCCTTTATCTGCTTATGCGCAAAACCCTGACATCAGGCCAGGGCGGTCGCTGAGGACCTGCGAGGCGTTCTTGAGGCGCTGGAAAAGGCTGGCGAGATACAGAAGTGACCGGACAATAACATCAAAATTGATGTGGATATGCCATGGAGTTTAGTGTAGAGTTTTATGTTAGTGACAGTGGACAAACTCCCGTTCAGGAGTTTCTGCTGGCACTCAAGGTCAGCGATCGCAGCGACTTCGCGGCGGTGGCGGCAGGGCTGGAAAGACATGAGTCATGAACAAAACTAATTTTGATCTATTTTTGGAAGAGCAGCTCCGCGACCCCGATTTTGCCGAGCGGTTTAAACGGGCGGGCGAAGCGTGGGATGTGGCGTTGCAGATTGCTGCCTTGCGTGAAAAGGCCGGTCTATCGCAGCAAGAACTGGCCAGACGATTGCACACTTCCCAACAGCAGATCAGCAGACTGGAATCGCCTGCCTATGAGGGGCATTCCCTCAACATGCTGCGCCGGGTAGCGCGTGAGTTGAAGGCAAGGGTAAAGGTGGTGCTTGAGCCGGAGCCGGCCGGACGTCCCGGCATGGTTGCCGAAGCACGCGCCAGGTACGGCAAACAATGAAAGCCGGTCACCAGAAGCCGGTGCCAGACCTGTTAACTATTAATTAGGACTTATCTTCCCGACAATGGTTGTAAAGAAATGGAGCAAGGAGTATAAGATAACACACTCCTGACTGGTCGGGCTGGGGAGGGTGAAGAATTGCCTGTAACCCTTAACACTGATGTAACCTGTAACTTTTCCTGTCATTGCCCATTTACGTGAAAAGAAAGGGGAGGTCTGTTATTGAGTCCAGCGCCTGAATTTGCTTAATATCCTGATCACTTGTGGTTGTTCTCCAATAGAAGCGTTGATCCTTGGGATGGAAGTCAAGTCATGAACACTGATGCCTCGAAATCAAATGGCAGAAACTTGCCAAAGAAGAGTGAATTTCTTTTGTACCGGACCGAAGACGGGCAGACGCGCGTTGAGGTGCGGATGGAGAATCAAACGGTTTGGTTGACCCAAGCGGCGCTGGCGGATCTTTATCAAACAACTCCTCAGAACATAACCCTTCATTTGAAAGCCATTTAAGCCGAAAAAGAGCTGGTAGAAGCGGCAACTTGTAAGGAATACTTACAAGTTCAGAAAGAGGGTAATTGGCAGATAAAGCGCCAACGGAATTTTTATAATCTACAGGCTATTCTCGCCGTGGGATATGGACTCGCAGAATAGTCGAGGGGGATTCATGAGTGAGCAATTGAAAGAAGCGGAAGGGCACGTCTCGCCCTTCGAGCGGATCAAACGGGTGAACGAAGCGGGGAACGAGTATTGGTCCAGCAGAGACTTTGCAAAAGTGCTGGCCTATACAGACTACCGCAATTTTGAACAGGTCATTCAGAAGGGACGAAAGGCCTGCTTCAACAGTGGCCAGCGTGTCGAGGATCATTTCGTTGATATCACCGAAATGATCGACATCGGAAAGGGCGGGCAGCGGGAGATCAGTGCGACCCTCCTTTCTCGATATGCCTGCTACTTGATCGTCCAGAACGCCGATCCGGCCAAGGAAATCGTCGCGCTGGGACAGACTTATTTTGCCGTACAGACACGGCGGCAGGAATTGACCGATCAAGGCATTGAGGACGAGCGGCGGTTGTTGTTGCGGGGCGAACTACGCAGACACAATGTCCAACTTGCGGATGCTGCCAAAGGAGCTGGAGTTGTCGAGCCACGCGACTATGCGATTTTCCAGAATCACGGCTACATGGGACTGTATGGCGGATTGACCGCCGAGGGCATTCACCTTCGCAAAGGTTTGAAAAAAGGCCAGCAAATCCTCGACCACATGGGCAGTACGGAACTGGCAGCTAATCTCTTTCGTGCAACCCAGACGGAGGAGAAGATTCGCCGAGAACAGATCAAGGGCAAGGACAAGGCCAACCGTGCCCATCATGATGTAGGCGCCAAGGTGCGACAAACAATCAAGGAACTGGGTGGAACCATGCCGGAGCATTTGCCAGCCACGGAAAGCGTCAAAAAATTGGAAAACCGGCAAAGAAGACGTTTGAAATCAAGTTGAGGTTGCTTCTTGCTTGGTCAACGGCAACCTGCCTTAATCCTCAAAACCAGGCCATCTTTCCTTGAGAATGGCGATATAGAAACTACAGGAAAGACTACAGGAAAAGCCGAGGCTCTTTTGGATTTCATCTCGAAACATAAAGATGCAACCATTCCTCAAATGGCGGTTGCGCTTTGCATGACGGAGGATGGCGTGAATTATCATCTCAGGAACCTTCGGACAGCAAAGCGATTAAAGCGTACCGGCGGACGTAAACTGGGTCACTGGAATGTTCTGAAATAAAAGATACCGCAACCGAAGTTGAGTTTGTCTGTGAAATCTGTTTATATTTCAGCAACTTGCTGTTGTGGTCGAATTAAGTGTTTTGGTGTGTGCACCTAGCGTGTGATGCCAAACGAAACAAGGCGGGGAAACTTAATATTTAAGGGCAGACCCCTGTTGCCCCCTGTTGCCCCCAAGCAGCCAGAACCACCGATAAGATTCCTGAAAAATGGAAGTTCACCGAGAGACGAGTATAAGAAATCAGAAGGAAGATCGAACCAGGCCATTGAAGTTATCGTGTTGATTCGGCCTGCGAACCGCCTTTGTTGATATAATAAGGGTTAGCACACTCTTCAAAAGCATATGCAATATCTTTGGTTTCATAAAGGTGACAAGATGTAAGCTCTACAGCATTGATATCAAAGAGGGCAATATTAATTCCTTTAGTAATGCTGCTGACATACATGACTCCACCATAGCCGTTATTCTTGAATAACTCAGAAAGAACTTGAGTGGGGATACGGCTTCTGCATAATCTTGTTTTACGCCTTCGCCGTTGTAATAGGAGAGTCCCAACGAGAATTGGGCTGTTGCATTTCCCTGGTCAGCAGCTTTGCTATACCACTTTAGGGCTTCAGCATAATCTTGTGTTACACCTTTGCCAGTGTAATAGGAGTGGCCCAACGAGAATTGGGCTGCTGCATTTCCCTGGTCTGCAGCTTTACGATACCACTTTAGGGCTTCAGCATAATCTTTTGTTACGCCTTCGCCATAATAATAGGAGCGCCCCAAATTGCATTGGGCTGCTACATCTCCCTGGTCTGCAGCTTTACGATACCATTTTAGGGCTTCTGTATAATCTTGTGTTACACCTTCGCCATAGTAATAGGAGGCCCCCAAATTGCATTGGGCTTTTGAGTCTCCCTGGTCGGCAGCTTTACGAAACCACTTTACGGCTTCCTTGGGATTTTTTTCAACGCCGTTGCCAAAAAAATAACGGGCTCCCAAGGCGAATTGAGCCTTTACATCATTCGCTAGAGCCTTGACCTTGATTTGTTCAAAAGAGTCTTCGCCCAGAACAACTCCGCTAAACATCATTGAAATTATCAAGAGGGTTAGGCTAATCGTTTTCATGAGATATTCTCCTTGTTAAAAGCTATTCTAACACATCATATTCTTATTTCTATTGAAAAAGCAAATGTCTGTCAGTGGCTGACAGGGGCAGACCTGGCACCGGGCAATCAGGCGTTGACGATCCTTCAAGAAAGCTTGTTAGTTATGCGTTACTTGTTATCGGTTATTCGTTAATAGTTGTTGGGACAGAGAGCTGATAACAGATAACCGGTAAATATTGAGGTCGTAATTATTGAGGTCAGGTAATTATTGAGGTCAGGCACTGGTCCTGAAAAGCACGAGCCATCAGCGTCTGAAAGAGAAAGATTTCAACGCCAAGTACACAAAGGGAATAAGAAAGACCGCAAAGTTGGGTTATTTACCGCGAAGCGTGGAACGTCGGTTTTATTGCGAACTTTCCTGGCCTTCTTGGCGAACTTCGCGTTGAGACTCTTGTTAATATTGAGGGCAGGCGCTGGTCCTGACTCCGACATCGCGCGGGCGGAGCCGCGCTCCTACAAGAAACCTTACTCTTCCGGCCTGTCTGCGACTGGGTGATATGGTTGAGGTTTGAGCACTGTTTTGCGGGGGAGTCATAATGACACAGCATTTCGATCTAAAGATGTCAATATGACACATTTCCGGTTCTTCTCTATTATCGGTGGATAAGTAACAGCCAATCAAAGGCAACAAGAGAAAATTGACAGGATAACATGATTGGACTAAATCCATGATCCGATCAGAAAGATGCGTTTTTACGTGTTTTGACCGGAATCTCCGGATCAAAACACGTAAAAACATCGATTGAATCAATGCATTGTGAGGTATGTACCCGCTGAAAACAGCGAGAAACCACATTTCCGCCGTATCTACTGCATCCTGATGTGTGCCCCCATTTTCTTCTGGACTCTTCCAGCTATGGCAGGTAAGTTGTCCTCATTTGTCTAAGCCATGGGATAAATGTTTATGGAAATTGGAGTGAGAGAAACTGCAGGCCTCTTGAATGTGTCGGAAAAGACCATTTACAGGTGGGTCAAGGACAACAAACTGCCTGCATTTAAGATTGGCGAGCAGTACAGGTTCAATCGGGCCGAGATCCTGGAGTGGGCGACTTCACAGCGGGTCAATGTTTCCGCGGAAATCTTTGCCGAACCGGGGAAAGACAAGGTCGCTGTGCCGGGGCTGGGGGATGCTTTACTTGCCGGCGGTATCCACTACCGCGTCAGCGGCACGGACAAGGTTTCTGTCTTGAAATCCGTGATTGGTGCCATGCCGCTGCCTGAAGAGGTTGATAAGACATTCCTTCTTCGTGTATTGCTGGCCCGAGAATCGATGGGGTCGACTGCAATCGGGAATGGCGTTGCCATTCCTCATGTCAGGAATCCCATAGTAATGCATATTCCGCGTCCTATGATCACGCTTTGTTTCCTTGAAACGCCTGTTGATTTCGATGCGCTTGACGGGAAGCCGGTTAATACGCTTTTTGCATTGGTCAGCCCGACAATATCCGCGCATTTGAGTCTTCTCTCGAAGCTGGCATTTGCCCTGCGCAATCCTGCCTTCCAGGCGGTCATAAGCCGGCAGGGATCAAGGGAGGAAATACTGAAGGCTTCCAGTGAGGTGGACAAAGCTGTGCCTCACAAAGAGAAGCCAGCCGAAGGAGAAGTGCGGAAGTGAACCTTCTCGTCTCGGCTTTTATAATCCTGCTTGCGGGCGCGGTCCTGTCTGTTGTCCTGGCACGCCAGCCCCGCTTCCTGCGTATTGTCGGGCCCTTGTCGGCAGTTGCAGGATGTTGTGCGGGACTTATCCCGTCAATTAATTCCCTGGTATGTGGTGGGAAAACATCGCTCCATCTTCCATGGCAGGTTCCTGTCGGCAGTTTTTCCATTGCGATGGATCCTTTGTCTGCTTTTTTTGCCGCCGCCATCCTGGTTATTTCCGCCATGGCGGCTGTCTTTGGGGCGAGCTATCTGAAGCACTACGAGGGAAAGCGGAACCTCGGTATCCACTGGGCGTTTTTTAATCTTCTTGTTGCCAGCATGCTGATGGTGGCCGTGGCCCGTGACTCGATGCTGTTCCTCCTTGCCTGGGAGGTGATGTCACTGTCGTCATTCTTCCTTGTTATTTTTGAACACGAAAAAGCCGAAGTGCAGCGCGCCGGCTGGATATACCTGATTGCTACGCATATAGGCACGGCATTCCTGCTTGTCATGTTCCTCCTCCTTGGCAGGCAAAGCGGTTCGCTGGACTTTGAAACCTTTGCCTTAAATGGCGTCAGCGGAAGCGTCGCCAGTGTTGTCTTCCTGTTTGCGGTGATCGGCTTTGGAACCAAGGCCGGTTTCATGCCTTTCCATGTCTGGCTGCCCGAAGCGCATCCTGCGGCGCCTTCGCATGTATCAGCGCTGATGAGCGGCGTGATGATCAAGACCGGAATCTACGGATTGTTGCGGATACTTTCATTCCTCGGCTGTCCGCCGCCCTGGTGGGGCTGGGTGCTTTTGATTATCGGAGTTGTGTCGGGTATCTGCGGTGTCCTGTTTGCACTGGCACAGCACGATTTCAAGCGCCTTCTTGCCTACCACAGCGTCGAAAATATCGGGATCATCGGCATGGGGGTGGGGCTGGGACTGCTGGGCTTCAGTTATGGCAATCCTGTCATCGCATTCCTGGGATTTGCCGGCGCTCTCATCCATGTAGTAAACCATGCGGTATTTAAAAGCCTGCTTTTCCTTAGTGCCGGTTCCGTACTTCATGCCACGGGCACCAGGGAAATTGACCACCTGGGCGGTCTCTTGAAGAAGATGCCGTATACCGGGACAGCTTTCCTCGTTGGTTCCGTGGCGATCTGCGGATTACCGCCGCTGAACGGGTTCGTGAGCGAGTTCATGATATATGCCGGTTCTTTCGAAGGGATCGTGACAAAAGGTGTCTCTGTCGGCATGGCCGCAGGAGGTATAATAACGGTTGCTTCGCTTGCGCTGATCGGCGGTTTGGCCCTGGCGTGCTTCACAAAGGTGTTCGGAATAATTTTCCTGGGTGAACCCAGGAGCGCGCATTGTGACCATGCCCACGAGGCGGATACTGCAATGCGGATTCCCATGCTTCTCCTGGCCGCGGCATGTTTTGTAATGGGGCTGTGGGGACCGGTGATATTCAAAATGATGGTGCGTGTTGTCGGCGTGCTGGCCGGTTCCATGTCCCTGGGCCAGGCTGATGTTGCCGGCATCACCTCGTACTGGCTCGTTCTCGGGCGCGTAACGTTCTTTTCCGTTTCATTGATCCTTTTAGTTGCAGCAGCCGCCTTTTGCCGGAGCCGGCTGATGTCACGGAGACGCCAGGAAGTCGCCGTGACCTGGGATTGCGGTTACCTCGCGCCCAACGCCAGGATGCAGTACACGGCATCTTCTTTTGCCCATCCGATAACCAGGCTTTTCAGGACATTTCTCCGCACAACACGCCGGATTTCTTCACCCGTGGGACTTTTCCCGAAGTCGGCATCTTTCTCGAGCGAGACAAATGATTTCTACGGGGAACGCGTTTACAAGCCGACGTTCAAGGTGCTCGATGCCTGGCTGTCCAAGTTCAGGCAGATTCAGCATGGAAGGCTGAATCTGTACATTATGTACATAGTCCTCGCGCTCATTGTGCTGTTTGTCTGGAAGTTGAGATAATATCATGGATATAAGCCGTTACATGGCAGTGCCTCTTGGGTTGATCATGGCCCCGTTCCTCCTGGGCGTGATCAACCGCACGAAGGCCTTTTTTGCGGGCCGGAACGGTTCACCGCTTCTCCAGGCCTATTTTGACCTCTGGAAACACATGAAAAAAGACGCGGTGTACAGCCGGACCACGACCTGGATTTTCCGCATGGCCCCTGTAACAGGCCTGGCATGTGTTGTTGTTGCCATGACAGTTGTTCCTGTCGCAGGACCATCGCCGCTGGCGTTTAAAGGCGACCTTATTTTCTTTGCCTACTGCCTCGGCCTCATGCGTTTCTTCACCGTAGCTGCCGCGCTTGATACCGGGTCAAGCTTTGAAGGAATGGGTGCCAGCAGGGAAGTCAATTTCTCCATGCTGGCTGAACCGGCGCTTCTCATGGGGCTTGCGGCGCTGTCAAAGCTTGCGGGCTCATTCTCGCTCTCCGGCATGTTCGGGAGTTTATCCACATCGTACTGGCTTTCGGCCGGTCCGGCCATTGCGCTTGTCGCGTTTGCCATCCTGGCGGTGTTCCTTTCTGAGAACTCGCGTATTCCCGTTGACGATCCCAATACGCACCTGGAGCTCACCATGATACACGAGGTGATGGTCCTCGATTATTCCGGGCCCGATCTTGGGATTGTCCTCTATGCCGCAGCGCTCAAGCTGTGGATCCTGGGCGCCCTGATTGTGAATATTTTTGCTTCCGCGGCAGGTGTGACCGGCGTGGCCGGGCTGGCTGTTTTTCTTGGCGGCATGATTATCCTTTCCGTGCTTGTGGGGGTAATTGAGTCGGTGATGGCGCGGCTCAGCCTGCTGAAGGTTCCCCAGATGCTCGTCGGCGCCGGGGCCATGGCAATACTGGCGGTTATTCTTGTTATGAGGTTTATATCATGAACCTGATGATAGACTCAATTCTCGTCCTGTTGATGCTTGCGGGCTTTCTTCTGTTAACCTCATCGAGGCTGGCAACCTGCATTAAGATTGCCGCCCTGCAGGGGCTGATGGTGGGCCTTCTCCCTGTTGCCGCCTGTGGGTTGGTCATTTCCCTCCGTATCGGGGCCATTGCGATGGTAATTGCGTGCATGAAGGGGCTTGTGTTCCCGTATATTCTTTCTCGCACGCTGCGCGAGTCCAATACCATCAGGGAAATCAAGCCGTACGTGGGCTATACGGCGTCCATCTTCTTCGGTGTTCTCTCCCTTCTGGCCTCTTTCTGGCTGGACTCGCGTTTGAACCTGCCGGTTGCGGCCGGCTCGGGGCTTGTGATTCCCGTTGCCTTTTCGATGATGATGACAGGCATATTCCTGATCATGGCGAGAAGGACTGCGGTCAACCAGGTGATTGGTTACCTGGTGATGGAAAACGGAATTTATTCTTTCGGCCTTGCGATAGTCCGGGATGTCCCGCTCCTGGTGGAGCTCGGGGTGCTCATGGACATGTTCATGGCGGTCTTTGTAATGGGAATAGCAATTTACAGGATCAACAGGGAATTTGACCATATTGATTCCGACCAGCTTAACACTTTGAAAGGTTAGTATATTAATGAATGCAGACTGGGTGCTTCCTGCTCTTGTTGCCCTGCCGGTCTTGTTCGCAGGCCTCTGCCTTTTGCTGCCGTCTGCCATGGCTGTCCTGGGAGTATGTCTTGCGGGTGCCGTACTTATTGCGGCGACTGCCTGCCCGGTTGTTGTGGCCGTCTTTTACGGGGCGCCTATAACCGCGGACGGCAACTGGCTGAGGCTGGATGCCCTGTCGGCATATCACCTGGTTGTGATGATGATGGTTTTCGTGATCAGCGCCGTCTTTGCCGTCGGTTATTTCCGGGAAGAGATACTTCGCGGCGAATTCCCGCTGAAGCTGGCCAGGAGATACGGAAGCCTCTGGTTCGGCTCAATGGCGGCGATGATGCTGGTCCTGGTTTCGAATAATCTCGGCATCATGTGGGTTGGCGTGGAATCCACCACGATCCTGACGGCATTCCTTATATGCATTCACACTACTCCTGGCTCGCTGGAGGCGATGTGGAAATATCTCATGATGTGTTCCGTGGGTGTTGCCGTGGCGTTCACGGGAATACTCCTGGCAGCCGCTTCTGCTGGCCCGGCTGGAATGCATTCAACTGATGCGCTCCTGTGGACAAACATGATGGCATCGGCTTCGAAACTGGACCCTGTCCTGATCAAGGCGGCGTTCATTCTCATTATCGTCGGTTACGGCACGAAGGCAGGCCTTGCCCCCATGCACAACTGGCTGCCGGACGCCCACAGCCAGGCGCCGGCCCCGGTATCCGCGATTTTCTCCGGTTTCCTTCTCAACGCCGCGTTGTACTGCATTATGAGAATCCTTCCCGTTGTCGAGGCTGGTACCGGCAACACGGGATGGGCCCGCGGCATCATTGTGGTTTTTGGGCTCGTGTCCATTCTTGTCGCCTCTGTCTTTATCCTTGGCCAGCATGACGTCAAACGGATGCTGGCCTATCACAGTGTTGAACATATAGGAATTATTTCTGTCGGGGTGGGGCTGGGCGGGCTTGGCGCGTTTGCGGCGCTGTTCCACGTTCTGAATCATTCGCTCTGTAAATCGCTTTCGTTCTGCTTTGCCGGCAGGATCGGGCAGGTTTATGGAACACACGACATGAACAGGATAACTGCAGTGCTTCGAACTGTTCCCGTATGGGGGACAGGTTTGATCTGCGGAATCCTGGCCCTGATTGGAGTTGCTCCCTTCGCGATTTTCATGAGCGAATTCATCATGCTCAAATCGATAATCATGGCGGGAAGATTCTGGATTGCCGGAATATTCCTGGCCGGCC
>Ga0172371_10003300_pt1 | contig 25096 bp, 30 predicted proteins | sample Lak12m_FD_114543 | JGI IMG/M metagenome (GOLD analysis project Ga0172371, IMG submission 114543) | Freshwater microbial communities from Kabuno Bay, South-Kivu, Congo - kab_022012_12m | ecosystem: Environmental > Aquatic > Freshwater > Lake | place: Democratic Republic of the Congo: South-Kivu... | reverse complement strand
GCCCTCTTAAGGGCGGCCCAGTATGTTTCATATACCATGTTGATGAGATTGGTTAACATTTGCCCTAATTTTACCAGATTTTGGCATATTAGGGGTGTTACCCATGTATCTCATCTTGTGCAGCGCAACCCTCCTAAGGCGGGCAAACAAAAAAGCGTGGTACGTACACGCTCTCTTGTCCACAACCATGCTACGCACGGTCACGGTTTTTTTACAATTACCCGGTGTTTCGACGCACCGGAATCCATTGTTATAAAATTATTCCTCCGATACTTTCTTGTGCATATCGCCAATTATTTTGGCTGCTGTTTCTTTTCCACCCAATCCAATTGCCAAACCAAATCCCAATGCCAACGCTCCAACTACTCCGTAAACAATTGATGTATAAAGAGTTTTAATTAACAAACTCTCTGGAAGCAATTGATCTAAGATTAAGAAAAAAGTAAAAATCCAAATTGCCCACTTTACAATTGTTGAAGCCAAATATCCTGAACCAACTTTTAATCTTTCAACTGTAACTCTAACAAGTTTCTCAACAATATCAGAAATTATAATAGCTACTACAAATACTAATACTGCTACAACCACATTTGGAAGATAGTTTAACACCTGTGTTAAAAATCCTGCAAATGAAGTAAGCTTTAAAACATCTACTGCTATAACCAATGAAGCAATTACAAATATCCATTTAAATATTGCTCCTATAAATTCGGCTGGGTTTACTTCTACGTTAGCTCTTTGCAAAGCTCTTCTCCAACCCTCTTTGTCAAATAATTTATTAAACTTGACTGACTTTAATATTTCGGCAATTAATTTTCCAATAGCAATGGAAATTAAATAGCCAATAACAAAAACTATTAACGCCAACAATAAATTTCCAATTGCTGAAAGCAATTGTTGAAAAAATGGCGTTACAATTGTTGTTAATACTTCTGTATATGCCATATTGTATTAAATTTAATAATAAAATTAATAATATTATATTATTATCTCAAAACCATAAAGCAAGGTCAATAGTCTACCTGTGGATAAGTGTATTCCAGTTTTCTGGAAGCGGTATTTGCAGATCTATTTGCTTTGGCTGTCCTTCGGGCCCTGTGGCTGATTTAAATGAAATAGCCGTGGCTGCCAAAGCAATATCTTTGCCCATACTTGTTCCACCGTATTTATTGTCACCTACAATTGGGCAACCTAATTGCGACATTTGAATTCTAATTTGATGAAATCTGCCAGTTTTTGGCATAATTTTAAGTAATGAATACTTTTCGTTAGACTTTAAAACCTCATACTCTAATTCAGCTGTTCTAGTTTTTGTAGCTTTTTTTATTTCATCTAAAAGTTCTTTATCGGATTTTTTTGTAAAACCCTCGGCAAAAAAAGAAATTTTACTCACCTTTTCTTTTAAACTTCCTTTTAATTGTTTTGGTTTTCCATATACAATGGCGTGATAAATTTTTTGAATTGTGTGGTTTCTGAATTGTTCCGATAATCTGCTAGCTCCTTTTGAAGTTTTGCCAAACAAAACAATTCCTTGAACTGGCTTGTCTAACCTATGAACTAAACCCAAAAAAACATTACCGGGTTTATTATATTTTTCCTTTAAATATTTTTTTACTTCGTCCATTAGGCACGGCTCGCCAGACATATCGCCTTGAGTTAAAAGCCCGGCTGGTTTTACCACGGCAATTATATGATTATCCTCGTAAAGCACTTTTATGTTCATAAAAATAAGCGAGCTAAAATTATTGGCGAGCGATTATTTGTTTTATTCTGTCGGCTTCGTTTTCTACTAAAGGACCAAAATATTCACCAGAATGCGCATGACTACCTTCGTAAGATGGCTTCTTTTGATCTAAATGCAAACTAAAAACAAAATCCTGGCCATTTTGCTTTACATATATATGGAATCTAGGATAATTCTGCCCAGCCAACTTTCTTACCATATTAATTTGCTCTCCGTTATTATCTATAATAACATAACCAGATGACCTGGCCACATCCACAACGCTTCTATTTAAATTTTTTATCGTAAAATCCATAATTTATCCGTGTTTGAATTCAATAAATTACATACATTGTCCTGATTTAATACAGCTCCGGCTATATTGGGGACATTCATTTTAATTACTATTCCACCATCATCTAATATATTTATTTCCCTGACCCAATCTCTAACAATCTTCTTTCTTAATTCGAAACCAGCGTTATCTATTTTTGTATAGTAGGTGTTACAAGACCTTTGTATCTCCCTCTCCATTTGTTTCGAATTTTCTATCAATTTAATCTTACTTTCTACTTCTGCAACTAATTTTTCCAAGGATTTCTCCTCTTCATTCAGCGGAACTATTTGAGTTCTTAAATCTTCTTTACTGAAATCGTCGTCAGAATACAATTCTAACAATCGAGTCTTTTTCTTTTTTATATCCTCTTTTCGAGATAAAAGCAATAGAAGATCTCTTTGATTTTGAGCCTTATTATCATTTTTCTTTTTTTCTGATTCTGCTATTGCTTTCCTAACATTTTCTGGATTCCGGATAAAGGTTTCAACAACAGACCAAACCGCATTCTCCAAAACTCTTGCATTTATTCCTCGCGAAGAACATTTCTTATACTCGTGCCTTGAATAACAAATATACCTAAAATAACGGCCAATGGTTCCGTTTTTTCTTCTGAATGGGCGCCCACAAGGTTTACCCCTGTATGGCCTTCCACAATGTTTGCAAACCACCAGCTTTTGTAGTAAATAATTATACTTCGGTTTCCTTAAATAATTATTATGTCGCATTCTTATTATCTCTTGTACCCTATAGAAAGTAGCTTCATCAATTATCGGTGGGACTTTAATAAGTTTCCATTCCGAGCGCGGCCTCCATTTCCAACCAGTCAACAACCCCCTATTTCGTGTTTTACTTACCTCTTTCACAATCCGCGTGGCCTTACAATATCTTTTCTTACCAAAATAAAAATTCCCAATGTATGTTTCGTTTTGGAGTATTTGTTTTAATGTGCTTGGAAGAATTGGTACTTTATATTTCCCCTCTTCCCCTTTCTTACCTCTCGCATATATTCCTTTTTCAGCAAGTTTTTTAACTGCTTGATTGAGACACTGTAACTCCATATAAACATTAAAGCACTTTCGTACTTTCCAAGATTCTGTGGGGTCAACCTCAAAGCGCGCTTCAGTCCCCCTTTCTCTATCTCTTCGGATAAGTTTAAGTCCCCAACTCGGATAACAACCAATTAGAATATTGTTATTTGCTTTTGCATATTTTCCGTTTATCATATTACGAACTATGATTTCTTTTGCCAGACGAACTGCCTCTGCCTGAACATTATTTGAAAATTTTCCTTCAGGAGTTTTATAATCAACAGGAATACCACCAATTTCAATTCTTACTCCATAACTAATCAAATACTCAAACAGTGGTTCAAGGGATTTTGCACCACCTCTCGTTGACCTATCAATAACATCGATGCCCAGAACGTTATAAACCCCACGGCGGGCACCCTCCTTCATTTCTAACAACGCTGGTCTTGTATCAAAACTACCGCTAAAACCATCGTCCATATATTTTACAACAACGTTTCTATTTTTATAGATATTATTCAAATTATAAATCTGTTTCTCTATCGTGTTTTCCTCTTTTTGTTTTTCAGAACTCACGCGACAATAGAACGCTATTTTTTCTGTCATAATTTTAGATTACAACTTTTTTTTGCCATCTTAATAGATAGCCAGAAAGCTTTCTTCTTTTTTTATCTTTACCGCCGAAGGGGCGACCTAATTTTTTCCCTTCGACCCTTGCCCTTTTAAGTCCCAAATTAACTCTTTCAACAGTCATTGCGCGCTCCATCTCCGCAAATCCGGAGAGAATTGTATAGAAAAACTTTCCCATTGGCGTTTCGGTATCAACATTTTGTGAAGTCGCTATGAGTCTCACTTTTTTATTTTTCATTTCGTCTAATACCTGCAATAAATGTGCCGTAGACCTACCGAGCCTATCAAATTTCCAAACTATGACCACCTTAAATTCTTTATCTCTCATAGCCTTCAACATTTTATCTAATTCTGGTCTTGATGATTTAGTGCCAGAAATTGTATCGGAATATTCTTTTACTATTTCATAATTATTATTCTGACAAAACTTTCTCAATTCAATAAGTTGGTTATCATTGGTTTGATCGTTGGTACTCACTCTCGTATAAATTGCTGCTTTCATTAGTTTTCAAATTGTGAAGTTCCAAAGAATTAACCAGTAAAACTTTGAAACTACACAATCTGTGGTTAATTTTTTATCTCTTTATTTCATAATACTAAATATTATCTGTATATGTCAACACCTGTCATAATAATACCTTAACCTATACTCAACTTGTGTCATTATCATTATTACTTGATATTGGCAATGATTGACATTTATAATATAGGATTTATACTCTATATAATGATAGAAAATTTGAAACTATACACCGTTGAAGAAACTGCTAAAATCCTTAAAGTATCTGTGAGGCAGGTTTGGCGTTATGTCGAATCAGGTAAATTGAAGGTAATCACTCTCTCCCCTAAAACCTTACGCTTCTCTGAAGAAAACATTAAAGAGTTTTTAAGGAGTAAATAAACAAGTGTTTGTTTGTTTTTAATTCTTTCCTATAAAATTTACTCTGTTTTAGGGGGAGAGGTTTGTTTACTCCCTAATTCCCCACTCTTTTCATTTTCTTCAAAATCAATAACCTCATTAACAAAATCAGCAAAGTTCACCACCTCCTTAGAATACTGAATAATTATTTTTACAGGTTTTTTACTACCGCTCATTTTATTTATTAACTTTATTCGCACATACGAAACGGCTTACTAATTTCTCTATTTTGTTTTTCTTTCTTTCTCATATGTTGATAAAATCTTATTTTCGCCGCTATGCCCGGAGACATAATCGCGCCATATTTTCTAACAGGTCTATAACTGTGTATCGTGTATCTAATCCCATCTAAAATGTGGTTGTTATATGGTTCTGGCAGATCTTTAACTGGTTTATTTTCTGTTTCTTCCGGGTAAGAATAACTTTCAAATTCCATTAAGGCATTTTTACAAGTATTAAAAACAAAAAATCTATTTTCATTTATCTCTTGTTGGATTAGGGAAATACCCGCCGTGATAGCATCTTTTTTCTTCTCGTAAGGCAAAACATAAAGCCCGGAACCTTTTGTTTCTGCTATTTTCTCAGGGTTCGCTGAATCCGCAACCCATCGATTTACCCCCCATTTCTCCTGCAACCTCATAGCAGCTTCAATAATCTCTCTTGTCGTTTTTCCAATTTCATACCATTCGTCAACAACATACCAAGCGTCACCGGTGTATTTAATAACAACTAAAGCGGCCGGATTCGTATATCCCCAATCAATCCCACCCAAAGTAATTTCTGCTTTTATTTCTTTCGGAGGTATTATATGGTTATCAAGCAATTGATAAACGAGTCCTGTCATCTTGGTAAATTCGCCCATATACCTACGCCTAAATTCTTCCGGCCTTAATCTTGCCTTCTCTTTTTCGAAGAAATCTTTCGGAAAATATGGATTATCAATGCTTTGCCAAGTTACCACCGTTAAATCGGCATCTTTGCCCTCGCGCCAAGGCTTAAAGAAATCTTGATACAACCAACCCATATTGTATGGTGTCGTGGTAAATAAAATCTTCCCATGCTTCACTGCCGTCCTGCTACGCAATATAATCCAAACCACCAAACTATATTGCCCGGCTTCATCCCCCCACACCCAATCTAATGTCATAGATTCCAAGCCATTAGGATTATCAGCAGACCTCACCCAAACAATTCTGCCGTCAGGAAATAATATTTGACCCTTTTGTTCCTTAAAATATTTTTGATATTCTGGAAAACAAGAAAAGAATTTTGGTAAGGTTGCTTGTTGTAAAATTTTATATGTAGGAGCCACAATCAATCCTTCACCATTCTTTGGCATTTTAGCTATCTGACTTCCGGCCCAGTAAGAACCAATAAATGTTTTCCCGCCCTGAACACCAGAAATCGCCGCCGCGTATTGCGTTGAAAAATTAAAAACCTCAAATTGTTTTGGATGAAGTTCAACTTCTTTCGTTATCATTGTTTTTAACTTTTATGTTAATTTGTATTGGAACAAACACATTCGCCTCAATTTCTTCTGGCAACTTAATTCCACAACGATCCATAAGATCCCTGTAAGCAGCGAAATCACCCTTCAGGGCCTTCTCTATTTGCGGTTCGTATAATTTCTTAAACTTCTTATGAACCGCCTCAATCAACTCATTTTTCATTTTCTGGGTCATCAAAGTCGCCTGACTCACAGGTCTCCCGCCAAGCTTCCCGTTTTCTACTGATGTTATACTTCTTTTGTCCATAGTAAGTAGATAACCTAATATCCTAATTATTTATAGGGTAGGGTATAAATAAATATATATAAGGGGTATTATTCTAATTTTAATTGATGATCTCTTTGCCAAGTAACTTCATTTCCGTGTGCCACGACTGTGGCATACCCCTCGTCATCGAGAACTTTTTTTATCATTGATTCGGTATATCCGGCGGATAGTAACTCTGTCTTTACTTCTCTGGTTCTCGGGTGTAGAACAATATCTTCATTTTTCACAAGTTTGTCAAAATGGTTTAAGCATTCCTGGAATTTCACATCTGGCCTGCCCGCAGTCCCTTTTTTACCGGGTATATATTCAACTATTTCTTGGCCAGCAACTTCGCTTATTCCCAGCCATTTAATTTTAGATGTTTTAATTTCTATGCCATTTTCATAAACAGCAGCCTCTTCAATATCATAAATTCGAGAATAGTCCTCTTCTTTTGCAAGGTTATTTTTAGTTTGAGCCATTATGAATTTCCCCTCCATTTGCACAATATTATTACCCGGATTCAGTCCAAAAACATATGATATACGAGTTGCTGCTCCAAAAGCGATCGATCCAGATATTTTGTCGAGTGCTTTTTGCCCCTGTGTCTTATTGTTATGTGTAATAACTAAAATTGAACATCCTATTTCTTCTGAAATTAGTTTCAATTCAGCAAATAATCCTCTTACCCCAGAAGCAGAATTTCCATCAACTTTTCCCAGAAACGCCGTAATTGGGTCAATAATTATCAATTTCAGGCTTGAAAGTGTTTTGACGGTTTCTCTTAACTGCGGTATATGATCTTCAAGGTTAAACATCTTTATCTTTCCATTTTTCGTTTTTATCCATTGCAGTTCTACAATTTTAGATATATCGGCGCCACACGCCATTAGCCGTGGTTTTAATGTATCAGATGCTTCATCTTCGGCAGTAATAAACAATACTTCTCCCGCATCAACATTTTGATCGTTAAATTTACCTCCCACCGATATTACCGATGAAAAATAGATACTAACTTGGGACTTACCTCTCCCCGGATCTCCGTGAAAAATAGTTAACTTCCCCTTGGCAAGAATTGGATTTATGAGCCACTCTATATTTTTTGCGACAACTTCTGAAAGTCTTCTAAAAACAATTTTATCTTCTGGCTCACTTCCCTCCGGATTATCCCATTTCATTATTTCCGCTTGAAGACACTCTTGGAATGTTCTTTCTCTGTAATCTTGTCTATTCCACTTATCTCTCATTAAACCCGAGGTTCTAAATATCCTATCCACGACTTCAGTATTGTTTCCGCAGAAAAACATCAGCGAACCTACAAAAAAGAAATCAGCTTCTGATTGGGACTTTTTTTGATCCTTTCTAAAATGTTTCTCCCAATTCCCTTCATATAAATCTTTCAACTTAGCTCCATATTTACTCTTAAACATTACTTCCAATATTTTTTCATCTTCTGGCAAAAATATTTTTTGTTGTGGTGGTTGAATTTCTTTTTTAGGTTTTTCTTTTATTAAAGAATTATGCCACCTTAAAAAATACTCTGGTTCAAATTGTTTTAGTTCATGGTATCCTTTATAGACATTCCCCGTAACAGTAAAATATCTTCCATTAACATATCTTTCAACATCTCCATCTCCTATATATGTTTTTGCTCCCTTAAAATCCACATCGCAACAAAGAAGTATATGGAGCCCGTTACCAGAGGGAGAGTATTCAATATAGCTTGTAAATAGTTTTATAATTTCTTCAGCCCACGATTTTAAGGTCCTATCTTCATTGAAACAATGATCCAAATCAATTCCTACTATTCCTCCATTAAACACATATCCAACGCCGTCAAACTGTTTTGTTTCTATTTGATTCATACAATATTCAAAAGTATTCCAGGTTTCTGGTTTAGTGCTTGAAGCATATTGCGCGGCATTTCTGTAAGGAACTTTCGTTTTCTTATCTCCTTTGATTTCATGTTTCCATAAAACCCATTGTTTTTGGTCTTTTAATTTTTGAGGAATTAAATTGTATTTATTGTTCTCCATCATCGTACTGGCCCAAATCTTATACTCTTACCGCGTCGCCAGTACGATGCCTTAAACGCAGTAAGAATATAAGATTGAGAAGGGCTATGTTATTTTAATTTTTAATGTTATTTAATTTCTAAAAACAAAAAACCCGCAAATCAATAAGATAGCCATCATTGGCATCTCACTCGATTTGCGGGCTTTTTTACCGCCAATTAACGGAAAGATTGCTTCTCCGTTAAAGTCCCCAAGTTGGGGTCTTTTTTTATTTAATTGTTAATTATATCTTAATTATAGGGTATATAATTTCTTTGTCAAGTGTCTGACGGCTTAATCACCGTTCTTTTTCTAATTTCTGGTAAATAACAAGGTGTTTTATAATACTGCTTAAAATTTGGTTTAGTTTCCAATATAGCATTTGTAATTGTCTTTACATCTTCTATTACAGTTATTTCATTCAACCTAAATTTTTTCATGATTCTATCTATGTTTGTATTTTTTTCTGATACTAAATAATTAAAAATGTTCCTTTGCTTTTCCGATAACTTTTGAAAAACTCTATCCTTCTCAGAAATACTTAAAATAGAATAAGGTATACTTAATAAGCTTTTCTCTTTTATGTAGGCAATTGCCTTCTCATCGTTTTTTTTTACTCTGTCCGCAAACAGCTTTTTGACATCATCGGCCACATTTGAGGTTACATAATTTTTCTTCCCACACTTCTTGCAAATTACCTCAACAGAATTGAAATTAACAATATATTCGCCCTGACGACCTAAAATATGTATTGTATCTTCATCCATAAACCTAAAGAGGTTTCTGCTTTCTTTACAATAAAGACATTCATACATATTTTTATTTTTAATTTTTTCCTCCATTTTTTATTTTTTGTTAGAATTTTTATTCTTCTCGTTTTGATAATGCTCAAAAATAACCTCTGCAAGATTACGGCAACCGTCTCTAACCTCCTCTGCTTCTTTCTCTGTGGTGTTCTTATCTTTTAGTAATTCTTTTACTTTTTTGACACTTAACATTTTTAATAAGTTCCTTAAATTCTTTTTCTGTTATCTCGCCAGTTTCCAATCTTCTTCTTTGAAATGTCTTATAATCCTTTACTTTTATGGGCCTATAAATAGCGTTCATAAGCGTTAACAAGCTCGTTGCCTGTTCCATGGCGTCTTTATCTGAAATGTCTTTACCAAACTTTTCCTTATAAATCTTTTTATACTCCTCTAATGCTTCCGTTGAAATCATTTATTTCTATTTTTCCACCAACTAATTGTATATACAACTATTGCAGTGTCTATGAAAATAGCGAAGGTCAAAGCCCCGTATGCTTCTGCGTCTCCTGCTCCAGCGGTAGCGATAAATGCTCCTATCCACATTATAATTACTTGCCACTTTGTTAAATTGTAAATATTCATAAATTTATTTTTTATCTTTTTTATTTTGCATACGAAGCCAAATCTTTTCTAAAATTAAAAGGTATCCAGTAATCCCTTCTAAAACTTCTCTAGCATCTTCGGATTTTAATGCCGCCTTCGGGCCACAGTCCTTAACAACGGCCTCTTGAAATTCTTTTACACGTTTATCTGAAATCATACTTAAATATAATACTCTTAAAAAATAAATTCAACTTTGGTGGCGTTTGGGATAGGATTGGCCTTGAAATACTTTTTGAAGTCGCGCATTACTTCTGGGGTAATTTTCTTAGGATTCTTCTCTAAAATGTATTTAATTGCAACTATTGTGTAATTGTGACTGAATAACACAATAAAGTTTTCCTTTCTTCTCTCTATCTTTTTAATTGTCTCCCGGACTCTTTCCATAAAATCAACAAAACTCTCGGCCCCTTCGCCATCATGGTGCGCCGGATTGCTTTTCTGCCAGTATTCATCTTTCCACGGCTCCCTTTCTAAAAAGGTCGTATTTTGACACCTTTGCCTTGAGAGATAGGTAAACTCATGAATTGGCCATTCTTCGTGCTGTGTGGCAGGATATTTGCTTAAAAGTGGCTTTGCGGTCTCCTTTGTCCTTATATATGGGGATGTTATTAACAAGTCTGGCGCATCTGAAAAGTGTTTTAGCAGTTCTTCTGCCTGTTTTTGCCCCTTCTTTGAAAGTAAGACAGAACTGCCGCCAAAAGAATCTGATTTGAAATTCTCATTGGCATTGGCTAAACTCTGACCGTGTCTAATAAACCAAATTTTCTTTTTTAATTTCTTCATATTTTTTTATTTTGTTTCATTTCATTTAATCTATTAAGGATTTTCTGTTTGAAATCTCTTAATCTTTTTAATCTCTCCACCTTCCTTGGTGCTGTCCTTCTCATATTTGACTCATAAACCAATCTTTCCTCTTGCGAAAACGCTTCATACATTTCTCTTAAGTATTCTTCGAGTGTAGGCTCTCTCCCGCTTTCTATTTGTTTTTTCAATCGTTCCCGCATCAAACCTCCAACAAACACCCTTAATTTTTTAACCTCCTCTGGTCCGTATTCTATTTCCTGAAATTGTTCTTGATTTTTTGTTTGTCCGGGGCCAAGAAGTTTCGGCTTGCACCTGTTTTGCCTTAAATAATCAAACCACCATATTTTTTTATCCCACCAACGAAGTAGGTTTCTTACTTCCTCGCAACCCTTGGAATCAGAATTTTTTAATAATTGCGATAAATACCAATTGACGATCTTAATTTGTTTTAATCTTTGTTGCTTGAACCTTTCTATAAGAATCATCCTTGTGTGGTGCAGAAATCTCATTTTCTCTAAAAAATTTATATGTCTTCTCCTCGCCTGTTCTTCTTCCATGTTTTTGTTTTTTTAATCCTAACCGCGCTTTTGTGTCAACCAGACAAAAAGCGGCTAAGAAATTTAATCCAGTTCGACAACTGAATGAAATCTCCCAACCGCCTTAGCAGTCAGTCGTTTATTTCATATGGCTCCCCGCAGATTTCCCAGGTCGCCTACCCTCTAAAAAGAGGGAGACATAAACGGTTTGTTAAAACAAACAAATTTATATTTTCAACCTACATTTTTATTATATCACGAAATTTGAAAAATACCAAATTTAATAATTTTTAGGATAATGAAAGGGTTTTTTATTTACTCTTTCCCATCTTTTTCTCCAAGCTTCTTTTTTTTCTTTAGTATGGACTGGGCAGTTTTTGTCTTTACAATTAACGCTTAAACATTTGCCACAAACTGAACTCATGCATTGACATTTAACTCCGAGTTTTTGTTTTATGTCTTCAATTCTTGGAATTTCATTTTCTACATAATCAAAACACTTAGTACAATAACCGTCGTACTCCCAACATATTTTTTTATCTATATCGCTATAACAATGTCGACAAGTATGCGCTTGATCTTCTCCCCCACAATGCGGACAATCTATTGCTAAACCTAAATCATATTGCTTTTCCCAATTTTTTGTATCAGTTATATCCATGATAAAAACTTTATTTTTTATAAGTCACATTGTGGATGTTCTGCGCTACCCCCTGCGTTTCGTAGTTGCCAATAGTAATCCATGTAGGAATACCTAAAACACATAACCCCATCTTTGTTTTCGAAAAAGCAACTCCACCGGAATTCCCACTATCCATTTTGGCCGATATAAAATAATTTGGATATGGCAACTCCTCAAATTTAATAATCGAATTATCTTGTGCGCTTATAATCCCGCTTGTTATTGTTCTAAGAATCTGTGGAATTGATAGGTTGGTCATTTGTTTATACTGCTTATCTTCTGTCACGGCAAAAGCCGGATAACCTACTATTGCCACGGGAGAACCTACTGGCATAATATTGGGACACTTAGGTAAATCAGAGATCTTATAATTTAATTCTTTTGAAGGTATCGAATTCTCTATAAAATAACGCTCTTGCAGATACCGACCATATAACCCTTTTAATTCTATTTCTTCTATCTTTGCCACTTCAATATCTGTTTGACTATTCCAACCTAAATTATTATCAGAACTTATTTCGTAAATTCCGGTGGCAGTAAGGTTATCTGACTTCATAACGATTACTTGGCAAGTATCATCCGCAACAACATGTTTATTGGTGACAACAACATATCCTATATCGGGTAGATCCCATAAAGAGCCACTACCACTAACACCGCTTAACAAACAGTCAATTTTAACTACGCCTGTCAGATATGGCTCAATTTCTGCCGCCTCAATACCAAGGTAGGAATTATTTTTTGTATAATTGGTATAAAAAAATACCCCCACAATCAAAATACATATAAATATAAAAGCAATCTTTAATGAATTGCTTTTTAAGTATTTGATAGTTTTTTTAACCGTTTCTTTCATAAATTTAGATTACGGAAAACACAAAACCCGCCACTGGGGTGAGTCTTGCGACCCATATACAAGTTTCCCTGCATAGCGTTCAACACGACCCCCGAATGACGGGATCTCTGTGTTGAACGACTTTGTGCCATGCCCGGATAAACTCCGAGTTTAGACTCATTATTAAGTTATATTTTTATTCTATCACAATTCTTGCGGGTTTTCTAATTCTTTCTTTATTTCTTCAAAAGCATTATCTACCTCTTTCAGTTGTTCCCGGCTTTCCTTTATCAACGCTGATGCTTCCTTAACTATTTTTAAGTCCGCATCTATGTCGACTTCGTTGCGATTAGCAAACCATTCAGAGATTTCCGAAAGCCTTTTTAGATTTTTACTTAAATTTTTTGTATCCATATTTTTATTTTATCTTTTTAATTTCTGAAGTTATTGTGCCATCAAAAAACAAAGTTTCCATGTTCTCTCTCAAACTAATCGCTTTGGCGCTTTTTACTATCTTCCCACCAATACGGGCAACACTGTAACCCACTTCAAGTTGCCTTTCTGGACTATTTGCAAAAACAAGGGCTTCAGCGCTATCCAGCTTTTGCTTTATAATTTGTAATAATGATTTAAGGCCTATTTTAATTGTGTTTATCGTGTTGCCTACCAGAAATTTATTATTTTCCAAAACGTTTTCAAATCCTCCCATAATATCTCCGGTAAATTTATCTAAATACATCTTTGCGTTATTCCAAGATTCATTTAATTTAACTGTGGCTATGCTGGGAGTTGAAACCTCAACATCTGCGACCAAGGAAATAAGCGGAACATCTTTATCGTGACCTATCGCAGCAATTACTGGCACTGGGAAGTTAGCGACTTCTCTAACCAATAACTCATTGTTAAATGCTTGCAAAGATTCAAAAGATCCACCGCCCCTCATAATAACCAAAACCTCAATATCTTGTTTTCTAAATGTCTTAACAGAAGCAATCAACTCTTCAATCGCTTCTGCGCCCTCAACCCTTGAATCAATCAGTTTGATAATAAGTCTGTGATGACCTATATTACTCAAAAAATCAGACAAGACTGCTCCTTGTTTTGATGTAATTATTCCAATTTTCTGTGCATATTTGGGAACCGGCCTTTTCCTGCTCGGCTCAAACAATCCTTCTTGGGCAAGCTTTTTCTTTAACTCTTCGTATTTCTTTTTTAACTCTCCCTCGCCTGCTGGCTCCATTGTTTCGCAAATAAATTTGAGACGACCGGTCTTCTTGTATATATCCGGACATCCATAGGCTATAATCTTCATCCCATCCTCTAATTTAACGCCGTAGAGCCTATATTTTGAGGCCCACATAGCGCAATCAATAACACTTTGGTCTTTTTCATCACGCATTGCAAAATACGCGTGACCTTTAGTAGAATCAATTATAATCTTGCCCACTTCACCAATAATCTTAACCGAAAATTCCTTCAACCCTTCGTTGACTAAATCTATATATTCCGAAATTGTTAAAATTTCTTTTTCCGGCATAAATTTGTTATTTCTCCAATTCTTCTAAAACCTCTCTTGATGTTTTTATTTTCTTCCCGTTCGGTAATGTCAAAAAGGTTTCAATTTTCGCTACAACTTCCTCGGGTGCTTTCTGCTTATCCTCTACCCTGATTTCTCCATTTTTCCCATCGATAATTATATGGGCTTTCTCTCCGGTTCCATCCCTCTTTCCGATTAGAAGATGCTGATCTTCTCCCTGAGAACGAGACTCTACAAAAAGACCTTCGATTTCAAGCCTCTTTTTTATTGTCTTTTCTGTTTCATATTGCTCTAAAAGTTCTAAAAAGGGCTCTATCCTTCCCCACGGATTATCAAATGGATAACCATTACTATTCGACCACCAAGTTTGAAGCCGTTTTTCTGCTTTAATTTTTCTTAGTTTAAGACCAGGGATAGACTTCTCTGAAATGGTTTTTTCTAAATATTCAATTAAACTCTTTTGCAATGCCTGGGCCTCATTGGTAATCAACAAATTCGCCTTTAGGGCCTCTTCGTTTTGCCAAATTTCTTTTAATATATTATTCCCATCGCTTGATGATCCAGAATCGTCTGATTGATTCTCCTTAACATCGACCATAAGCCCTTCTAAAATCTTTTTTCGATTATCAAGTTCTTTTAGGTATTGCTGCAAATTAAAATCATCGTCTATATAAGAAGTAACAACGGTTTCCTGTTGGTTAAATAACTTCAGCGCCTCATTGCCCAAGGCGCTTTTGATTAAAGATTGAGTCTTTGATTTCCATAATTGATATTCCGGACCCCATTTATCTTTATTTTTCAAAGAGTTTATTTCTTCTATTTGTTTTTTAAGTTTAGAAAAATTTTCAGCCATAAATCTCTATTTATTTTTATTACCTTCAACATTTTTTATTTTAGCTTAGAGTAATTTTCCTTTTACTTTTAGCTCATTAACTTTAGCCAGCTGACAAATTTCGTCTATGGATGCCTTATTATCTTTAAGGCCGTAAAAATGTGTTTCTCCCAATAAGATATACTCCCATTCTTTTTCCATCCTATCCTCCGGCTTGAGCTGATTTATTCTTTTAAGCCAATCTAAAGTTGCTAACTGCTTCTGTTTAACATTGGAATCGTTCATATCTTTATCTGATTTTGTTTCAATAATATAAACTTTGTCGGCTGTTTTTATCATAAAATCTGGGTAATAAAGAGACAAAAATCCGTCTGTCCTTATGTATGTTATATTTGCAAAAGAATGATAATATTCGTTAACTTTCATGATTGCTTCCACTTTTGAATCAGAATCAGAATATTCCATCAAATCTTTTTCAAAACCTCCTTTGTTTGATGGATATGCAAGTTTTTCGTAAATTGTTTTTGCTATATCAAGAGAATAATTTTCTCTCATTCTTAATTCTGCGACATTCGAAAAATATCTTTTTTCAACCTTCGCCTCATCAACATCAACGTTGCTTTGCATTTCAAAAATTATCTTACCAATTTCTTTTACTATATGTTGCGTTACAACTCCGTTCTTTAACAACAAAACCTTCCAGTTATTATCGATAAATGGGTCAAATAGCTTATCAAATAATTTTTCTCTAATATATTTATCAATCGCCTTCACCACCTCCAAGTTGTTTATCTGCATAACCGGAAATGACTTGGTCTTTCTTGCACTAACCTTTGCCATTCTATTTACAACAACGTTCAGTATTTTTTCTAAATATTCATTATAACTTTGCGACTTAAACAAATTCGCATCAACGACATACTCCCCAAATCTTGTCTTTACAGTTAACTCTTCAGATACAAATTGCTCCCCTTCCTTCTTAAAAAACTTTTTCAAATCGTCTAAATGGAAAGAGGTAAATGATTCAAGTTTACTAATATCAATTTCGCCAGCAACAAGTAATTCATCAGATTCTTTTATGATAACTGGCCAGTAAAGGTCATACTTTCGATAATCTGGTTTTAGGCCTACTTTTATAATATCTCCCAAAACCCCATCCCTATCCTTGGGATCTTTATCGGTCTCTCCAATAATACCTTCCTTTAACAATTCTTCATAAAACTGAGTAAACGCCGGATGCTCAACAATAGTCAATAAGTCTATGTAATTATTTGGTTCTTTCTTTTCGACTAATAGTTTTATAAGATTATCTTTCTTTATTTCTGCATACTCTGGCTCCCTCCACATCAAACGCAAACCGCGCCCTATTGTTTGCTCAAGTAAAATAGGTGCAGACGATGCTCTTAGTGGAACGATCACGCATATATTACTTACATCAAAACCCTCGCGCAACATAAGAACCGACACTATAACCTTTGGATTTTTATGCTTATCTATATTAAATAATTTTTGTTTTAATTCTAACCATTCTTTTTCTGGTATCTCTCCTTTTTTATTGGAATCAACCCTAATCAAATCATCGTTAGACAATCCTTCGTTTAACAGAAAATCAATCACAAATGGCGTAACCTTAGTGTCTTCGCACATAATCATCATTTTGGGATATTTTTCTGTTTCGCCTTGCTTATCTTTTGTAAAATCAATAAAATGTTTTTCTAAAATTTTCAGTTTATTTAATCCTGCGCGAAGCATCAACTTCTGCCCATCAGACAACCCTATAACTTCGTTGCCCTCTCTTATGGCATTAAAATCCAACGGAAGCTCTGTTAATTCCTTGCGACGGTCTATTGCTATCGTCTTTACCAGTCCCGATCTTATTGCGGTCTTCAAGTCAAAATCCACAATAATATGTGGAAAATAGTGCTTAACTCTTTTTTGACCACTTCCTGTAACATCATAAGGAGTGGCTGAAAAGTCGATTTGAATAAAGTTGCTACCTTTATTTTCTGCAATTTTATTTAAGCTCCTTTGCCATTCAACCTCTTTTATTTCTCCGTATATTTTGTTTTCATGAATATGATGAGCTTCGTCGTTAATAACCATCAACTCCGGCAGATTAGTTAAAAAATCAATTTCCTTGCCGCTTAAATAAGCTGCATCTAAAGAATCAAGTGCATTTCCGCCAGAAACTCCGGGCCTAATCGGAAGAATCTCTTTTGATATTAGTGTTGTTCTATCCAACGGAGATCCTTCTTGCTCCCCTACTTCTTCTTTATCTAAAAATAAATGCCAATTAGCTATTGCAATCAATCCGTCTCCGGTTACTTTTGTTCCTATTTCTGACTTTTGGGCTACGCTGTTTTGAATAAATCCAAAAACTTCATCGCGATAATTTTGAGGAACAAACAGGTCTTTGAATTGATAAAAATCTGATTTTTCAAAATGTCTTTCCTGGTTCTCGTCTTCCTTCCCCAAATATGCATCCAATAATCTCTCATAAACAATTAACCCCGGAGCAACTAATAAAAAATTCTTTGTATACTTACCAGATTTTTCTGTTTCGTATTTTGCGTTCAAATACTGCCAAATCAATAATGAATGCATTACCCATGTCTTTCCTGTGCCTGTTGCCATTTTAATCGCATATTTTGGTATTTCGTATTTAGGTTTTTTCAGCTCTGTTATGTCAAGGTCAGATAGTAATTCAAACTCAACATTGTCATAAATATCTTTTACGCTTTTTACTCCTAATATCTCATGAAGATAGATTGCGTTAAGAATAGCTTGTTTTTGTCCTTGATGAAAATTCACATATCTCGTCTCAATATGCGGTTCCTTAAACCAAAACTTTAACAAATCTTGTGTAACCAAAGAAACTTGCGAAAGCATTTCTCCGCTTTCCCACGATTCGTTTACTTTTTGTGTTAGCGTTTTTGCTAATTTTAATGGAACATCTCTTGTTCCAATACTTATGGGTGATGGCATGTTTTATAAATTAACAACTACTATACTTTCAAACCCAAAAACATCAACTGCTTTGATGCAAACGCTTCTTTTTTTAGATTTTGGTACAATGAGTTTTGCTTTTTTAACCACATGATAAGGGTCACTGTCATTCTCTTCATTTTCGCGATAGTCCTGCCACTTGCTACGAAAAGTTATTCCATCATAATCGGGATCAATGCTCCAATACTCGATAAGTGAAAGTGGATCTTTAGCAATAATTTGCTTTAATTTTTCTTTATCTTCTTCATCCAATGGAATATTATCGGGAGAAAGTAAAACATAGTTGTCAAGTTCAATGTTTATTTCCTCTTCGCTTTCAGATTGTTTTTCTATCTTAATTGGCTTTATGCTTAAATATTGCAAAGAAGAAAAACGAATCTTACCAGAGCCAATTAAATCTTTATAACTTGCTTTACTGCTTAGTTTATCTAATAAATCTGGTGGAATAACTAATACTTCTAATTTATCATCATTTAGCGATTGTATTGCCTCAGTAATGTCGTATGTAAAATTCCAGCCCAAAACTACAACTTTATTCCATCCGCCCATAAAAGACCCCTTTAACTCTTGCGCTTTTTTAAGAGTTGCCAATCCAGTTAACTTATTTGGCGAATCAACCATTACCAAAGTTTTACTTTCCTTTATATAGCCAAGATTTCTATTTGGATTTTGGTCGTCAGCAAATGGAATTGCTCCGTAGAGCTGGGCCACAACTTGGGCCAGGTCTCCCACCCTGCGATAAAGTTTTGAAGAAGTAAAAACCTCTTTTTGATAATCACCGATTGATTGATATAAAAATGGTTTAGCATTTTGATCAATCAATCTTTTTCTCATAATCAATGCCGCCGGCTTACCAAGATCTGCCATTATCCACTTTCTACCCAATCTTTCTGCGACTCCTCCAGTCGTTCCAGATCCTGCAAAAAAATCCGCTATTAAATCATTTTCATTAGATGATGCCATTATAATTCTTTCCAAAAGTTTTTCTGGTTTTTGTGTTTCGTAATCTAAAATTTCAGAATGTTTGCCTTGGCTTTCTTTATATGCTCTTGGATCGGCATAAATCTGCTGAATATCTGTCCAAACAGTTGAACAAGGAACCCCTTTACTTTCATCTAAATACTGTTTTTCCCAAATTACACCTCCCTCCTCATTACGACCTCGCATTCGTCGTTGGTAACGACGGCCATCGTCGTCGGCATATTTGAACCAATCATTAAGATATTTTTCTGAATACGGAAGATAAACCTTATTACTGGTTCTGTTATGATAGTCTTTTGAATAATGCAAAATATATTCGTGTATTTTAACAAATTTTGGTCCAGCTGCTCTTCCTCCAGATGGAGATCCATACGCCCAAATTATTTCTTCGACGAAATTTCCTTTGCCAAAAATATCGTCAAGAAAAACTTTAACATAATGATTCGTTTGCGTTCCAATATGCAAATAAAGTGATCCCTTATCTGACAAAAGTTCTCTAATCAAGGCCAGCCTTGGATATAACATTTTCAAATATGAAACTGTCCCATCTTTCCAAGTGTCTGCATAGGCAAACTGCTCTAATACCGTTGGTTTTTGTTCCAAATCAACGCCAGGTAAAGTAATTTTCGTTCTATAATCTGCTTTACTATCAAATGGTGGATCAATATAGATTAAATCTATTTTGCCTCGCATTGACTCCAATCCGCTCTCCTTGTCTCCGGATAACAATGCTTGCATAACTAAAAGATTGTCGCCATACACAAGGCGGTTCATCCATTCATTTTCTTTTGCTGTTGGTATCCTTCCACCCCACAGACCACTTGTATCTTTTGCAGGTAAAACCAATTCATTCGTCTGCAACGCCAATTTATTACTACCCGAAAGTCGTTCAAGTATTTTCTCTACCTCTTTCTTCCCTTCGTCTACTATTTTTGGCAATTCATTTATTAGAGAATCCATATTTATTATAAAATTTATTTATTACTTTAATTTACTCCTTTTTTGACAAAAATTCAATCTGCTTTAACCAAAAAACGGGTATGACCCGTTAATTATTCCTTCAGAGATAAATGTTACTTTAAGAGAATTTTATATCCTCAGTATATTTTATATAGCTTTCAAGCGGATATCTTTGATTGATTAAAGCAACTTGATAGTTGCTATTATCGTAGCGTTTATCTTTATGACCGCCAAGATACATTACTTTAATTAAATCAGGATTTTCTCTCACATAAACTATCCTCGCACCCAGTCTTTTGCACACATTTTGCTTGGGTAAATTTATTCCAGCATGAAATATCTTATTGTATAAAAGAGAATTTTTAGTATGATGATATGGAGATTCTCCCGGCAACGTTCTATCTTGCATCAATAATCGACATATCCGTGGCAGCTCTTCGTCTAATCCAATATACCACTTCTTCTTTATACATAACCTAACATCATCAAAAATCTGTGAATGTAAAATAACTTCAACCATTATTTAGATCCATCTCTCCGAAGCTATTTCGATAAAAAGCGAGGTGATATGGTATAATTTCTCCGTGCTGAGTCATCTTATATGGAGGTTCGGATTGGGCGATCCTTTCTAAAGCTCCTGCGCTCTCCAAACGATATTTTTCTGCAATCTGCTTCAATGTTTCCCTCTCCATGTCGTCAAACTCATCTAAATCTGGATCATGTAGGGCGACTATTTTCTCTAATTTGTCATTTCCAGTTGGTTTTTTTATATCAATTATTCCTTCTTTCTTTAATTTCGCCAATTCAGTATAAAAAATATCTGGCTTTGGCATTGGCCCATAATTCTGCTTTTCGTAGTCAATTTTTGTAAGAGATTTTTCCCGCCTTTCATAAAGAGTAAAATCAATAAAATATAAAAATTTAGCAAGCTTCTTTTTGCCCACATCTGTTCCTCCGTTCTTGGCGAGATATAAAATAGCGTTTTTTAATTTTTCCTTGTCGTAATTCATCTCTTTATTTATTATACACTAAAAATGCCTGTCAATATAGAGTAATCCTCATATTATCAGATATTCTTTTCTGGTCAATAATGTCCGACAAAAACGGGCCGAAGCCCGTTAGTTGTTATCTTAAGGACAAACCACCTCTTCAAACTTGAGAAGTGGCATATAGTCACTTACGACTCTCTTTGTGAGGTGTAGGTCGTTAAGGTATAGGTAGATTTTATAAAAAAATAAAAAACAAAAAAAGAGCGCCGTCTCTGTGATAGAGATAGCGCATCACGAATTTTTACGGATTATATTCCTATTTCACGAGTGGCAGATTTTTCTTCTCGCCAGCCGACACGTCTGCACCAGAATCAGGATGCGATGCAGGCACAACTCCCGAATCGGGCGCATCGTGAAAAGCATTTTCTTCCAGCGCTTCCACAATAGCCAGTATTGTTTCGGGAACAGCCGGTATCGCGGCATTGTCTATTGCCTCCGGTCCAATTGGCTTTAACCACGAATCCGGGACTCTTGTATCGGCTACCGAACTCAGAGCTGAAATCATTCCAGCATGCTGTGCTTCCGGAGTCCCCTTTACACCCAACAACGCCTGACGATGAAGCGAGAGTTCCACGATTTGCTCAATGCTCTGCAAATCTTTTTCGCGATATTCGCGAACTCTCTCTTGCAAATTCACCACCATTTGGCTCAGCTGTTGAGCCAAGGCAACAAGAGTGAGAACATCCTTGTCCCTTTCAGCAATCCGCCGATCTTTTCGTTGGACAGCGTCACGAAGATCACCAATTTGGCTTCCTCTTTCAATACTGCTTGCAGTGAGAAGTTGCTCTCTTGCTTTTCTGTCTGCTATTTCAGCTGTTTGTCCATCGAGAAAACGAGCAACATCATCATATGTGAGTATGAGGGTCGGACACCTTTCCTTAAGAGCCGCCAGAGGTCTGACATCACGGGAAAGTTCATCTAACCTATCCTGTTTTTCAACAATTGTGTTCTGCGCTTCGTCTAATTCCTTCTGAAGCCGAGACTCCACTCCCAAAAGCTGAAGAATTCTTTCTCTCAACTTATCGGGATTTGTCGGCAGTCCTGCCGAACGGAGCCATGCAGTAAATAACGCAACCCACTTCTTTTCTTTCTTCTTCATCGCTTCCTCCCTCTTTGTCCGGCTATCACGCCGAGAAAAAATGCGCTGAAGTATCCGACAAAATTGCTAACATGCACATTGTCGGCACTAAACATGAAAACAAGAACAGCCACTGCGCCCAAAAAAATGACTATCCGGCACCATTTTCTCAGTTCGTTTATCAACCTCGTATTCATCGCTTCCTCCTTTGCTTTTTCGCGATCTACTTTTTCTTGCCGAGTTCGGCAAGCTTTTGCAGGTCGCCAACTGATCTTTGCGCTTCGGCGCAACTTTTCTTGGTTTCATCCGCTGCGCGCGTAAGAGCATCTCTGAACATCGTAAAGCGTGGGTTGGTAGGGTCTTCCCCAAATTCTTGCAGGAATTCTTTGGCAAATACTTCTCCGAATTCTCTATAGAGAACATCTATCGCCTTCCCACAACAATCTTCTACCATTTGACGATTCAAAAAAACATCGACTATGTATGTACTGTCGTCGGTTGTGCGCGGGTGATTTTTCCCGCACACTTCACACGAAACTGGACCATCGGATCCATGCATGTCGTTATTCCATGTACGTTCACTCGGACCAGCAGATCTCGGAAATAATGCTTTTCTTTTTCCTTTCATTTCTCTGCCCTTCCTTTCTTTCCTTTTGTTGGGATTATAAGCCCTTTGTCAATGTGCTTGCCTAATATTTATCCGATTAGTCATACTATCTTAAAATAAAAACCTTGTCAAAACCTGCCTGCCGGCAGGCAGGCAAAAACCCCGCTAAGCGGGGCTGTTTGTCGCACAATAAAATTAACGCTTCGATTCCTTGTGCAAGGTGTGCTTCTTACACGTTAACCAATTTCTCAAATTCATATAGTGGCTTAATCAGGACATTATCCATGTTTGAATTCTATAACGTCACCATCTTGGACAACATATTCTTTGCCTTCGGTGCGGACTAGACCTTTTTCTCTGGCCTTAGCATATCCTTTATTATCAATTAAATCTGTCCAAAATACAACTTCAGCTTTTACAAACTTATTTTGAAAATCAGAGTGTATCGCGGCGCCGGCAATTGGCGCTGTATCACCCTTCTTTATTGTCCATGCCCGTGTCTCATCTTCTCCGGTTGTTAAAAATGTAATTAAGTTTAATAACTCGTAAGATTTTTTAATTAAAATATCAGTTTCTGACAATTCTGGCAAACCCAATTCCCTTCTCTCTTGCACAGACATATTTTCAGCTTCCAATTCAGTCTGAATATCTACAATTACATATTTTAAATTATTTTTTTTAAATATTTCCAAAATTTCTGGCGCAACCTCTTGTTCTGTCCCATTTAATAAATATAATCTTGGCTTATAGGTTAATAAACTTAAACCTTTTAAAATTTCTTTTTCCTCCTCTTCCCATGCTTTGTCGCACAATAGTTTTTCTTGCGCTAATAAATCCTTTGCCTTTTGTAAAATGGCATTTTCTTTTAAAGCCTGCTTTTGGCTTTGCCTTACTTCTCCTTGTATGCCATCTATCCTTTTATTTATAGTTTCTAAATCTTTTAATATAAGCTCTACATCCAATATTTCTTTATCACGCAAAGGGTTTACATCTTGCTGGGTGTTTATAATATCTGCTTTTTTAAAAGCGCGCAAAACATACAAAATTGCATCTACCTCTCTAATATGTGATAAAAATTTATTTCCCAAACCTTCACCCTGGCTTGCGCCTTTTACCAATCCTGCAATATCAACAAAATCTACTGTTGCATAAATTTTCTTTTTTGAATTAGATAATTCTGCCAACTTATCTACTCTTTCATCTGGAACCAAAACAACCCCAACTGAAGGGTCTATTGTTGCAAAAGGATAATTTGCTATTAGCACCTCTTGCTTTTTGGTTAATGTTTTAAATAATGTGGATTTACCAACATTTGGCAACCCCACAATTCCAATACTTAATGATGACATTTTATTTATTCTTAACATAAAAATATAAATTATGCAAAAAAAATCCGCCAAAAGAATGTGCTTCTCGTGGCGGTATGAAACTATTTTGAGAACAGATTCGCCTATCCAGCCAGTTCCTCGAATTTTTTCATATCTCCTTGAACAACATAACCTCCTTCTACTAATATTTTTTTATTTTGTCTTCAGTAATATTCATATTTTTAAAGATAATTTTTGCTATTCTATTATTATACTATTTTTTTGAATACAAGTGTAGCAACAAAAAAGCCGAGTTTTCCACACCTCGACTTTTTATTAAATCTATTTTATCTCCTGTGTACAATGCGAACAGCGCTTGGCTTGGACTGGAACCTCACTCAAACATTCTGGGCATTTTTTTGTTGTAGGTGCTACTGTTTCCTTTTTTCGCATTTTAGAGGTCAAAAAGTTCATTGGCATAATTACACAAAAATAAATCGCTGCAGCTACAAGCAAAAAGGATATTAGAGCATTCACAAATTCACCGTACAGAAATTTACTTCCGTTAAGAGTAAAATAAAGTCCGGAAAAATCTGGCACTTTTGCAATTGCTCCAATAAATGGAGTCAAAAGCCCTTTAACCAACGTATTTACGACAGTTCCAAACGAAGCTCCAATAACCACACCAACCGCCAAATCAACTGCATTGCCTCGCAGTATAAAATTTTTAAATCCTTCTAATAGTTTTGACACGAGTTCTTTTGTGGTGTCGCGTAATAATTTTTGAAAAAATTAAACGCGACTACCACGTTTAAATTTATAAAATAAATTTATTACGTGGTGGTCTATTTTAGAAAAAGTTAGAACTCATTTTGAGCAAAATCCTGATTGATTTTGCCCGCCCCCGCCAGCTGGCGGGGGCGGGCAGGAACTTTGCAAAAAATTCGCTCGGGCGGGGCAAAAAGGAAAAGGGTTTTAGGGAAAGGGAATTTTTGCCCCGCCCTCGCTTTTTCGCCGCCGCAATTTTT
>Ga0172371_10003299_pt1 | contig 25101 bp, 22 predicted proteins | sample Lak12m_FD_114543 | JGI IMG/M metagenome (GOLD analysis project Ga0172371, IMG submission 114543) | Freshwater microbial communities from Kabuno Bay, South-Kivu, Congo - kab_022012_12m | ecosystem: Environmental > Aquatic > Freshwater > Lake | place: Democratic Republic of the Congo: South-Kivu... | reverse complement strand
GCTGCTGCTCGTCCAGCCGGCGGGAGCGATGATCTGGGCCCAGCTGATCTTCACCGAGCGGCTATCCACCATCCAGTGGGCGGGCGTGGGATTGGTGCTCGGCGGCATCCTGGCCCTGGGCCTGTGGGGAGCGATCCACCGGCCGGCCCTCTCCGAAGCCCTCCCCGAGCCGCTGGCCTGAGGAGGCGCCGGGGCGGCCGCGGTCCCGTCAAGGTTCGGGCCCGCCGTTGCGGGGCGGCCCGGCCCGATGCCCCCGACCGGCGGTAGAGTCCGGGGCCGCACTCCGGAGGACCTGTGGGCTACACCACCGCCATCACCTCGCCCGGGAAACCGACCGGAACCACCCACCGCGAGCAGGCTTGAGATGCACCTCGTCTTCCTCGACCTCATCCCCCTGCTGCTCTCCTGGGAAGGCCGCGGCCCGGACGAGGCCCCTGAGGTTCCACCGGGAGCGGCTGAGATGCTCGATCAGGTCTTCGCCGACTTCCGCATCGCCGGGATCGGGGACGGCACCCACACCGGCGTGGGCCTGCGCCGGGCCCTCGAAGACACCGAACTGGACCCGTACTTCGATTTCATCGGGACCTCGGCGGAGTTCGGCCCGACGGTGTCGCCGCGGGTGGTGCGGCGCCTCGCCCGCCTCCTCGGCTTCGACACCGACCAGGTAGTAGTGGTCACCGCCCGCCCCGACCTCGCCGAGGCTCTGCGCCGGTCCCGGCTCGCGGTGATCCACGTGGAAGGGCCGGAAGGCGTCGCGGTGATTCCCGAAGCCCTCGACGCCATCTACTCGGGCTTCTTCAGCCCGTGAACACCTGGACGGTCATGAGGCCCAGTGGCCCCTCGACCACGGCAACCCCGACCCGGCGGAACTCGGGGCGCAGGATGTTCTCCCGATGGCCCGGGCTGCCCATCAACCCGTCGTGCACCTGGGTAGCGGTGGCCGCCAGGGCGAGGTTCTCTCCCGCCAGCGAGTAGGTCACCCCGGCGGCCTCGAGGCGGTCTCCCACCGACCCGGTGGCCGGCGAGCGGTGTGAGAAGTAACCCTCCAGGTACATCTCCCGGGCATGCCCGGCAGCCACCTCGGTCAGGGCGGGGCTCCAGGCGAGAGGCTCCAGGCCGGAGTCGATGCGAGCCCGGTTGAGAAGGTCGAACACCTTGGAGGCGGCGCCGGCGGCGTCGCGCAATTCCGCGGGATCGGCGGCGGGCAGGGCGACGGCGTCGTCTCCCTCCACGATCACCTGCCGGTCGCCCACCGCCTCTCGCAACTGGAGCAGAGCTGCGACTACCCGGTCCCCCGTCAGCACCCGGATCGCCTCCTGCGGCAGGCCGCCGGGATCGGTGAGGGCCCGGGCTACGGCGGAGCCGTCGAGTTGCCGCCCAACCCCGGAAGGCAGCGGAAGGACCAGGAGGAGCGAGAGCAGCACCGCCATGACCACGCCTGCCCAGCTCACGGCCAGGACGGCCCCCCCGGCGCGATCGATCAGGTTGATGCCGGGGCGGCGCACCCGCGGCTCGACCACCCGGGCGAGGAATGCCGCGCCCACCCCGGTGGCCACCAGCAGCACCAGCCCCCCCACCAGCCGCCCCGTATCGACGGAGACGCCGGCCATCGAGGCGATCACGCCGCCGAGCAGCGGCCCGAAGCGGAAGCCCAGCACGACCCCCATCACCAGCCCGGCCAGGTCCAACGCTTCCCGCACCAGGCCCCGGTACCAGCCGCGGACCCCCAAGAACAGGAGGAGGGCGACGAGCAGGGCGTCGATCATGCGGGTGGGGCGTCGAGCTCGATGCGCATCCGCTTGTTGCCCTTGCCCTTGCTCTCGGTCTTGACCACCCGCACCCGGCCCACCTCGATCGTGTCCGCCACATGGGTGCCGCCGTCGGCCTGGCGGTCGAGACCCTCGACGTCCACCACCCGGATGGGGTCGACGTGCTCGGGGATGAGGCTGACCTTGGTGCGGATGAGGTCGGGGTCGGCCAGGGCCCCGGCCCGGGGGAGGAACTCCACCTGCACCCGGTGGGACGCGGCGAGCATGGCGTTGAGCCGCTCCTCGACCTCACGGCCGAACTCCACGCTCATCGACTCCAACTCGAAGTCCATGCGCGCCTGACCCGGCTCCATGTTGCCGCCGGTGACCTTGGCCCCATACTCCCGCCACACCAGAGCCGACAGGACGTGCAGGGCGGTGTGGGTGCGCATCAGCAGGTGGCGCCGCTCCCAGTCGACGACCGCCCGCACCACCGTGCCCACCGGCGGAGCCGCATCGGACGCCACCACGTGGAGGACCCCGCCCTGTTCCCGCACCGTGTCGGTGACCGGGGCCCGGCCCCCTTCCCACTCCAGATGGCCGGTGTCGCCGGGCTGGCCTCCGCCCCGGGGGTAGAAGACGGTGCGGTCGAGGATCACTCCTCCCGGGGCCACGGCGACGACGGTGGCGGCGCACTCCCGCAGGTAGGCATCACGCGCAGCCAGTTCCTCGGTCATCAGGGTCCTTCCCGGAGGCTGGGCGAAGGCTACCGCCGGCCCCGGTGGAGGCCGGGGAGGGTGCTTCAGGTGCCGGGCACGCCCCCGTCGAGGCGTTCTTCGAGCCGCTTCTGCTTGGCCTGCTCGCGCACCCGGCGCAGGCGGCGGATGGTGAGGGGGTCGTATCGCTCCGCGTCGGGGTTGTCGAGGAGGCGGCGCAGCACCTGGTAGTAGCGGGTGGCGCTGATCCCCAGGTACTCGGCAACGGCACGGTCCTTGGGACCGGGGTAGAGGAACCAGGAGCGCTCGAAGTCGATGACCGCCCGCTCCCGCTCTCCCAGCATGATGGCCGCCAGGGTATTGGCCGCAGGCCCCCGTCCCGGGGATTTCCCGCTGCGCCGCCCGTTGCAGCGCATCCGGTACTCTGGGAGGGCCCGCCGGGTTAGCTCAGACGGCAGAGCACCGCTCTTGTAAAGCGGATGTCGCCGGTTCGACTCCGGCACCCGGCTCCAACGGGCCCGGCTTTGTCAGAACACGCGTCTATAGACCCGGGGCATCATCGCGATCTGCCGGCCCACAGACTCCAGGGTGATGGTGCTGGCTCCCCTATTGATGCGGGTTCTCAGCCGGGGGTCTCGTAGCCGTACTCGGCGGACTCGCACACCTGCTCGTAGCCGACGCGCCGATAGATGGCGTTCGAGGTCGGGTTGGCCAGGTCGGTGAACAGGTAGCAGCGCCGGAAACCGCCCTCCAGGAGCCGGGCGGAGACTTCCGCCACCAGGCTGGTGGCGTAGCCCTGCCGCCGACGCTCGGGCGGGGTGTAGACGGGCCCGAGGCGGATTCCCTCCGGGGTAGGGCTTCCGTAGGCGACCAGGGCCACCACTTCCCCGGCATCCACCCACAGCCAGATCCCCGCAGCGGCGGCGTCCATGTTGGCTATCCGGCGGTCCACACCGCGGGCCGTGCTTTCCCGGTTGAAGGGCTCGTCGGGGAGGGCCTCGGCGCTGAAGGCTTCCAACCACTCCAGGATGAGGCTGCGGTCCTCGGACCGGACGGAACGTGCCGCCCCGGGGGCGGACGGCACCGGCCGCACGGCGGCCAGCGCAAAGACCCCCTGGGCCATGTGGAGCCGGGGAGAGACGCCCGCCAGAGTCGACCAGATCTCGTTGAAGCGGTCCACCGTGGGCCGGTTGCCCACCACTCCAGGCACGGGCAAGCCCGAAGCCCGCACTGCGGCGGCGAGCGGAGCCACCGCCCCCGGGGACGCGTCGGCCAGGACCAGGTTGTGGGGCGGGGTGATCAACGCCGCCGCGACCGGCGCGCCGGCCTCCTCCACCACCCAGAGGCCGAACTCGGGGTACACCTCGGGTCGATCGCGCAGCACCCCGGCGAGCCCCAGGATCAAGTTGTGCCGGGCTTCGTCGCCCACGAGCAGCGGCCCGGCGCGCTCCAGGAACTCGGCGGCGGTGGGGATGGCGGTGGCGTCCATGGGCCGGAACGCTACCCCGCGGTCCCCGCCCGCACCCGCGACACCTCGTAGCAGGCGAGGGACACCGCCACCGCGGCGTTGAGGCTCTCCACCCCGCCGCCCAGCGGGATCGACGCCCGCACATCCACCCGGTCGGCCACCAGACGGCCCAACCCCCGCCCTTCGGCGCCCACCACGATGGCCACCGGCTCGGCCAGGAGCCCGAGTCCGAACAGCGACTTGTCGCCCCCGGCGTCGAGGCCCACCGTCCACACGCCGAGCCTCCCCAGGTCGGCCAGCGCCTGCGCCACCGACGAGACGAGCGCCACCGGCAAGCGCTCCAGCGCCCCCGCCGCCGCCTTGAAGGCAGTCGCCCCCAGCGGCGCCGCCCGGCGCCGGGCCAGCACCAGGCCCGACATCCCGGCCGCCAGCGCCGAGCGAGCGATGGCCCCGACGTTGCGCGGGTCTTCGAGGTGATCCAGCACCACGAGGGCCGCCGGGGCCCGCTCCGCCGCGACCTCGTCCAGGCTCCGGGTGGGCAGAGGCCGGCAGTGGGCCACCACCCCCTGCGGGGCCGTGGTGGCGGCCAGCGTCCCCAGGTCGGGCACCACCCGCACTTCGGCTCCGGCGGCGGCGGCCTCGGCCCTCAAGTCACGCAGCGAGTCGGCGCGGGAGGCCTCGACGAAGAGGCGCACCACCCGGCGCGCCGCCACTGCGGCGGCCACCGCGTGCAGACCCTCGACTTCAGCGCCGGCGCCAGAGAGTGCCATCGGGCCCATCCTCGACCACTACGCCGAGCGCCGCCAGGCGGTCGCGGATCTGGTCGCTCAACGCCCAGGCGGCCTCGGCCCGGGCCCGGGCCCGCCGGGCGACCAGAGCCTCGAGGGCGGTCGCGGGCTCCCCGCCCTCCACTCCCACCTCGGCCGCCAGAGCGGCCAAAGCCGGCGCCAGGTCGTCGAGACCGCCCGCAGACGGCTCGGCCAGGCCCAGGACGCCGATGATGGCGTCGTAGGCGGCAGCCTGGGGCCCGGCGTCCTCGCCCTCGTCGAGACGGCGGTGACCTTCGCGCACCAGGTCGAACAGCACGCCCATGGCGGCGGCGGTGTTGAAGTCGTCGTCCATGGCTTCGGCGAAGCGGGCCACGGCATCGGGGGCGGCGGTGCCGGCCCGGCCGGCGCGGCGGCGGAAGGCCCACAGCCGCTCGAGTGAAGCCGCCGAATCGACCAGGGCCTCCTCGAAGAAGTCGAGCGGGGCCCGGTAGTGGGCCCGCAGGTAGAAGAGGCGCACCGCCAGAGGAGGGAATCGGTCGAGCAGGCCGAGGAGGCTCACCACGTTCCCGGTGGACTTGGCCATCTTCTCGCCTCGGAGGTTGACCATCCCGTTGTGCAACCAGTAGCGGGCGAAGGGGGCGGCTCCGGCCGCCGCCTCGGCCTGGGCGATCTCGTTCTCGTGGTGGGGGAACACCAGGTCGAGGCCGCCCCCGTGTATGTCGAAGCCGAAGCCGAGTTCTCCCTGGGCCATCGCCGAGCACTCGATGTGCCACCCGGGTCGGCCCGGCCCCCAGGGGGACTCCCACGATGGCTCCCCCGGCTTGGACGCCTTCCAAAGGGCGAAGTCGGCGGGGTGGCGCTTCTCCTCCCCCGGCTCGATGCGGGCCCCGGCCACCAACTCGTCGGGATTGCGGCCGGAGAGCTTGCCGTACTCGGGGAAAGAGGCGACGGAGAAGTAGACGCTTCCCTCCGCCGGGTAGGCGTGCCCCCGCTCGATGAGACGGGTGATCAGCTCGAGCATCCGGGGGATCTCGGCGGTGGCGTAGCACAGCCGGTCGGGGGGTCGCACCCCGAGGCGCCGGTAGGCATCGAGGAACTGCTCCGTGGCCCGGGCGGCCACCTCCACCGTGGAGATGCCCTGCTCGGCGGCGGCGTTGATGATCTTGTCCTCGATGTCGGTGATGTTGGTCACGTAAGTGACGCGAAAGCCCCGCCACTCGAGGTAGCGCCGGATGACGTCGAAGGCCACCGCCTGGCGCCCATGGCCCACGTGAGGAGCGGACTGCACGGTGGGGCCGCAGGTGTACATCGTCACCTCGCCCGGCGCCCGGGTCCGCAGGGGCTGAAGAGCCCGTCCCAGGGTGTTGTACACCTGCACGGCGTCGATGGTATCAGCGGCAGGTACCCTCCCCCGGATGCTCCCCTCGCCGGGCCGGCCGTGGGTGATCGCCCATCGCGGCGCCTCCGCCGCCTTCCCCGAGAACACCCCGGCCGCCTTCCGCGGCGCCGCCGCCCTGGGGGCCGACGCCGTCGAACTCGATGCCCGCCGCACCGCCGACGGCCGGGTGGTGGTGCACCACGACGCGGTGGTGCCCGGAGCGGGGGCGATCGTGGAGCACACGGCGGCCTCGCTCCGCCGCCACGCCCCCTGGGTGCCCTCCCTGGCCGAGGCCCTGGAGGCCTGCGCCGGGATGTGGGTGGACGTGGAGGTGAAGAACTCCCCGGCCGACCCCGACTGGGACCCGGAAGACGGGCTCGTGCCCCGGGTCCTGGAGACGATCGGCGAGGCCGGCCGGGCGGGGACCGTGCTGCTCACCTCGTTCAACCCGGCCACCATCTCCCGGGCGGGCGCGTTGCAGCCGGAGCTCCCCACCGGGTGGCTGGTGGAGGTCGGGCCGCTGCTCCCCGCCGTAGTCCGGGCGGCCGAGGAGGGCCGTCGCTTCCTGCTGCCGCACTACTCGCTACTGGTGGGCGCAGCAGCCGGCGCCGCCGTCGAAGCGGCTCGGCGGGAAGGGATCGGCCTTATCGCCTGGACCGTGGACGACCCGGTGGAGGGCCGGCGCCTCGCCGCGGCCGGACTCGACGGGATCGTGACCAACCGCCCCGATGCCCTCCGCTCAGCGCTCGACGAGCACCGCCACCACCACGGCGGCTAGCCCTTCGTCCCGGCCCAGGAAGCCCAGGCCGTCGGTGCTGGTGCCCTTGACCGAGACGGCTCCCCCCTCGACGCCCAGCACTGCGGCCAGCCGGGCCCGGATGGCGTCGCGGTGCGGGGCCACCCGTACCCGCTCGGCGATCACCGTGGCGTCCAGCGAAGAGACCCGGTAGCCGGCGGCGGCCACCCGGGCCACCACCTCGGCCAACAGGGACATGCTGTCGGCCCCGCGCCAGCGCGGATCGGACGAAGGAAAGAGAGCGCCGAGGTCGCCCAGGGCCGCCGCGCCGAGCAGTGCGTCGGCGGCGGCGTGGGCCAGGACGTCGCCGTCGGAGGTGGCCTCGACCCCCCGCACGGCGTCGACCTCTACCCCGCCCAGGAGGGTCCGGCCCGGGCCGCCGAAGCGATGGGCGTCGCCGCCCCAGCCCACCCTCATGGCAGCCACGCCTCGGCCAGGGCCAGGTCGCCGGGGAAGGTGACCTTCAGGTTGGCGGCCTCTCCTTCGACCGTGGCCACGCTCCCGCCGATCCGCTCCACGAGCAGGGCGTCGTCGCCGGCATCCTCGTCGCCGGCCTGGTGAGCGGCGCGCAACACGGGCACCTTGAAACCCTGCGGGGTCTGCGCCCCGGCCAGATCCCGTCGTTCCACCGTCTCCACCACCCAGCCGTCGCCCACCCGCTTCAACGTATCCCGCACCGGCACCACCGGCACTACCGCGTCCACTCCGCCGGTGAGCAGGCGGTCGATGACCCGGCGCACCAGTTCGGGAGTGGCCAGCGGCCGGGCGGCGTCGTGCACCAGGACGTGGGCAGCCGTCGCCGGCAGCGCGTCGAGGCCGGCCCGCACCGAGTCGCGCCGCCGCGGCCCTCCGGGCACACCCCCCGGGAGGTCGCCGACCAGGATGATCTCTTCGACCCCGCCGCGGTGGAGAGCCGCTTCGGCCCAGGACCAGAGGGGCCGGCCGCGGAGCAGGGCGGCGTGCTTCGGCCCCCCGAATCGTTCGCCCCTGCCGGCGGCGACGAGGATGCCGTAGACGGTCACGGCTCGATCTTGGCGAAGACCATGCGGCCGAGCGCGGTGCGCAGGGTGTTGGCCACCTCCACCTCCACCGTCTGCCCCACCGCCCCGGCGCCTCCCTCGACCACCACCATGGTGCCGTCGTCCAGGTACCCGACCCCCTGGCCCGGCTCGGTGCCTTCCTTCTCGATCTTCAGGTTCAACCGGTCGCCGGCGACCCGCTGCGGGCGCAGCATCTCGCTCAACGCCTGGGGGTTGAGCACGGCCACCCCGCGCAAGGCGGCCGCCCGGGTCAGGTTGGAGTCGGTGGAGACCAGCGTGCCCCCGGTGCGCTGGCAGAGGGCGAGCAGCTTGGCGTCGACCCCTTCGTAGCCGGGAAGGTCGGCCTCGGCGGTGTGGACATCTACGGCCGGCAGGTCGCGCAGCGCTTCGAGGACTTCGAGGCCGCGCCGCCCGCGGCGGCGGCGGTCTTTGCTGCCCGAGTCCGCAATGCCCTGCAGCTCGTCGAGGACGAACTCGGGCACCCAGACCTCGCCCGAAAGGACCCCGGCCCGGGCCAGTTCCAGAACCCGGCCGTCGATGGCGGCGGCGCTGTCGATGAGGTAGCCGCCCCCGGCAGGCCCGCGCCGGGTGGCGGTGCGCGAGCGCAGCCCGGCCGCGGCCAGCAGGTCGTGCGCCCGGGCGGCGAAGACCCGGCCTCCGAAGGCGGCCAGCACCACCACCAGCAGGGCCGCCACCGGCCACCCCACCACCCTGGGGGTGAAGATGACCAGAGGCAACCCGGCGACCACGCCGACGACCAGGCCAGCCATGAGGCCGAAGGCCCCGGCGAACAACTGCGGGCCGGAGGCGCGGGCAACGAGTTGCGGCGCCCGGTCGAGGGCGCGCCGGACGCCCCGGCCGAGCAGGCCCCCGAGGACGTAGCCCAGCCCGGCTCCGATGACCGTGCCGATCACGATGGCAGCGTCGGGGTCCACCGTGGAAGACGAGGTCCAGCCGGGCACCTCACGGCCGATCAGGAAGCCGGCCGCGGTGAAGCCCAGGGTGACGACCAGGCGTATCAGTTCGATGAGCATCGCCGCCTCAGATCTCCTCGGCGGCCTCCAACCGGGGGAGCGCCTTGTCGAGCCGCCGCATCGCCTCTTCTTCGGTCACGTCCAGCGCAAACCGAAGCTCGCTGGCAAGGATCAACCTGGCCTTGGAGAGCATCCGCTTGAGGGCCGGGGAGATCCCCTTGGTCTGCTGGGCGAAGGTGAGGTCGCGCACGACCTCGGCCACCTGGAAGATGTCGCCGCTGTTGATCTTCTCGGTGAGCAGCTTGTACCACCGGCTCCAGTTGGCCCCGGCTTCCTCCGGTGGCTCCTTGAAGGTGGCAAGGACCTTGCGGGCAACGACGCGGGAGATGACCGGGCGCACCCCCCGTTCCAGCGCGCTGAAGACCGGCACCTTGAGGATCAACTGGTCGGTGGCCACCGCGAGGACGAAGTAGTCGGTGCGCTGCCCCTGGAACACCACCCGCTCCTTGCGGGTGATCACCGCCGCTCCGTGATGGGGGTAGACCACCTTGTCGCCCACGGCGAAGGGAGAGGGAGGAGGCGGAGCGGGGCGCTCCTTCTTGGGCTCGGGCTTCTTCGGCTCGGGCTTGGCCGCAACCTTCTTCGCCTCAGGCTTCTTCGCCGGAGCCTTGGCCGGACCGGCCTTGGCCTCCGGCTTGGCCGCAACCTTCTTCGCCTCAGGCTTCTTCGCCGCAGCCTTGGCCGGACCGGCCTTGGCCTCCGGCTTGGCCGCACCCTTCTTCGCCTCAGGCTTCTTCGCCGCAGCCTTGGCCGGAACAGGCTTGGCCTCCGGCTTGGCCGCACCCTTCTTCGCCTCAGGCTTCTTCGCCGCAGCCTTGGCCGGAACGGGCTTCTTGACCGGGGGCCTGGCGGCGGCCGCGGGGGCCGGCTTCTTCGCCGGCTTCGCCGGAGCCGCCTCAGCAGCCTGCTTCCTGGGCTTCTGAGCCGCGGCCTGCTGGGAGGAGGTCGCGGCGCGAGTCACGGCGGTCTTTTTGTCCGCGGCCATGCGCCTCACCGGTTTGGGGGCGGCATTGTACCCCCGGGGGCCGAGTTCAGCCCTCGCCGTGCGTCCAGCCCCGGTTCGACTCCAGGAGGCGGTCGAGGTAGTGCCTCAGTTGCTGGGCCCGGGTGCGGCCCACCCCCCCGACCTCATCCAACTCGCCGACCGACGCCCGCAACAGCCTCTGCAGGTCGCCGAACTTCGCGACGAGCGAGGACTTGACCGCCTCCGGCAGCCGGGGCACCCGGTTCAGCGCCCGGAAGCCCCGGGGGAGGACCCGGGCGTCGAGGGAGCCCAGGTCGAGGAGGGAGGCCACCCGGGAAGGGTCACCCAGGTGCTCGGTGCTCAGGTTCTCCAGCAGGTCGAGAGGCTGGCGCGGTTTCGGCGGGAAGGCGCGGCAGTAATCGACGTAGACCTGCTCCGCCGTCTCCTGCACGCCGGCGATGAGGTCCTCGAGTTGTATCCGGGCGAGCTGGCCCTCGCCGCCCAGTTCGACGGTGTAGTGCTCCAGGTCGCGAGCGATGTGGCGCACCAGCGCCGCCCGCTGCAGGACCCGAACGACATCGCGGCAGGTGACGATGTCGTCGACCTCCAGCTGGTTGAGCCGGGTCTCGACCTCGTTGAGCCGCCACCGGAAGCGCTCCAGTGTCAACAGGTTCTGGTTCGCCTGCTCCAGCAGGACCGTGGGATTGCGCAGTTCGTGCTTGCCCCGGCGGGTGTAGACCGTCACCATCGCCCGGCCCTGGCTGACCACCACCACCGGGCGCCCGGTCTGCACGGCCACCCGTTCGGCCGTGCGGTGCCGCGTGCCGGCCTCAGTGGTGGGAATGACCGGGTCGGGGATGAGGTGCACGTTTGCCCGGCGGATCGTCTCTCCGCTCTCGTCGACGATGACGGCGCCGTCCATCTTCGCCAGTTCGGCGAGGCGGGCCGGGCTGAACACGGCGCCTTCGAGGTGGAAGCCGCCGCTGCAGATGGCCTCGATGTCGGGCCCGTAGCCGAGGACGATGAGGGCGCCGGAGTCCTGGCTCATGATCAGCTCCACGGCACGCCGCAGCGGGGTCCCGGGAGCCAGGGAGCGAAGGACGTCGAGGGCGCCGTCGCGCTTGGTCATTCCGGGCGAGGCTACTACGCCTCGCCCGTCTGGTCACCCGGGCCGAAGCGCCCGCACCGGCCGCGGGGCCGGGGGCAGCCCGGCCCGAACCAGGGCTCGCTCGATGCGGTCCTCGCCGTTGCCGGCGGGCCCCACGGCAGCCTTCACCCCCAGCCGGGCCGCCTCGGCGGCCCGGCGTTCCCCGTAGGCCACCGCCCGCACCTCGCCGGTCAGGCCGACCTCACCCCAGGCGGCGATGGCCCCCAGGGGATGGTCGAGGAAGGATGAGACGAGGGCCACGGCCACCGGCAAGTCGGCGCCGGGATCGCGCACCTGCAGGCCGCCCACCACCGACACGTAGACATCGCGCGCCGACAGGTCGAAGTGGGCGTGGCGCTCGAGCACTGCCAGCACCTGGTGGACCCGGGCCGCCTCGAGGCCCCGCACGCTGCGGCGCGGCGAGGCCGTCTCCTTGGGCGACACCAGGGCCTGCACCTCGACCAGCAGCGGCCGCCGCCCGTCGACCGAGGGGAACACCAGGCTGCCGGGGACCCGGCCGTTCCACCCGGCGACCAGCCAGCCCGAAGGATCGGGGACGGGTTGCATGCCGGCGTCGCCCATCTCGAACAACCCCACCTGATGAGTGGCCCCGAAGCGGTTCTTGAGGCTGCGAAGCACCCGCAGGCCCCGCTCGACATCGCCTTCGAGGTACAGCACCACATCGACGGCGTGCTCGAGCAGACGAGGCCCGGCGATGGAGCCGTCCTTGGTGACGTGGCCGACGAGCACCACGGGGACCCCGCTCTCCTTGCTGAAGTGCACCAGGCGCGCCGCCGCTTCGCGCACCTGCGCCACCCCACCGGGCGTCCCCCCCACCTCGGCAGCGGCCACGGTCTGGATGGAGTCGACCACCAGCAAGTCGGGCCGCACCGCGTCGGCGGCGGCGACGATGGCATCGACATCGCGCTCGGCGGCGAGCAGCACCCCGGGGTAGGCCAGGCCCAGGCGCCCGGCCCGCAGGGCGATCTGGGCGGCCGACTCTTCGGCGCTCGCCACCAGGGCGGTTCCCCCGGCGGCGGCGATGGCCCCGGCAACCTGGAGGAGCAGGGTGGACTTGCCTACCCCCGGTTCGCCCCCCACCAGCAGCGTCGCCCCGGCCACCAGGCCCCCGCCGAGCACCCGATCGACCTCGTCTATGCCGATTAGGCGGCGCGTCGCTTCTTCGGTGCCCACCTCGGTGAGGGGCACCACCCGTGCCGCCCGGGGAGGGGCGCTGCGACCGCGAGCGGGCGGGGCTTCGACCAGAGCCGCGGCGCTCCCGCAGCCGGGGCAGAAGCCCATCCACTTGGGGCTGGAGTAGCCGCAGGACTCACAGCGGTAGCGCACGGTGCCGACGCTACCGCCGCAGAGTGACAAAAAGGGCGTAGCCGATCAGGGCGGCGATCAGGGTGCCCAGGACCAGCGCACCGAGGACGTTGCCCACCGACCAGCCCTCCGCCTGCTGGACCAGAGCCAGTGCCTGCGTCGCCGAAGCCTGCATCCGTGGCACAATACCCCGAAGGCGCCGCACCGGGTGCGGGCCCCCAGGACCACTCCAGGTGAGGATCGTGCCCGACAGGCCCGACGAGCCCTTCGACGAAGGTTTCGAGCCCTTCGAGCTCGAAGAGACGCCCACCGGCGAGACCCGCCGCACGGCGCCGCGCCCCAAGGAGGCGCCGGCGCCCCGTGCCGGCGGCGGCCGCGGCGGGCCTCCCACCGGCGTGCCCTGCCCTTCCTGCGGTACGCACAACCCACCCTTCAACCGCCACTGCGACTCCTGCGGCGCCAGGCTCTCCCAGGCTCCCCTGCCCGTGGCGCCCCAGCCGATGCTGCGCACCACCGCCGGGGCCCGGGCCCTGATGGTGCTGGCCGGGGTCATCCTCACGGTGGCTCTGCTCGCCCTGGCGGTGAACGTCTTCAAGGGGGGCGACGGCACCGCCGAGTCCACCACCACCTCCACCACGACTCAGCCCGACCTGACCATCGTGAAGCTCCAGCCGATCACGGTCAACTGCTCCTCGGAACTGGCGTCCTTCCCGTGCGAGGCTCTCATCGACGACGACCCCGACAACTCCTGGAACGCCGAGGCCGGCGGGGTGGGGACGTCGATTACCTTCCTCTTCTCGCCGCCCGTGCAAATCGCCGAGGTGATCTTCTACAACCTCGAGGACACCGAGCGGTTCCTGCGCAACGCCCGGATCAAGGGGATCGAGATCGTCATCGACGACCTGCCTCAGTCGACCATCGCCACACTCGAGGACTCCAACGAGCCGCAGCGAGTGCAGGTCCGCAGCCTGCGGACGTCGAGTGTGACCATCACGATCACCAGTGCCACCCCGGGCCAGACCTATGAGGGCCGGGAGCCCTTCCGCGAGCTCGCCCTCCAGGAAATCGCCTTCTACGGGCGGGTTTCCCCCGAGACGACGGGCTGAGGGGGGCGGCCGCGGCCGCCTCCCCCGGGACGCACCAGGTAGATCCACGGGATCGAGACCAGGGTCACCGCCCCCTTGACCACGACGTTGGTGAAGAAGGTCTCGCCCACGTCGCCCGCCGCCAGCACCCCGGCGAAGGCCACCAGCACGAACAGGGCGGAGTCCACGGGGATGGCGACCGCGTTGGACGCCAGCACCCGGCCCCATTGCCGCCGCTCCCCGAAGCGCCGCTCCCAGCGGGAGTAGGCCTCGGTGTCGATCAGTTCCGAGACGACCTCGGCCAGGATCGAGGCGAACACGATGCGCCACACCGGTGCCAGGACGGCCCCGAACGAGTCGGTCTGCGGGCCCACCCCGGCCACCGCGGGCAGCCGGGCCACCAGCCAGAACAGCCCGGCCATGACGAGGTTCAACGCGGCCGCCGCCACGATGAGGGCCCGGGCCACCTGCTTGCCGGCGACCTTGTGGACCAGGTCGCGCAGGGTGAAGGTGAAAGGGTAAACCAGCGTGCCGGCGTCCATGCTGAAGCCGGCCACCTCGGTGATCTTCAGGCTGGAGACGTCGGCCAGGATCTGGGCGGCGGCGTAGGCCGCGGTGAGCAGGGCCACGGCCGCGGGGAGAGGCGAGCGCTCCGGCATCGGGGTGAGGGTAGTTGGCGAGCCGCGTCGGCAGCCCCCCGAACCCGCGCACCCCCCAACGGGCGGCCTGCGGCCGCCCCGCCTCCCCCGCACCCGCGGGGGGAGGCTCAACTCGCTACTCCTTCTCGTACACCTGGCCGTCCGCCGCCGGCGGGCGGGCCTTGCCGATGATCCCGGTCACCACGACCAGGGTGGCGATGTACGGCGCCATGAGCAGGAACTCCGACGGGATGCCGGTCTGCAGGATTCCCAGTTTCCCGGCCAGGGCGTCGGCGAAGCCGAAGATGAGCGCTGCCGACAACGCCCCCACCGGATGCCAGCGCCCGAAGATCATGGCCGCCAGGGCGATGAACCCCCGCCCGCCGGTCATGTTCTCATCGAAGCGGCCCACCGTCCCGATGGTGAAGTAGGCGCCCCCGAAGCCGGCGACCGCTCCGCCGAAGAGGACGTTCAGGTAGCGGTAGCGGTAGACGTTGATGCCCACCGTGTCGGCGGCCCGCGGATGCTCGCCCACCGCCCGGGCCTGGAGCCCCCACCGGGTGTGGAACAGGGCGTAGGCCAGCACCGCCACCAGGATCAGCGAGGCGTACACGAAGATGGTCTGGTCGAAGAAGATGGGCCCGATGATCGGGATGTCGCCCAGGCCGGGGATGCGCCACGACCGCAGCGGCGGCACCTCGTTGAGGTGGGGGTTGGTGGCGAGGATGCGGATCGTCAGGAACGAGGTCAGCCCCAGCACGAAGATGTTGATGACCACACCGATGATGATCTGATCCACCTTGTAGCGGATGGCCAGCACCGCCAGCACCCACCCCAGGAGGAGCCCGATGCCGACGGCCGCCGCCACGCCCGGCCAGGCGTTCCCGGTGAGAGCCCCGACGAGAGCCCCCATGAAGGCGCCGGCGAGCAACTGGCCCTCGATGGCGATGTTGATGACCGCCACCCGCTCACCCAGCATGCCGGCGAGCGCCCCGAAGGTGATCGGCGTGCTCCGCTCCACGGCGGTGCGCAGCATGCCCACCAGGTTGAACGACTTGCCGGCGGCCGCCCAGGCCAGGAAGGCGAAGATGAACAGGACGAAGGCGATGGCCAGGATGCGGTTCTGCCACTTGCCGAAGCCCCGGAACAGCTGCACCCCGCCCAGGAAGGCCAGGACCACGGCCACCCCGATGCCGAAGGCCGCCGCCGGCACCGGCAGGTTGGGGATCCAGTCGAAGGTGTCGGTGGGCCGAGCCATGCCGAACTCGGCGGTGCCCTCGCCCACACTGCCGATGCCGAAGACCCACAAGACGAAGAGCGCCAGGAGCAGGTAGGTGATGCCCAGGTAGCGGGCCCGGCGGATCTCCCGGGGGGAGCGGATGGTGGCTTCGGAGGTCATGCCGCCCATCCCTTCGTGATCCGCTCGGCAGCGGACCCGGTGCGCACCCGGTAGATGGCCCGGATCAGCGCCGGGGCGGCGATGAACACCACGATCAAGGCCTGCACCACCAGGATGAGGTCGATGGACACATCGGTGGCGACCTGCATCTGGCGGCCCCCGGACTCCAGGGCGCCGAACAGCACGCCGGCAAGCACCACGCCGAGCGGGTGGGAGCGACCCAGCAGGGCCAGGGCAATGGCGTCGAAGCCCAGGCCGGCCGAGAACCCCGGCGTGGCCCGGCCCAGCGGTCCCAGGATCTGATTGGCCCCGGCCAGGCCGGCCATGGCCCCGGCGATGGCCATGACCAGCACGTACAGCCAGGTCACGCTCATGCCGGCGTAGTGGGCCCCGTCGGGGTTGTAGCCCACCGCCCGGAACTGGTAGCCGACCGTCGTCTTGTAGAGCAGCCAGAAGATGAAGCCGGCGGCCAGCAGGGCCAGGACGATGCCGGCGTGGAGGCGGATCGTGGGGTCGTTGGGGAAGAACTGGGGCAGGCGGGCGGTGCTCGCCACATCCTTGGAGACGGGATCGTCGCGGCCGGTGGCCACGATGAACTCCGACCGCAGCACCCAGTCCATGAACCGGATGGCGATCCAGTTCAGCATGATGGTGGTGATGACCTCGTGGGCCCCGGTCTTGGCCCGCAGCAGGCCGGGGATGCCGCCCCACAGCGCCCCGCCGATGATCCCGCCGAGCAGAGCCAGCGGCAGGTGGATCGGCCAGGGCAGGTTCAGGGAGAAGCCGACGATGGTGGCCAGCAGGCCGCCCATGAGCATCTGGCCCTCGGCCCCGATGTTGAACAGGCCGGCCCGGAAGCCGATGGCCACCGAGAGGCCGGTGAGGATCAGCGGGGCAGCGGCCACCAGGGTCTCCGACCAGGCCTTGATCCCCATGAAGGCGCCCTGGAAGAGAGCGATGTAGGCGTCCTTGATGGTCCCGAAGGTGTCGCGCGCCGCCGCCCCCGGGTCGCTGCCCCAGATCCGCAACGCCTCGATGTCGGTGACGGCGATGATGATCGCCCCGACGATGAGGGCGGTGAGCACCGCCAGGAGGGGTACCAGGAGGGCGTTGCGCCAGTCCAGGCCCACCCCGGTGATCTCCCGGAAGAGGCGGCTGCCCTTCAGGCCACCCTTCTTCTCCGGCGGGGCGGCGGCCGGCTCGGGAGTCCCCTGGCCCTCGGGTCGATCGCTCACAGCTTCGCTCCTGCCATGTGGAGGCCGACTTCGGCCGGGGTCACCTGTTCCGGGTCGAGTTCGGCCACGATCCGGCCCCGGTACATCACCAGCAGCCGGTCGCTGAGGGCCATCACCTCATCGAGTTCGGTGGAGACGATGAGGATGGCCGCCCCCCGGTCGCGCTGGGCCACGATCTGGCTGTGTATGTACTCGATGGAGCCCACGTCGAGGCCCCGGGTCGGCTGGGAGGCGATGGCCAGCTTGACGTCGGGCCGGCCGAACTCCCGGGCCACGATGACCTTCTGCTGGTTGCCGCCGGACAGGTTGGCCGCCTTCACCTCGATGCTGGGGGTCCGAACGTCGAACTGATCCACCAGGCGGCGCGCCTCCTCCCGGGTCTTGCCCCAGTCCATGATCATGCCCCGGGAGTAGGGGCGGGAGTGGTAGCTGTCCAGCACCATGTTCTCCGCCACGGTGAACGACGTCACCAGGCCGTGGCGCAGCCGGTCCTCGGGGACGTGAGCCACCCCCAGCTTGTGGATGCGGCGGGGGCCGACGCCGGCCACTTCCTCCCCGGCGAGCTTGATGGAACCGGACAAGGGCGCCCGCATCCCGGTGAGGGTCCGCACCAGTTCGGTCTGGCCGTTGCCCTGGACGCCGGCGATGCCGACGATCTCCCCGGCGCGCACCCGGAAGGACACCCCGTTGACCGCCGGGTGCTCGCGCTCGTCGAGCACCACCAGGTCGGTCACCTCGAGTACCGCCCCGCCCGGCGCGGCGGTGTCCTTGGCGACCGTCAGTTCGACGGGCCGGCCCACCATCATCTCGGCCAGGCCCTTCTGGTCCATCTGCCCCGGCAGAGCCTCCCCCACCGACCGGCCGTCGCGCAGCACGGTGATGCGGTCGGCGATCTGCAGCACCTCGCCCAGCTTGTGGGTGATGAACACGATCCCCTTGCCGGCGTCGCGCAGCGAGCGCACGATACGGAAGAAGTCCTGCACCTCCTGCGGGGTGAGCACGGCGGTGGGCTCGTCGAAGACGAGGAACCGCGCCTCCCGGAAGAGGACCTTGATGATCTCCACCCGCTGCTGCACCCCGACGGGCAGATCCTCGATGACGGCCTCGGGGTCGACCTGGAGGCCGTAGCGCTCGGAGATCTCGGCCACTTCGCGCCGGGCCTCGCGCAGGTTGATCGAGCCGCCACGGCGAGCCCGCCTGGTGGAGCGAGTGAGGTAGGGCCACGCCACCCGGGCCAGAAAGCCCACCGCCGCCCCGACTCCCGCCGCGATCAGCGCCCAGGCCCAGGCGGGCCAGCCGAACCAGTTGTTGGTCTCGAACGAGGAGCCTACGATCACCGCCCCGGCCACCGCGGCGATCGCCGGCGTCAGCCAGGCCGGCATGCGCCGGGTGGGCTCCACCCCCAGCACCACGTTCTCGGCCACGCTGAACACCGGGACGAGCATGAAGTGCTGGTGCACCATCCCGATGCCGGCGGCGTTGGCATCGCCCGGGCCGTGGAAGGCCTGCGGCTTCCCGTCGATGATGATCTCGCCCTCGTCGGCCGAGTAGAGGCCGTAGAGGATGTTCATGAGGGTGGTCTTGCCGGCCCCGTTCTCGCCGAGCAACCCCAGGATCTCGCCGGAGCGCACGGTGAGGTCGATCCGGTCATTGGCGAGCACGCCCGGGAACCGCTTGGTGATCCCCCGCAGCTGGAGTTCCAACCCCGCTACCTCGCTCCGCTCAGTGGGGCCGCAGACTACACGACCGGCCCGGCGCCGCCCAAAAGGGAGATCCCCCCGGCGGGCCGGGGGGATCTCCTGCATCGAAGGTCGACGCCTTCAGTTACTCCTCGGGCGGAGCCAGGAAGGCAGCCAGGCCGCCGGCGGCGATGATCTCCGCCTTCAGCGTCTCGACGGCCGCGGCCAGTTCGGCCGGCACGGTGGCCTCGAGGTCGTGGTAGGGGGCCAGGCCCACGCCGCCGTTGGCGAGGGTGCCCACGTACAGGTTGCCGACCGAGCCCAGGTTGAGCACATTGGTGATCGTGTTGACCACGGCAACGTCCATGTTCTTCAGGATCGAGGTCAGCGTGATGGCGTTGAACTCGGGGGCGGTGAGGTACCAGTCGGCATCGACGCCGATGATCAGGCAGCCCCGCTCCGCGCACGCCGCTGCGGTGCCCAGGCCCACGGGGCCGGCCACCGGCAGGATGATGTCGGCGCCCTCGTCGTTCAGGTTCTCGCCGAACGCCCGGCCGTCATCGAGGCTCTCGAAGTTGCCCGTGAACAGGCCGTCGGCCGTGTCCGGGTCCCAGCCGAGCGCCTCGACCTCGGTGCCGTTGATCTCGTTGTAGTAGCGGACGCCCTTGACGAAGCCGTCCATGAAGATGGTCACCGGCGGGATGTTGATGCCGCCGAAGGTGCCCACCACGCCGGTCTCCGTCACGCCGGCCGCCAGGTACCCGGCCAGGAACGCCGCCTCATCGGTGGCGAAGGTCAGGCCGCGCAGCTTGGAGTAGTCGCAGTTGAACTCGGGGAAGTCGTCGGACGCGTCGTCCGGCGTCCCGTTGTTGTTCATCGAGCCCCAGGGATCGCCCGGGTACGGGCTCTGGTCGATGATGGCGAACATCTGCGGGAAGAAATCGCAGGCCGCCGTCGCCGTGTCGGCGGCGAGCAGGAACCCGACCGTGATGATCAGGTCGCAGCCCTCGTTCACGAAGGACTCGATGTTCGGCCGGTAATCGGTCGCCGCCTGGGACTCCAGGAAGGCCACCTCGACACCCAGGGTGTCGCGGGCGAGCTCCATGCCCCGCCAAGCCGTCTCGTTGAACGACTTGTCGTCGATGCCGCCGACGTCGGTGACCTGGCAGATCTTCGTTGCGATCGGCGCGGCGGTCGTCGTCGTCGGCGCTGCCGTCGTCGTCGTCGCGGCGGTCGTCGTCGGCGCCGCAGTAGTAGTTGTAGCCGCAGTCGTCGTCGTGGCAGCGGTGGTATCGGACGTGTCGTCGCCGCAGGCGGCGACGATCATCCCGAACACTGCCAGGAGCGCGACCAGGGCAAGCCTTCTTCTCATCATGGAATCTGGCTCCTCTTCGCTCCGTCCCACTTCAGGCCATTCGGAGGCCGTAACCGGAGTCTAAACCAAGTGGAGGCCGCTTCGTCGGGCCGTTGGGCCCCTCAGACCTCGGGCGACTGGGCCAGCTCCACCGGGGGCCGGTCGGGAGCCGAGACGGGGACGAAGATGAGCCCGGAGCCGTCCTCGTCCACATCCACCAGGATGGTGGCCCCGACGGGGAACTCGTGGAAGAGCACCTTCTCCGACAGGGGGTCTTCGAGCAGGCGCTGGATGGCCCGCCGCAGAGGCCGGGCCCCCAGCTGGGGGTCGTAGCCCTTATGGGCCAGCAGCTCCTTGGCGGCGTCGGTCAGCATCAGTTCCAGCGCCTGGGACTGCAGCTGGCGGCGCACCCGAGCCATCATCAGGTCCACGATCTGGCCGACTTCGGCCATCGTCAGCTCGTGGAAGACGATGACCTCGTCGATGCGGTTCAGGAACTCGGGGCGGAAGGATTTCTTCAGCGCCTCGGTCACCTTGTCCTTGATCTGCTGGTAGCCGACGTCGGCCCCGTCGGCCACGAAACCGATCGACTTGCGGCGCAGGTCGGCCGTTCCCAGGTTGGAGGTCATGATGATGACCGTGTTCTTGAAGTCCACAGCGCGGCCCTGGGCGTCGGTGAGGCGCCCGTCCTCGAGGATCTGCAACAGGGTGTTGAAAACGTCGGGGTGGGCCTTCTCGATCTCGTCGAAGAGGACCACCGAGAACGGCTTGCGGCGCACGGCCTCGGTCAGCTGGCCGCCCTCGTCGTAGCCCACGTAGCCGGGAGGCGAGCCCACCAGGCGGCTGACGGTGTGCTTCTCCATGTACTCCGACATGTCGAGCTGGATGAGGGCGCCCTCGTTGCCGAACAGGAATTCGGCCAGGGCCTTGGCCGTCTCGGTCTTGCCCACCCCGGAGGGGCCCAGGAAGATGAACGACCCGGCGGGACGCTTGGGGTCCTTGAGGCCGGCCCGGGTGCGCCGGATGGCCCGGCTCACCGCCACGATGGCCTCGTGCTGGCCGACGATGCGGCGGTGCAGTTCGTCCTCCATGCGAAGGAGCTTGCTGGTCTCCTCCTCGGTGAGGCTCTGCACCGGGATGCCGGTCCACTGGGCCAGCACCTCGGCGATCTGCTCCTCACCGATCACCGAGAAGGGGTTCCCCGGCGCGAGCTCCGATTCGAGGCGGAGGCGCTCGGCGAGGAGCGTCCGCTCCTGGTCGCGGGCCTGGGCGGCTCGCTCGAACTGCTGCGCCTGGACGGCTTCTTCCTTCTGCCCCCGCAGGGTCCCGATCCGCCGGTCGAGGTCGTCTAGCTCGGGGGACGAAGGCCGGCGGTGGATGCGCATCCGGCTCCCCGCCTCGTCGATGAGGTCGATGGCCTTGTCGGGGAGGTGGCGGTCGGCGATGTAGCGGTCGGCCAGGTTGGCCGAGGAGACCAGGGCGGCGTCGGTGTAGCGCGCCCCGTGGTGGGTCTCGTACTTCTCGCGCAGGCCCTTGAGGATCTCGATGGTCTCGGCGACCGACGGCTCGTCGACCTGGACCGGCTGGAAGCGACGCTCCAGGGCCGAGTCCTTCTCGAGGTGCTTGCGGTACTCCTCGAGGGTGGTCGCTCCCACCGTCTGCAGCTCGCCCCGGGCCAGCATGGGCTTCAGGATGCTGGCGGCGTCGATGGCCCCCTCGGCGGCCCCCGCCCCCACCAGGGTGTGGATCTCGTCGATGAACAAGACGATGTCGCCCCGGGTGCGGATCTCCTTCAGCACCTTCTTGAGGCGCTCCTCGAAGTCGCCGCGGTACCGGGAGCCGGCCACCAGGGCCCCCAGGTCGAGGGTGTAGATCTGCTTGCCCTTGAGGGTTTCGGGGACCTCGCCGGCGATGATGCGCTGCGCCAGGCCCTCGACGATTGCCGTCTTTCCCACCCCGGGCTCGCCCACCAGCACCGGGTTGTTCTTGGTACGCCGGGAAAGGATCTGCATGACCCGGTCGATCTCCCGCTCCCGGCCGATGACCGGGTCGAGCTTGCGCTCCCGGGCGTACTGAGTCAGGTTGCGGCCGAACTGGTCGAGCACCGTCGACCCGCTGCCACTCTGTTCGGGGGCCCCGGCACCCTGGGCCCCGCCGCCGCGCCGCCCGCTCGAGGGGGTCTCCGGGCCTCCGGGGGCCTCTTCTGAGTGGGAGCCCGACAGCGTTTGGATGACCGTCTGGCGCACCTTGTGCAGTTCGGCCCCGAGCTTCTGCAGCACCTGGGCGGCCACTCCCTCGCCCTCGCGGATGAGGCCGAGCAGGATGTGCTCGGTGCCGATGTAGTTGTGGCCCAACTGCAGGGCCTCGCGCAGCGAGAGCTCGAGGACCTTCTTGGCTCGCGGAGTGAAGGGGATGTGGCCGCTGGGCGCCTGCGCCCCCTGGCCGATGATCTCCACCACCTGGGATCGCACCGACTCCAGGCTGATGCCCATGCCTTCGAGGGCCCGGGCGGCAACGCCTTCGCCCTCGTGGATGAGGCCGAGGAGGATGTGCTCGGTGCCGATGTAGTTGTGGTTGAGCAGCCTGGCCTCTTCCTGGGCCAGGACCACCACCCGGCGGGCTCTGTCGGTGAACCTCTCGAACAAAGCTCTCAGTCTCCTGATGCAGCAACGGCGCTTCCGGTTCCGGAGGCGCCTCGGTGACTATAGCGGTGGGCCTGTTGAACCCAACCGGGCCGGCGGAGGCCCCGGCGGGGGGCACTCCGGCCGTCCGGAGACGTCATCCTCCCACCCTTCCCGGCCGGGCGGGAAGGGGCTTGCAGGGCAGCCGCCGCTACCATCCCCGGGCACCCGACGCAGAGGCCTCTCATGGATCGCCCCGTCGTTCGCGACCTCATCCCTATCGAACGAGTCTGGGCCCGCCTTGAGGCGGTGGAAGAGGACTTGCGCCGGGCGACCAGCTCCGAGGATGCCTTCCTGACCCGCATCGCCCAGCATTTGCTGGCCGCCGGGGGGAAGCGCTATCGACCGCTGCTCGCCCAGGTGGCGGCCGAACTGGGCGGGGCGCCCGGCGACGGGCCGGTGGCCGCCGGAGTGGCGGTGGAACTGGTGCACCTCGGCAGCCTCTACCACGACGACGTCATCGACGAGGCCGCCTCCCGGCGCGGGGCGGTGTCGGTGAACGCCAACTGGTCGAACACCGTGGCCATCCTGGCCGGGGATTTCCTCCTCGCCCGGGCCAGCGAGACGGCGGCCTCGCTGGGCATCGAGGCGGTCACCCTCCTGGCCCGCACCTACGCCGACCTCTGCGAGGGCCAGATCCTGGAGTTGCAGTTGGCAGGCGACACGGAGCAGGGCACGGCCGGCTACTTCCGGGTCGTCGCCCTCAAGACGGCGAGCCTCATCCGCACTTCGGCCCGCCTGGGCGCCATGGCCGGCGGGGCGCCGCCGGACCAGGTGGACGCGGCCAGCCGGTGGGCCCGCGAGGTCGGCATGGCCTTCCAGATCACCGACGACGTCCTCGACCTGGTGGCCACGGAGCAGTTCCTGGGCAAGCCGGCAGGCTCCGACGTGGGCGAGGGGACCTTCACCTTGCCGGTCCTCTACGCTCTCGCCGGGCCCGAAGGGGCCGAGGTGCGCCACCTGCTCGCCGGGGGCCGGCCCTACCCCCCTGAGGCCGTCGCCGGGGTGATCGCCCTGGCCCGCTCCGGAGGGCATGTGGAGGCGGCCCTGGAGGTGGCCCGGGGCCACACCGCCGGCGCCGCCGCTGCCCTGGAGGCCCTGCCCCCCGGCCCGGTCGCCGGCGTGCTGCACGCCCTGGGGGACTACCTCATCGCCCGGGTCGAGGAAGCCCGGGGCTGAGGGGACCCTCAGAGGGTGAAGGTCCCCGCCTCGGTGCCCGGGGTGTAAGCCCCGCCGCTGTACAGGCCGTCCGTCGCCGTCCCGGTCGAACTGCCGCCGGTGTACACCGTGTAGGTGGCTCCCGCCTCCAGGTCGGGGGACGACAGCACCACGGTGGCATAGTCCTTGGTCGGGGTGAAGGTCAGCATGTCGGTGCCGTCGGCGGCCTGGATGTGGACCATCGTGCCGGCGGCGACGGTGGAGCGGAAGGACAGGCCGGCCACGGCCTGGGCGGTGTCGTCGGGGGCCTGCGCCATGCCGGCGCTGCCTACCGCCACCAGGAAGCCGCCGCTGATGGTGAAGGACACGAAGTCCAGGGCGCCGTTGCCGTCCGAAGTGGGCCCGTTGACGATGACCGTGCCGCCGGTCATCACGACCGGCCCGTTGGCGTCGATGCCGTCACCCCGGGCGTCGACGGCCAGGTACCCGCCGTTGATGTAGAGCGGGGAGTCGCCGGATGCCTCACCGAACCCGCCCCCGGGCCCACCCTCGCCGGGCCCCCCGCCGGCAGCAGCCGTGGCGTCGTCGGCGACGGTGTTGATGCCGTCGTCGGTGGAGGTCACGCGGGTCTCCCCACCGTTGATGGTGATGCTGGCGCTCTCGATGCCTTCGTAGGAGGAGGCGATGTTGATCGCGCCGCCGGTGATCTCGATCGAAGCGTCGGCATGGAGCCCGTCGTCGCCCGTGTTGAGCACGAGGGCCCCCCCGGTGATCGCCAGGGTGCCGTTGGAGTGGACGGCATCGTCGGTGGAATCGATGTCGAAGGTGCCCCCCGCGACGAACAGAGCCGTACCCGCCTTCAGGCCCTTGGTGCTGTCGGTGGCATCGCCGGCGATCGCCCCCGCCGTGCCGCTCCCGGCCCGGAGGGTCAGATCGCCCAGGCGCCACACCAGGGCGGTTTCCGCCTGGACCCCGTCGCCCCCGGCGGTGATGGCCAGAGTGCCGCCCTCGACCACCACATAGCCCTGCTCGGGATCCTCGGTGTTGGAGGCCTTGACCCCGTCCCCGCCTGCTGTGATGACGATCGACCCGCCCCCGATGGCCACCGAGTCCTTCCCCCGCAGGCCGTCGTCGGCGGCGGTCACGGCGATGGTCCCGCTCACGATCTTCAGGTCGTCGTCCGAGGCGATACCGTCGTTGTAGTTGGCGGTCACCGTCAGCGATCCCGAGCCGTTGATGGTGAGGTCGTCGTTGCTGAACAGGGCAGCATCGGGCTCGGTGCTGGCGGCGTCGGGGTAGATGTAGGCCGCCGCATCCGTCAGCCGATTCTCGGTGCCCGCAGCCAGGGTCACGATCACCCTGCCGGCCTGGAGCGCGTAGAGGGGAGCGCTGGCAGACGAGGCGAGATCGACCCCGGCGAGCACCAGGCGCACGGTGGCATCGCTGCCGGCGTCCACCACGACCTGCCCGTCCTCCAGGGTGCCG
>Ga0172371_10003298_pt1 | contig 25112 bp, 19 predicted proteins | sample Lak12m_FD_114543 | JGI IMG/M metagenome (GOLD analysis project Ga0172371, IMG submission 114543) | Freshwater microbial communities from Kabuno Bay, South-Kivu, Congo - kab_022012_12m | ecosystem: Environmental > Aquatic > Freshwater > Lake | place: Democratic Republic of the Congo: South-Kivu... | reverse complement strand
GCCTCCTCTACCCCGATCTCCAGGCGGAGTGCTTCAGCCTGGCCCGGACGCTGAACTACCGGCGGCTCTTTCCGCATCATTTCCTGGCCCAGATCGTGGGGGATTCGGCGCCGCCGCACTAGCTGCGTCACTGGCGCAGCTAGTGCCCATTTGAGGCAAGCTCCCGGCCAGGCCGGGAACGTCTGGAGGCGCGGACCGCGGCACCGAAGCGGCAGGACTTGGCCATGAGAGTGCTGATCATCGAGGATGACGAGCAGACGGCAGCCTTCGTCGGCCGCGGCCTGCGCGAGGCAGGCTTCGCCGTGGCCCACGCTCGAGATGGCACCACCGGCCTGCAACTGGCCATGACGGAGCCTTTCGACGTCGCCGTCGTGGACCTCATGCTGCCCGGCCTCGACGGGCTGACGCTGATCCAGACCCTGCGTCGCGGCGCCGTCCGTACGCCCGTGCTGGTGCTCAGCGCCCGGCGGACCGTGGACGACCGGGTCCGCGGCCTGCAGGCAGGCGGCGACGACTACCTGGTCAAACCGTTCGCCTTCGCCGAGCTCCTGGCGCGGGTCCAGGCCCTGCTCCGGCGAGCCACCGCCACCGCCGAGCCGACCGCCCTGACGGTCCGGGACTTGAGCATGGACCTCCTGCGCCGCCGCGTTACCCGCGCCGGGCAGGACATTGACCTGCAGCCGCGCGAGTTCGCCCTGTTGGAGTACCTCGTGCGGAACGCGGGGCGGGTCGTCTCCAAGACCATGATCATGGAGCACGTCTGGGAGTATAACTTCGACCCGCAGACCAACGTCGTCGAAGCGCGCGTCTGCCGCCTGCGGGACAAGGTCGATCGACCCTTTGCCGAGGAACTGATCCACACCGTTCGGGGCGTGGGCTATGTCGTCGAGTGATCCCCCCCATCCCAGCGGCCCCGCCGACGAGGCAGTCCGGGCCGGGACCCTGCCGCGCGGTGACGGTCCCACCCCGTTTGGCCGGATGGGTCCCCGGGCGGCCTCTGCCCGCCGGCCGACCGGCCCCGGCGCCATCACCGGGAGCATCCAGTTCCGGCTGCTGCTGTGGCACGCCGGGTTGCTGTCGCTGTGTGCGCTGGTGCTGTTTCTCTCGGGCGACCGGTTGCTGCACGCGCAGTTGCGGTCGCGCACGGACGACGAGATGCTGGCGCAATGCCGGCAGTTCCAGGCCCTCTACGAAGCCTTTGGCCTGGAAGCCTTGCGGGACGAGTTCGGGCGCGAGGCCGAGGCCATGGGGGCGGAGAATGTGGTGTTGCGGCTGCTCTCCCCGAACCTGGTCGAGGCGGCTGGATCGGACACGACCGCCTGGGAAGGGCTCCTGGCCGGCATGCCCGACCCCGCTGGCCTGGCCCCCGGTGACGTGCGGCACCGAACCGTCCGGCAACACCCCGGCGGACCCATGGCTGTCGCCCTCGAGGCGCGAGTCACCGACGGCAATCTGCTCCAGATCGGCCGGTCCCTGGCCCAGAACCGCGCCACCCAACAGACCTACCGCCGCATCTTCGGCACGATTGTGCTTGCCATGCTTGCCCTGGGCCTTGGGATCGGCTGGACCCTGACCCGGACCCTGGTGGCCAGTGTCGAGACGGTCACCCGTGCCGCTCGGCGCATCGGCGAGACCGACCTCGTCACCCGCGTCCCGGCGGCACAGCCCGGCCGCGAACTGCGCGATCTGGCCGCCGCCTTCAACGAGATGCTGGACCGTATCGGCCGACTGGTCGGCCAGATGCGGGAGGTGACGGACAACGTGGCCCATGACCTGCGCAGTCCCCTGACCCGCATGCGGGGCCTGGCCGAGGCCATCGCCACGGGCCCCGAGACCGCCGCCGAAGTCCGCGAGCGGGCTGGCGCTGTCGTCGAAGAGTGCGACCGGCTCGCGGCCATCATCGATACCCTCCTGGACATCGCCGAAGCGCGGGCCGGCGTGGCGACCTTGTCCCTTGCCGAGGTTGACCTCGCCGCCGTGGCGCGGGATGCCTGCGAGCTGTTCGACGCCGTGGCCGAGCAAAAGGGCGTCGCCCTGCGCTTCGAGGGGCTGCCGACGAGCTCCCTGCGGACGCGTGGCGACCTGCCCAGACTGCAGCGGGCCATCGCCAACGTCCTCGACAATGCCGTGAAGTACACTCCTGCCGGCGGCGAGGTCCGCGTGACGGTGTCCGGGGAGCCTGGCTGGGTCGCGGTGACGGTGAGCGACACCGGCATTGGCATCGCCCCCGAGGACCTGCCGCGTGTGTTCGATCGTTTCTTCCGGGCCGAAGCGAGCCGGTCGACGCGGGGTAGCGGCCTGGGGCTGGCCCTGACGGACGCCGTCGTCAGGGCCCATGGGGGCACGGTGAGCGCCCAAGGCGCGCCTGGCCGTGGGAGCTGCTTCGTCCTGCGCTTGCCGGCCCAAGGCGTGGCGTCGCCGCCAACATGACCGATTGGTAATCGGCCCGTCAGCCTCCGGTGAGGTCGCCGCGGTTACCTTATCCATAACCGCCCAGGTGGGCCTCCGCGAGGGGCTTCATACCACTTGGACGTCAGCCGTAGAGCATTGCTGGACCGGCCGCGGCCACAGGGGCGAACGCCCCCGCGGCCATGCCCACGAGGCCGTGGGCGCTCCAGCCGGATGGCCGGGGACTGCGCGACCGCAGGGGGCGGTACCGGCCAATGCTCTGCGACGGATGCAGAATCGGTATCAGGCCCCTCGCCCTGACGGCTCGCCGGGAACCAGAACGGCAAACCGGCTTCGGACCCCGCCAGACCGAACCGACACGCAAAGGAGAACACCACCATGCAGGCACGCTGGATCAGACGTCTCGCGGGGGCCCTGGCCGTGCCCCTTCTGATGGCACTGAGTCCATCACAGGCCGCTTCCTGGGACCTTCCTGACGCCGCCGCCAAGGCCATCAAGAGCCATTTCCCCGACGCCCATATCACCAGCGTCGGGCGCGAGCGCGAGCGCGGCGCCTGGTACTACGAGGTCAGCCTGAAGGCCGGCGGGGGCCGGCGGTTCGCGGTCGAGGTGACCGACCAGGGAGTCATCGGCGAGATCGAGGGCGTCGTCAGACTGGATGACCTCCCTGCCGACCTCGTCAAGGTGGTCCGGGAGCGGGTCGGCGCTGGCCGCATCACCCGGGTGGAGAAGCACGAGCGCCACGGCATCGCCCGCAACGGCAAGTTCGTGCCGCTCCCTGAGCCGAGGATGTCCTATGAGGTCAAGTACGTCGATGCCGCCGGCAACCGGCGCGAGGTGCAACTGGCCTCGAACCAGGTCCTCGAGATGCCGGACGAGGTCCGCAAGTTGCTGGCGACGCGCTTCCCCAGTGCCAAGATCGCCGAGGTGGAGGGCGAGGACGACGAGGGCGTGATGGTCTATGCGGTCACCCTCACCCAGGAAGGGCAGTCCTTCGAGGTGGATGTCCTGGCCGACGGCCGCATCACCGAGATGGAGACGCCGGCCGAACCCGCCAGCGTGCCCAAGCCGGTCCTCGCGGCCGTGCAGGCCGACAAGGAGGTCCGCAAGACGGACGTGCAGAGGACCTACAAGCGGGAGATCTGGGGTACCGTCGAGTCAGGCAAGGTCGTCGGCCGCCATGACGTCGCCTACGTCGTCCGCGTCTTCCGCAAGGACTCCCAGCGCGAGTACCGCTTCGACGGCCGCGGCAAGTTGCTCAACCAGCCCACCTGGCAGGAGAGCGCCGCTGAAGACGATGATGACGACGAGGACGACGATGACGACTGACGTCCGGGCCTCGCCCGTGCGAGCATTGCGTCAGCACGTCCTCACCGGCAGGAGCGCGATGCCCGCTGCAGGGGCTGAACCCAGTCTCACGTCTGCCGTAGAGCCATGGCCAGCGAAGCTGCGCCTCACACCGCCAAGAGCTCCCAGCGGTCTGGAGGCCGGGATCTCCGCATCCCGGCGGCGGGTGACGGAGGACCCGCCCTCCAGGCGTTCCCGGCCTGGCCGGGAACTTGCCTCAACGGTGCAGGTGCTGCGCCATCAAGCGCAGCCAGGTCCCAGCCACCGGTCGTGCGGTCTCCGCGTCCCCCGCTGGAGCGCCCGAGGACGCTCCAGCCGGGCTCTACGGCTGGCGTAGCGCGGTATGGCTCTGCCTCATCTCACCCTGGCCGCCCCAGCCTCAGGAACACGGCGGTCCCCGGGGCCAGGCGCAGAGGGATGCGGGTCGTGCCGTCGATGACCGCAGCCGGCACCGCGGGCCGGGCCTCACAGGAAAGCTCCCTGACCTGCGCATACCGGTCGCGGAGGCGGAGCTCGCCCTCGCGGGCCTCGCGGGCGCTGAGGTTGATCACGAAGAGGAAGTGCTCGCCGGCCGCATTCTGGCGCGGCAGGACTTCGAGGTCGGGGACGTCCGTGTCGGCCAGAGGCACCTCGAGCACAGCCTGCTGCAGGGCGGCCAGGGCCTGAAGCCGGCCCGGTACGGCGAACGGCTCCGCCGACAGCACCACTCGGCCCTGGCCGCAGGGCACGGCCTGCGACTCGGGCCCGCCGCCGATCTCGGGCCGGCTCTGCCAGCGCTGGCTCGCCGGGTCATAGGCCCAGTCCAGTTCGCCGCAGCTCGCCCGGAGGACGAGCCCTGCCGGCGCACCGTACTCATCGAACAGGCCAAAGGGCCCTGAGCAAGCCAACACGCCGCCGGCGCGTACCCAGGCGAGCACCTGTCCCTGCACGGCAACCGGCACGTGGATAGCCCAGGGCGCGACCAGCAGCCGCACCCCTGCCAGAGGCGTCGGTCCCCCGGCGAGGTGTTCCTCCGGGATCAGCATCGGCAGGCCGTGTCGGCGCAGGATGGACTCGGCGACGGCGCTGGCCTCCTGCCGCACGCGGTCTTCCGGGGCCGCCACCAGCGTCGAGGCCGTCGGGCGCAGGATGGCGACGGCCGTCGGCCCCAGTTCGGTATCAAAGAGGATCTCCTTGAAGCCGTTGACTTTACGCTCGAACGTGGGCAGGACCCCTGTGGCGTAGCGCGGCACCTCCAGGTCGGCCTCGATGTTGAGCAGCGAGTTATTCCAGTTGCCGGGCGAGTCATGGGCCCACTCGGACTCCAGGTTGAACAGGGAGATCCCGCGCTTGCCCCAGGCCACCTGGCGCCACAGGTTGCGCTCCAGGGCCGCGCGCAGGACGGGTTCCGGGGTCCCCTTGCGTTCCCACTGGCTCCAGATGAACTCATCTTCCCAGTGCGGCCGGCGGGCTCTGCGGTTCATGGACACGGCGTAGAGGCTCTCGACCGCAGGGCGGTCACCTGGCCAGTCGTGCGTCCCGTAGATATCCCAGGGCACGTCCTCGGCCAAGGCGCGCAGGTCCACGGCAGCATCCCTGCGCTCGGTCGGCGGCGAGTAGAACTGCGAGACCACGGCCTTGTTCGGGTCGCCGCGATGGAAGGCCTCCAGGCAGAGCCGGAACCACTCCGCGTGACCCGCGGCCCGGAAGGCCTGGAAGTCGTGCAGCGCTCCCGTGGGTACGGGCTCGGGACCCGTTCTGGGCAGCGGCGGCCGCAGGTCTGCCGGCGGGGGGATCTCCGCCAGGCTGGCGTAGGTCGTCCGCCAGCGCCGGTTGAGTTCGGCGAGGCTGCCGTGGCGGGCCTCCAGCCAGGCTCGCCAAGCGCTCACGGCACTGGCCTCATAGCCCCCCACGCCTGCGGGCCGGTAGTCGTAGCCGTGCTCGTGCTGCTCGATGGTCAGCGAGGGCTCGTTGGTCATCTCGTAGCTCAGGACGCCAGGCTCCCCCGCGAAGCGCGCCGCCAGCCGCTCGGCGAAGACCGCCCCCAGCCGCCGGACCTCCGGGTGCCAGATGCTGACCGTGTTGTGGCAGTTCCCCCCTGGCGACCAGCCACCCTCGGCGTTGTGCAGGAAGAGATCCTCGCCGCCGCCCAGGGCCGAGGCCGCGGCCTGGGCCGGGTCGAGGCCGATATCGCACGGGTACCCATGCTCGCGGCACTGCCGCAGGACCGCCTCGATCTCGCCCGTGCGCAGGTTGCCCTCCGCATCGCAGCCGAGGGGCCACCAGCCGCTGACCAGCCGGAAGCCGAAGGGGCCCAGCACCTCCCAGTTCCCTTCCCCACGGAAGAAGTCGGGACGCGTAAAACACGGGAAGACCACGAACTCACGAGCCAGTCCCGCCGCGTTCAGGTTCGCCGGCAACGGCTCCGGGACCCACGGCGCGAAGGCTCGCGATGGGTCGTGGCCAAGGGCGCGCCATACGGCCTCGAGCGACTCGCCTGAAACGTCGGCCAGTCTCTCCAGCACAGCGAAATCCATGGCTCCATACGGCGGCACCAGGAAGGCCGCCCCGACCGCCTTCGAGACCTGCTCGACGCCCTGGCGCGCAGCCTGCAGCGGGCCCTCGACGGCACCACGCCGCTCGGCCGGGGCGTACAAGGCCAGCCGTTCGGTCTGGGCCAGCACATCCCGGAGCCGTGCCTCCCGGACGATGGCCTGGGCGTAGGCTACCGTGGCAGGACCGTAGGAGGGGCGCAGGACCTCGTGCAGCGGGCCTGCGGCGTACTCGCTTGCGGTGGTCCCGACCTCGATCTGGGCGTCATCCCAGTCGACCTCGCCGCCGTTGCAGATCAGGTGAGCTCTGAGGCCGACGGCGCCCTCCGGGACGACGACCGTTTTCGCGTAGCGCGTGTACTGGGGTACCTCGCCGGGGAGAGACAGCGCCCCAGCGACGCTGTAGCTGAGGGTCTTGCCCTCGCCGTCCACAGCCCATGCGGCCAGCTCGACTCTCTGGCCGTGCGTGATGCGCGCGAACGCGCTGACGGTCATGCCCACACCAGGCCGGCAGGGGACGGGGTCGGAGTACAGGTTTGCGCCCCCCGTTCCGGCATTGCGGACCCGGAAGGCCCGGCTGCCATCGCGGCCACTGCCGGCGTCGACGCTGCCGGACGACTCCTCCGGCGCTTGTCGCCAGAGTGTCCAGCCCGCATCGCCATCCTCGAACCCTGAGTTCGGCAGGCGGTTGGCACCCGACGCCGGCAGCACGTGGAGGTAGTGGCTCGTGTCGCGCCCGGCCTCCAGTTGGACCGCGTCCCAGGACACTTCACCCCTGCCGAGCGCGAGCAGGATGCGCATGGCCTGGCACCCAGGCGGTGTGCGCACGATCTGCTTCACCCTGGCCCACGCCGGCTGCTCGGCAGGGACATCGAGGTAACTGCGGAGCTCGTACCCGGCACTCGCCGAGAGCGGCGTCAGCGCGCCGTCGTCCCACCAGACCTCACCGCCGTTGCACACGAGGTGCGCCTTGAGCTCGGCGCTGTTCCGCGGGGCCGTGATGGTCAGGCTGAAGCGGCGGAACTCCGGGACTTCCGCGGGCAGCTCAAGAGTCCGCTCCACGGCGTAGCTCAGGGTCTTGCCCGCCGCGTCCCTGGCCCAGACCGCCATACCGACGCCGTTGCCCGAGTGGACCTTGGCCCAGACCGTCAGCGTGTAGGCACTGCCAGCCTCGCAGGGAACGGGCTCCGAATGCAGGTTTGCCCCCTGGCTCCCGGGGTTCAGCACGTGGAACGCCTGGCCGCCGTCCCGGCCGCCAGGGGCCGCTCCCCCCGACGATACGGCCGGGTCCGCGTGCCAGAGCTGCCAGCCGTTGCCGCCGTCTTCGAAGCCGGGGTTCGACAAGAGGTTCCCGGCGCCGGCGTTCCGCTCAGGGTCCCAGGGGGCCTCTGGCGTCGTCGCGACGGCCTGTATCCACACCGCCAGCCCCGCCCCCGCGGCTGCCCGCGTGCGGGCGTAGGCCGACAACGTGTAGTCGGCATCCCCACGGACCGGGATCGGATTCGAATACAGGACGGCTAGGCCACCGCCAGAGCGCACCGTGACACAGGCAGCCCCGTGCCGTGGCGCGTCGCCGGACAGCCGCGCCTCGGCCCCGGCCCCGGGCTCCTGCCAGAGCCCCCAGGACGCCAGGGCCTCCTCGAAGCTGGAGTTGGGCGCCAGGTTCTGCCCGGCGTAGACCCCCGCGGCCAGCAGGCTGGCCAGCGCGGTCCGCAGCAAGCCCCGTCGTTTCCCGGGGTCGTTCATGGCGCCTTACCTCCCGTACCGCCGAGTCCGTCCTCCGGGAGCCGCCGGCCCGGCACCGGTCAGGCCAGGGCCTCCGCCGCAGGGAGCCTGCCGCGGCGGACCGCGGTCGCCAATGCCGGCCGGGAATCAGGGCGTGCCGATGCCCACGGCGAGGAGTTGGAACGCTCTAAGAGCCAGACTGACAGAACCGTCAGCAACCGCCATGGCCTCGCCCCTGGCCAGAGCTACGGCCGCGCCGGTGCCAGGCAGCTTCACCCGCACGTCGGTGACGGCCGTCGACCCGGTGTTGACCACCGCCACGTACGTCCCGTGTGCCCCGGCGTCCATGACCTGCACCACCACCCGCGGATCGGAGGCCGCCCCCTCCAGGCGCCTGGCCGGCAGGGCCGGCAACGCCAGAAAGTTGGCGTTGAAGTCGCGCGCGTAGATCGGGAAACCGCGGCCGTAGTTGCCGCCGGTGAGGTAACCGATCTGCGTCGGATTGCCGTACGCCATCGCCAGCACCTCCGACATCATGCAGGCGGGCCCGCTGCGCTCCATGTCGGCAATGAAGTAGCCCAACCTGTCCTGGTCGTTCTTGTCATACAGCATATTCTCGTTGAGTGGGTAATGGCGCACCATGGTGAGATCGGACAGCGTGCGGTAGAGGTCCATGGTCGCGGGATCCAGGACCGTGTAGCTGCGGTTGAAGGCATGGGCGAGCATGACGCCATCCAGCGTCCGGTAGGAGTCCGGGTCGTCCGCCGGTTGGGCGTGGTGGACCTCCCAGTCGCCCCAGTTCAGGCCGGCTGAGGTGAGGCCTCGCCGGTAGAGGCCCTGCCGCACCACGTCCGCTGGCGTCAGCGTCTGCAGGACCTGCTCCCGGACCCTGTGCTCCGGCTGCTGCAGCACGCTCGCCCAGGCCTCGGGGGCGTCGGTCACGAGCCGACCCGTCCAGTCGCCAAAGCCCACACCGGGTTCTCCCGGACACCCTGTGTAGAGCACGAAGGCATCCCGCAGGCCCTTTTCCCGCAAGTAGTCCCGGATCGCGACGAAGAAGTCGCGGCGTCTGCCCTGCCACCAGGCGAGGTAGCGGTCGTAGAGCGCCTTGTCGGCCTTGAGCTGGGCCCGGGTGACGGGCTGGTCCCCGTTGGCCTCTTTGGCAAAGCGCTCCCGGGTCGCATCGGCGAAGCTCACCGGAAGCTGAGAGCGGGTCCGGAGCCAGACGCCCGGGAAGCGGGCCCGCTCCTGGAACGCCAGCACGGTGCAGTCGAGCATGCGGCAGAAATCGGTCAGCGTGTCCGGGTCCGTGACGTCGGCGTTGGCGCTCTCGACCCAGCCGATGTGGGTATAGGCGTCATCGCGGGTGAGTGGCTTGCAGCGGCGTTGGTAGCCCAGGCCCTTGTCGCCCTTGCTGCCGCTGTACTCATAGTAGGGCAGCACCTCGAACCCCCGGGCGCCCATGAGCTTGACGATCTCGCCCCAGAGGTCCTTGACCCGGGCGTCGAAGTGCACCCAGGCGTTCCCGCCGTAGGCCGTGGAGTCCCAGTGCTGGCAAGCGCCGAACTCCAGCAGGTCTTTGGTGAAGGTGTTCATGCCGAGGAAGCGCATCAGGTCGGCCTTGTGCACATACCAGTCGAGCTCGGTGTTGAGGCCCCGGGTCTCGGGGGTCTTGCCGGAGATGACCCCATCGGCCATCTCCTCGCGCCAGAAGAGCCGGCGGTGCGGCAGGTCCGCCGGCGGCAGGTGCAGAGGCTGCACCAGGCCCTCCGGGTCGACGACCTCATACAGCGCGATCCGGGCCACGGCCGCCCCTTGCGAGAGAGGATCGTTCTCCGCCGAGAGACAGGCGATGGTGACGTCGAACCCGTCCTCCGGGACCAGCGGGCGGGGCTTGTCGCCGCGGACCAGCCCGCGCTCGGTGAACCGGTCGTGCAGGCGGAACAGCAGCGTCCAGGTCTCCCAGGCGCCCGACAGCGGCAGGTTCAGCGACTCGCAGTGGCTGTCGACGTACTTGGCGTGCAGGGCGTCGCCGACGGCCAGGCCAGTGTGGAAGCCCAGCGAGGTCTCGTTGCCGGTGTTGATCACCACCATGCTGCGGGGAGCGTCTTCCGGGTACTCGACCGCCAGCACGTAGGCAGCTCCCGGCCGCAGCAGCTTCATCTTTCCCAGGCGGTAGCCCATCCAGGCGCCTTCGCCGGGGCGCGGAGTGAGCACCCGGCAGGGGCGTCCGAGGACCTCCCGGACCTGGCTTGCGCCCTTCGGTTCCTCCCCGAACCCGTGGCTCGCCCCATCGCCCTCACAGGCGATCTCGTCGACCAGCGACAGGCGACCGAAGGGCGGTCTGTCGATCAGGGGCCGCTTGAGGGCTTCCTCGCGGGCCTTGGCCAGGGCCGCCTGGCGCTCGGCCTCCCGCTGGCGCTCCGCCGCCAGGCGTTCCTGCAGCGTCCGCCAGCCCGCCGGCGAGTAGGCGTCCAAGGCAATCTCGGCGAAGATGGCCGAAGGCTGCCGCAGCTCCAGGCGCAGGTACCGGGTGCCGCGGTCGAGGGGCACCGAGCGCCACTGCATGTAGGTCTGGGTCTGCAGCGTGGCGACGTCCTGCCAGGCCCCCGGCGCGCCGGCCTGAACCGCCAGGTCGCCGATGTTGTACGTGTCGAACAGCCAGAGCGTCGCCAGCGGCACTTCAGCGCCGAGGTCGATGGTGCAGGCGAAGGGGAACTCGGCGTTGTGCCGGGACTCCACCTGCCAGCCCTTTTCGGGCTTGCCGGCCGGCGGATCGCCCACGTCGAGCTGCTCGTCCACCAGCCCCGTGAAGTCCGCCAGGGGCGAGCTGGACTGCAGCATCTCCGGCCGCAGCAGCAACCGGTACTGGCCCGGAGGCGTCGCCCACGCCGCCGCCGTCAGCAGGGCCGCAACGAGCGGCACGAGGGCACGGTACGAGACCTCGGTCACAGCATGGCTTGGCATGGACGCGAGTACCTCCAGCAGCAGCACCCGGAGCGCGCCCCACCCAAGCTCCTGCCCAGCGGGGCGCCCCCGCGCGCACAACGGTAGTGCCGGGGCCCGCTCCCGGCAAGAGACGGCGCCGGCGGCCTGGGGCTGCTCCAGAATCACGGCCTGCGGGGCGGCGGGTCCGCGCTTGCATCGGTCGGTCCCAATAGGGATAATGCGCAGCCTGGCCGGCGCATCATCCCTATTGAACCCCAGCGCTTCGCGGGGTGGCGCGGTGGTTCACGGGGTCGTAAAGGGTCCACCGTCCCTGCAGGCTGGGGTAACGGTAGCCTGCGGGAGGTACCGGTGCAATGGCGGGGGGGCTGCCGGAGGCGGCCGTGCGGGCCGGAGGGAGGCCATGGAGGGGCGTGGAAGCGAGGCGGAGGTGCCGGGATGCGGGGGATCCCGGCCTCGAGGGACCGTCGGCGCGCAGGCCGCGGGTGGAGCGCGGCATCTCCGTAGGCCGCGGTGCCGGGATGCGGAGATCCCGGCCTCCACGGTCTTCTGGACGGATCTTCCGTCACTGGCGGACGACGGCCAGTGAAGGAGGATCCGCCTGACACTGCCCCCACCGTCACCCCGGGACGTCGGGCTACAGGTCCTCGTAGGGCTTGGCGAGGGCGGTGCCCTTCAGGGCGAGTTTGGTGAGCTTCTTCTGGACCTTGTCGGCGGTGGCGCCGCCGTCGAGCAACCTGGCACTGGCCTGCCCCCCGCCCTCCGACAGCACCTCGATCCCGGCGCCTCTGCGGTGAATCAGGGCTCCTTGGTAGCCCCCGCTGTCATCGGGCTCCATGACCCTGATCCCGATCATCCCTGACCCGACGTCGGCCACCTCGGGATCGCAAGGACCCCAGCCGGCACTCCACCCGGCAGGGCGCCCAGAGCGGCCTGCGACCACCACCGCAGCGGGATGAACAAGGCGGCTCCCAGACTGCGCGCCCGGCCCCCGCTCCTTGGACCGCCCGCGGCCTCGCGGGCAGGTGGCGCCATCTCAGCGCACGGCCTCGCAGCGGCCGTCGTCCAGGCGCTCGCCCAGGTCGCGGATGCGGGCTCTCTGCTCCTCGGTCGCCGCCGGGAAGGGGAAGGGCTCGAAGCACCGGGTCTTGTTGTAGCGTGGGTCATTCCCCACGCCCAGATGTCCTCCTGCGGCCAGCGCCCAGGTGACGTGCACGCGGCTGGAGAGGACGCCCAGGACCCAGGCGTCGTCACGGGCGATGTTGACCAGCATGTTGTCCGGCAGGATGGCCGCATCGAGGAAGACGAAGAAGCGGTGCTTGGAGGTCTCGACGGTGGCGATGTAGCGAGGGAGGCCAGCGAGAGCGGGGCGGAACTCGCGGCGAGGCTCGCCGAACGCCCACCCGTTGTTCCGGTAGGCCGCGCGGTTGTTCTGGTCCCGCTCGGGTTTCACGCGCTCTGCGACCCACTGGTAGACCTCGGGATAGCGCTGGCGTGCCTCCTCGGCCGCGAGTCCAAACAGGTCGATGACCAGGACGCCGCGCGGCCTGTCCGTGAGGTCACGGCCGTTGCGGTAGGGCCGGACGTGCTGCTCCAGGCCGGGAACGCGGCCGAGGCCAAGCTGAGCCGCCTCGCCGGGGGTGACGATGAACCCGGCGCCATGCAGTTTCATGCCAGGACAGCTCAGGTCGGAATTCGCCTTCACCGCCTTCGCGCCGGTCACGTCCGCTCCCACGGTCAGGTCAGCATGGATGACCCCGCGGGTCTCGGCCAGAGCCACGTCGTACCCATCGCCCGAACCGGGTTCCTCCCGGGTGACGGTGGCGAGGACGCCGGGGAGGTCCTTGCCAGGGCCGCCGACGGCCATGGCGATGCGCACCGCGGCGCCCTCGGCGGCGTCCACCCAGGGGTGGTCCGGGATGGCGAAGAGGAGAGACAGTGGCACTGGCGCCGAGGACCGCTCGCCGCCCGGCGTACCGGCCAGCGCGGGCGCCACCGACAGGGCTTCGCCCGCCAGGTGGCGCTCCACCACGCGCCGGTTGAAGGTCTGGCTGAGGCTGTTGGTGGTGACGAAGCCGAAGCGCCCCACCTGGCCGGCGCGGACAAGGCCGGCGGCGTGGTTCCACCAGAACATGACAAGGTCGGCGGACGCGGGTACGCCCTCGGCGTGTGCGCCGCGCAACGCCTCCACGTGGCCATCGCCCAGGGCCTCGCGCATGGGGCCGGCGCCGACAAACGGCGGATTCCCCACTACGAAGTCCGCCCCGGGCCAGGCGGCTGGCCGTGGGTCGAGGTAGCGCAGGACCGGGACGCGGGCGGCCTCGTCGGGGACCTCCAGGCCGGTGGTGGGGTGCAGGACCTTGGTGCGGCCATCCCAACGGGTCACGGGCTGGCCGGCGGCGTCCAGCACCGGCTCGGTCGCGTCCCACTCCCGTGCTGGCTCGGCCGGCTTCTGCCCCCCTGGGATCGCCACTCTCCCGAGTGGCTCCGGGAGTGCCAATCAGGCGATTGGCGGTCCCAGGCTGACGGCCAGTCAGGCGATTGGCGGCTTCCTCCCTTGGCGGCCACCCGCCGGTCACCGCGTCTGAACGCTTCCACCATAACGACCCGTGGCAACGCGCCAGAGGGCCGCGTCGAGCCCGGTTCCGCGCGGGCCGCGACTGGGCACCGCGCCGCCGGGATGCTATCGTGAGCCCCCGTAGCGGGCACCCCGCACGCTTCGGATCACGGCGCCGGCCGGAGTGGCGCGCAAGCAGAACGCAGGTGAACTATGAACACCAGGAGTCTGGCGATGACCGCAATGACCGCAACCGTTCTCTTGGCAGGCGTCGCGCGAGCGGGAGAGACCGCCCCCTCGCGACAGGTGCTCGAGCTGCGCACGTACCGCTTCGCTTCGGAGGCCAAGCTCAAGACCTTCGCCGGCTTCCTGGAGTCGGCCCTGGTCCCGGCGCTGAACCGCGCCGGCTGCAAGCCTGTGGGCGTGTTCCGCGCCATGCAGGCTGACAACCCCAAGCTCGAGCTTCCCGCCGACGACCTCAAGCTCTCCGTGCTCATCCCCCATGCCGACCTGGCTTCGGCTCTGGCGCTCTCTGGGAAGCTCGCGGCCGACGCCGGGCTGGCGCCGCAGGCCAGCGCCGTGCTCGGCACGCCCATGAAGGACCCTGTCTACGACCGCTTCGAGGCGCAACTCATGCTGGGCTTCACCCAGTGCCCGGGGGTGGAAGTCCCGACCCTGGCGCCGGACCGCGTGCTGCAGTTGCGGATCTACGAGAGCCACAACGACGAACGGGCCCTGCGCAAGATCGAGATGTTCAATGAGGGCGGCGAGATCGCCCTGTTCCGGCGGCTGGGCGTCAACCCCGTCTTCTTCGGCCAGTCCATCGCCGGCACGCTGCTGCCTAACCTTACGTATATGGTCGGTTTCGAGAACACCGCCGCCATGACGGCCGCCTGGGACGCCTTTGTCAAGCACCCCGACTGGGACAAGCTGAAGACAGACCCCAAGTTTGCCGATACGGTGTCGCGCATCACCAACATCGTCCTGCGGCCGCAGCCCGGCTCGCAGATCTGAGGGTGCCCCCGCCGCGCCTCTCGCCGGCCGGCGTCAGGCGGTCCCTCCCGCGCGGGCGTGCCGCCGTCGCCGGGGCCGGTTCCCTCAAGCCAGCCGCAGCTCCATGTAGACCACGTCCAACCAGCGCCCGAACTTGTAGCCGACTTCGCGAAACCGCCCGACTTCCTCGAAGCCGAACCGGGCGTGGAGGCCGATGCTGGCCGCCTGGTCCGCGTCGATCACGGCAATGATGGCGTGATGCCCCAGCGCCCGGGCCCTGGCGACCAGGTCCGCGAGGATGACCCGGCCGACCCCACGACGGTGGGACCGACGGTCAACGTAGACGGAGTCCTCCACCGTGAATCGGTAGGCGCAGCGACTGTGGTACGGCGATAGGGCCCCCCAGCCGACCACCTGCCCGTCGAGCTCGGCGATGGTCACCGGGTGGCTCACGCCGTGCCGGGCGAACCACTCCCAGCGCCCCTCGATCGGTTCGGGGGTCTCCTGGTACGTGCAGGTCGAGTGCAGCACGTAGTCGTTGTAGATGCCGTTGACCGCCGTCAGGTCGTCGGCGGTCGCCAGGCGGATCGTCGGAAGCGCCATCGGACCATCACCTCGCGGTTGCGGCAGGACACCGGCCCGCCGCCGCCTACTGTGGCCCGACTTCAGCCAGGCTCAACCGGGGCGGCTGGCCCCGCATTGCCGATCCCTGCCGCGGCGGTACAGTGGGCGCCGCGCCGCTGGAGGGCAGGTTCTCCGTAACCTGCCGCCGGGATGCGGAGATCCCGGCCTCCAGAGGGCGCCGCGGGGATGGCATGGACTGGCTTGGCCGACATCTTTGGGACGCGCTGCTGCTGGTAGCCGTGACCGCGCAGGCGACCGCCATCGCCTACGCCTACCAGCCACGGCACAAGGCGCTGCTGATCACCCTGCCGATCCCCTTCAGCATCGCGACGTTGGCCATCGGCCGGCCGGTCGATGCCACCAATGTGCTGGGGTTGCCGCTGCTGTTCGGCTTCACCTGGGCGGTCTGGTTCCTGCACACCCGCAGGTCCTGGCCCATCGTGGTGGCCATCGTGGCCTCAGCCCTCGCCTACGTCTTCACCGGTGCCCTGGCGGCCCGGCGCCTCCCCGACCACGACACGGCCTTCTGGCTCGCGGCGGCGGCCTGTGCCGGGCTGGCGGCGGTGCTCCTCTGGCGCCTGCCGCAGCGACAGGAACCCGGACACCGTAGCCCCCTCCCGGTGGCCATCAAGGTGCCGCTGATCGCGCTGGTCGTCGCCGGACTGATCCTGACCAAAGGCTGGCTGCGGGGTTTCGTCACCGTCTTCCCCATGGTCGGCGTCATCGCTGCCTACGAGGCCCGTAACAGCCTCTGGACCATGGTCCGCCAGATCCCGGTGCTGATGCTGGCCCTGCTCGCGCTCATGGCTGTCCTGCGACTCGGCCGTGAGGCCCTGGGCGTGTCCGTCTCCCTGGCCGTCGGCTGGATCGTCTTCCTCTCGGCCCTCACGGCCCTCCGAGGCGCCTGGTGGCGCTGAGCCCGTACAGGCCGCCAGGCGCCAGGCACCGCCTTTACGCCGTCACCACGACGACCTCCAGACCCCGGACCCGTCGGAAGTGCTCCTCGTCCCGGTCGCCGACCAACACTCGGTAGCCCAGGTGTCGTGCCGGATCCGCATCACGCCGTTCCAGCGCGACCAGGGCCGACGTGTCGATGATCAGGCCCATGGGTCCCTCAACGGCTCATTGGCCCGCGATACACGCTCCAGGTCCGCGGCGAAACCCTCGTCCGCAGGCAGGCCAGCGTAGAACTCCAGAAGCCCGCCCAGGGTGGCATCCGCAGCGGGAAGGCTGCGCAGCTCGGCGACGGCGACGTCGCTCTTCATCACCACGACGGAGGCGCCCCCGAAACGCACTCTCGCCAGGTAGTCGCCGAAGTGCCGTGCCAACTCCGTCGTAGGTACCTTGAGCACCGATCTTGCCATAGCTCACCTTGCAGTACGGTTAACTGCAGTTTACAGGGAAGCGCGTTTCAGTGCAAGCTCCGCCGGTCAGCCGTGCTTGGCCACGCCAGCGGCCTGCCGGCCTCAGCCGTCTGCCTGATGCCCAGGTAGCCCAGGATCGAGATCTCCAGCATGCCATTGGTCTCGGTCCGGCGGCAGGATGAAGCGCACTCGCGCCGTTCGTTCCCGGTCCATCGCGGCCCGGATGCGGAAGCGCAGCACGCTCCCCCCACGAAAGTCCAGCGCCGGCTTGGGCTGGATCTCGAACGATGGCCAGCCTACCGGGTAGGCCCCCGCATTGTGGTGGTCGACCGTGACCTCCCAGCGCAACTCCCGCCCGCCGCCCTCGGCCGGCACCACCCGGACCCGCCCCTCGGGCCCGCCCGCATCGCGCCAGGCCAGGTCCAGCAGCGAGTCCAGAGACCGCTGCGAACCGGCCACCGGGACCTCCTCGGTCCGCTGCCACGACAGCACCTCCGCGCCCGCCAGGGCCGTGGCGAGGAGCAGCCCGTGGACTGGGACCAACACCCGGATCGCCATCCAGGGCCTTACGGACCAGAGTCGCGCCTTCATGGGAGACACTCCCGCGGCCGGCGGCATGCCTGGGGTCGCCCCCGATCGCGGCCGGCCTGAGGTCACTGCAGGCCCCAACATCCCTACCGCCAGCGCCGACACTTGATACTGACCGATGCCGCGCCATATTACATGGCATTGCACGGCCATGTGGTGGTTGTAGCTCAGTTGGTTAGAGCGTCTGGCTGTGGCCCAGAAGGTCGGGGGTTCGAATCCCCTCAGCCACCCCATATCTTACTCCCCAGCGAACCGGCGACATTCTGGCCCACAGTCCGGTTCGTGCTTTCCCGGTAGTGCCGGTCGAGTTCCGCCATCGCTTCCTCCCACGCCGTCGGGTTGTCCTCATCCCGCAGGAACGGCCGGCCGAACAGATTGATGTCGAAGCGGCCCTCGCCGGTCGTCTCGTCGCCAGGATGCCAGACGACGAAGTTCACGAACTTCGGAATCAGCCCCTTGATCCGTTCTGGTTGATCCTCGTAGAGCCGCACAAAGTCATCGAACAGGGCCAGGGTCGCGATCTGCTCCTCGGCGGTAGTCATGTTGTGGCGCTGCCGCGAGGCGCGTTCTTTCAGCACCTCCATCTCGGCCTCGAGCTTCAGTTCGTCCGCAGTGAGGCCCTCCAGCTTCTGCTTGACCGAGGGAGGCGTTTGCGTGCCCTGTTCGGCCAGGACGTCGACGATGTTGCTCATCTGCCGCCGCACCTGCACCAAGCGACTCCCGACCCTCTCTACGTCCAGGTCGATCGTCCCGAGCGACTTGGCCGCCTCAGCGTTGGCACCGGCTATCACACGCGACACCACCTCTGGCTGGAACTGCAGGCCACGCAGGTACTCGATGAGGACCTCGTCGACACTCTTGGCGGGGAGGTAGACAAGCTTGCATTCCCTGCCCGCTGTCTTCAGTGCCCTCGTGCACACGTAGTAGGGGTACTCCGTACCACCCCTGCCGGTTCCCGGTCTGGGAGTCATGGAGTGCTTGCAGCACGGGCACTTCAGGAGGCCCTGGAACAGGTAGCTGTACCGCTTCCTCTCCTGCTTCGGACTGTGGCGGCTCCTGCAATTGCTGTCGAGAACGCGCTGGATGAGTTCGTGTGTCTTCGGGTCTCTCAGGGGGGGCCAGTTCCCTTCGTAGGATTCGCCCTCGTACTCCTGCCGGCCGGCATAGCGGCAGTTGCGCAGGATGGCGTGCACGACGGGCTTTGAGTATGTCTTGCCCCGTCGGGTCGTGTAGCCTCGATCCGCCAGCATCTGCACGACCCGGTCCGTGCTCTCGGTCTCCAGGTACAGACGGTCGATCAGCCTCAGGTGGTCAGCGTACCGCTCGTCGACCACGTACGTCTCGTCGCCCATCGTGTAGCCGACGGGCGGGGGCCCCAGCGGCCTGCCCTGACGAAGGTGGCGCAGGGTTGTCTCGTAGGAGTACTGGGAGATACGATCCGCTTGCCACTGGGCAAGAGACGCGAAGAAGCGCATGATCATCTGGCCGTCCGGCGTGGACGTGTCGATGTCGAGATCGAAGACGACCAGGGCGACGTTGGCCTCGTTGAACTCGCCGGAGATATCGACATAGTCCCTGACGTTGCGGGCCACGCGGTCGAGCTTGGTGGCAACGACAACGTCGACCTCCCCCTGCCTCGCCATCCTCAGCGCCTGCGCGAGGCAGTCACGCTTGGCTCGGGTCGTGCCACTCCGGCCACGGCGGATGCCGTTGTCCTCTCCCTCGATCAGGACGTCAACCAAGTGCCACTCCTGCGGTTCGTGGACAGTCTGCTTGACCTGGACCCAGTGGCGGATGGCATCCCGCTGGCTGTCGAGGGATTCGCCGTACTTCGCCTGCTTGTCTGTCGATACCCTGGCTATACCCAGAACACGCACCTGGGGGCGGCCCTTGAGGGAGTCAAGGGTCGCGTACCCCTGCCATTTCCTCTTGCTCTTGGCCACGTCTTGCCCTCCTGCGTTGCCGTGACTCCGCCGTCGGACCTGGTATGCCACGACGCACGATGCGGTGAGCACCCACACTGACGACGCACGGTCGATTCGCAGGAATAAGGTATGCCTGATAGTTGCTTCAGTCAAGTCTCGGCCGTCTTGCTGCCCTCCCTATGCCTGGTCTCCATGCAGGGGTGCCGGTGTGCAAGATCACTCACGAGCACTGCCAGCCGGGCAGCGTCTGGCAGCAATGAGAACGGGTTGTCGGGGTTCTGCCGGAGTTCAGTGTATGCGTCAGGCCCAACCAGCCTGACGCGGAACCTCGACACGTCCACTCTCCTGCCTCGTGACCTCACACGGCATCCTCGCCTGTTCATGTCTCCTGTCGGCGCCATGCAGTCGGTCCCGTCACTCACCAACGCCCTCTTGTACCTGATTTAGGCGGGCGGGGGCACTCGTCCACCGCCCAGGATTCCATAGGTCCGTCGCAGCTACCCGTGATCGCACCCCATGGCCGGGGCAGCTCCGTTGCCTGTCGCCTGTGCACGTGGTGTCAGCCAGCACTCGGGGGAGCAGTAGGGAGCAACAGCGGCCTCCTGGCAGCCGAACCCGCGGTACCCCTTCCTATAGGCCGAGGTCACCTGCTCCTCCACCTCGGCGTCGGAGATGACCTCCTTGCCACCACGGGGCCGGTTCTTCTTCGCCCAGGCACAGAGCGCCGGGACCGCGATGTCGCAGGGGAAGCCAAGGCGGCTCATGTGCACGGCAAGGCGGAAACACGCCACCCGCTGGTGCTCCTCGACCCCCTCCTGCAGCATGCGCCTCGCGCAAGGCGGCAGCGCGAACCGCGAAGGGGCGGCGGGAACAGGCGGCGGTGCCTGCGGGATCGGCGAGGAGCTGTTCACACCGAGGCCGACCGCGCCGCACCCGATCACCTGGTCCAGTTGTGCCTCCGACACCGGCTCGACGGACTCCAGTACGGCCCACTGGTCCGGGTAGGGCGCCATCGAGTCTGGGTCGACGAAGACGGTGCGCCCCTGGGGCACCAGCCTGCCAAAGAGCGGCGCGTTGATGTAGTTGCCGAAGTGGGCCCCGCCGCCGAGTCGATCCTGCTTGGGGAATACCTCCACACCATTCTGGCCGATCGCGGTGAGGATGGCCCGGACCGCGCCGCGCGCCTTGCTGGCCGGTACGCCGACGTCGCCCATGAAGGTCCAGGCGTGGTACCCCTTAGACCGGCTGCGCTCGATGTGAGCCGGGATCCCCCGCCGCCGCGCCTCGGTCACGAACGCGCGAGGGCTGTCGGGGCAGTCGTTGTCGAAGTCCGCCGCCACGGCACGTGTCGTCTCGCCGACAAGGAGGTAAACCCCGTACGGCTGTTGCCCCTTGAGATGGGCAAGAAGCACCTGGTCGGTCACTGGTTCTTTGACCTGGTAGGCCCGGCCCGTGGCCGGGTCGTACGTGCCGTAGACCTCGGTCAGCCCCATGAAGTGCTTGCGGAAGAGCGCGAGCTTCTCGGCTGTCGTTCTGGCCTGGGAGTTCATCCTTACACGCCCTGCTTGCTGCCGGTTGTCGGGACCCTTCGGGGTCCGTGTTCACAACCAGAGCGGCAGACCCGTGTGCGGATTCTCAGCGTGGCCGGAGAGTGGGACGCGGATTGGCGATGTCCTGGGCGGTACGCGTGGTCTCGCAGTGCATGATCAGCAGGTCGAGGGCATGGCCGACCAACTCGCGGCTGTCACGGGCGAGGAGGTCGGGTCGCACGTAAGGAGCGATCTCGGTCTTCAGCAGGTCAACCATCTCGACTCGGACGGGCCACTCCTGTGCGAGGAAGAGGCGGGCGAACAGCCATCGCACCCGGGCGACCCGTAGCCTCCGCCTGACGGTCTCGGCGAGCGACCGAAGCACGAATTCGATGGCCACTCCGTCCTCTGCGGTCGCCTCGAACAGGGCCAGTTCGTACCCACGGTCATGCTCCCCGGCGTAACCCTCTTCCAGAAGGGCCATCGCCTCGGCCAATGCGTCACTCCCCACCAGTTTCTGGGGACACGGCAGGCCATGGGCGTAGATGGCCTCGACCACCGCGACCAGCGCCCGGTCTAGGTCCGCCTTCGTGACCCGTCCCGGTGGTGCCTCCGGCAGGACCGCGTTCGCCAGCGCGGTGTCCAGCCTGGCGTCCGCTTCTGCCGCGGCACGTGGGTCACCGATCTCCGTGAGGAGGCGGCGCAGACACGCTGCAGCTCGAGCCTCACTTGCCGAACTCATCGAACCGGAACTCCTCTTCGGCGCGACCCTCCCCGCGGCCGCCGCCAGACGACAGATCGGTGTAGCGAGTCTCCCAACGAGCGGACCGTTGTCTTATAGCGGCCCTCACCTCTTGGACCGGCCGGCAGTACAGCTCGTGCGATCGCCGGATGATCTCGTCACGCCAGTGCCGTTCGGGGAGAGCCTGATAGTCGCGGGTCGTGATGCGAACGACCTCCGTGCCGATCCGCACGACCGCCCGGCCGACGCCCAGGGAGACAAGATCCGCCACAGTCACCTTATCCATGAGCTCCTTCGCGAGACAGGCGGCGTCGGCTTTGTTGACACTGAAGATCAGGGTAGACCCCGTACCCGACAGCGCATCGATGCGCCTATCGCTGAACTGCTTTCGGAACTGGTGAGCAAGCGTCAGGCTGACCGCGTACTTGCGGGTCTCAGCAACGAGGTCTTCGACCGCGTCGGTGACGAAACGATGGGCTTCGTCGCAGTAGATGTGGAACAGCTTCCGTTTGGGCGGCGGGATCCGCTGCCTGCCCAGCGCAGCCACGTGGAAGAGCGCCAGCAGGAAGCTCCCCAGCAGGTCGCGCGTCTCCGAACCCAGCGCGGACAGGTCGCAGAGGAGAACCGAGCTGTCATCCATGATGCGAGGGAGGTCTAGCCGCGACTCAGGCTGGGCCATCATGTCGCCGACCGTGCCGCCGGAGAGCAGCTTGCCGATCTTGTGCTGGGGCGGGAACAAATCCGCTTTCGTATACTTGCCGAAATCGCTACTCCAGAACCGTTGAGTCTCTGTGTTCTGAATCAGGCTCATGACACGCTTTCGCAGGCGGTCCCCCTCGACGGTTCCCTTGCGCAGCATCTCAGCAACGTCAAGCAGCGTCGGGTCCGGGAGGTGCATGGCGCCGAAGATCGCCTCGCGCAGCAGCCGCTCCAGCCTGTCGCCCCAGCCGTCCACGATGTGCTTGAACACCCCCACGAGGCAGTCGGCGGTCACGGCGATGTCCTGGCCTGGATGACGCACCAGCGGGTTCCACAGTGGCACCCAGTCGGGGTCTCCGGGGTTGAGGTAGATCACGCGGCTGGCGTGCTCTTCGGGCACCAGACACAGCAGACGCTGGACCATGTCGCCGTGCGGGTCGAGAACCGCGACGCCGTGGCCTTTGGCGATGTCGTCGAGGATCATCCACTCCAAGGTGGTGGACTTGCCCATTCCTGTCTTGCCGATCACGTGGGTATGGCAGGCACGGACGGCCTCGGGCAGGCAGACTGTCTGCTCGTCGTCTCCGCAGACGCAGATGCCGACGGGCGTGCCCTTGGCCGCGTCGAGCAACTCCGGTCTGGCCGCGGGGAGCGTCTCCAGGGTCGCCATGGTGATCCCCGTCTTCTCCCATGCGCGGGGGCTCACCACGTGCACCAGGCTGGCGAGTTCCCGCGAGTTCAGCAGGAACCCGTGCCTGTACGTGTGGCCGACGGCGAACATCGCCTGCACGTCACGACCGCTGCGGAGGAAGCCGTAGTCGGACCGCACCAAGCACTTGAGCGGCCTGGTACCGTGCTGGAGTAGGCCGGTGAAAGACGAGAGTGCCCGCAAGGGCGCATCGCCGGAGACTGGCAGGAGGCCGGTCCGGAGCGCACACGCGAAGAAGGGCTTGTCCTGGTGGGCCTTCGTCTGGACGTCGGCCGCCATGTCCGGGAGGCAGGCTGACGGCGCCTGCTGAAGGAACCGGTCGGGTGTGCTGGTGTTCTCAAGCAATCGGCTCCGGAACTCTATGTCCAGAAGGCGCTCGATATTGCGGTGCCAGTCGTGCTCTGGACAGACGGGCTGGAAGAGGACCTGACAGAAGCCCTTCACATAAGACGGCAGCCGCCCGAGGCAGGCGATGAAGCCCTCGTACGGTGAGCATACCAGTTCGCCTGGCTGGGTCAGGAGGTGCGAGTACGGGGGCGGTGGGTAGTAGTCGAGGAACTGGCAGGCCCCCCACATCTCATCTGTGCCGAAGTCCGCGATCGGGTCGACCGGAAGTGCGCTCAGGGTACACCGGGTGAATTCCTGGAAGGCCGCCCCGATAGTGCAGACGTCCCGGGGGTGGCAGGTCAGGCAGATCGTGACTCCCTCGCAGTTGCCGATCACCTCGAAACCCACCCGTTCCGATACCGCCGCCAACTCCTTCAGAAAGCGCTCGCTACGCGTCCAGCTCAACCCATAGTCCGGGGGAATCCAGACCCGGAAACGGCGCACTCGTGACTCCTGGTCTGCGAGCTGCTCGACAGTGCTGTCGGTCAAGGTCAGCAGGGGGGTCGGGTACGGACTGAACACGGCCTCGTGCGGCGGCTCCAGCCGGAGGGGGCAGTGGGACAGGTCAGGGCTGCAGCCCTTCATGACCTCGCGAGCGACCAGATCGGCGACCTTGCGGGCCTCCGCGTGCCGGTAGCACAGCCCTATCTGTGTTCGGACGGCCGACATGCCTTGCGTCGGCGCCACTGGGGTAGGCCAGCCGGACGGACCACATGGAGCCTGTCGGCGAATGCCGTTCCGCTCCTGAACTCATGTCCGGCCGAGGGTCCAGCAACACCGCGTCATACAGGAAGCGGATGGTGCGGCAGAGTATTTCCAGCCAGGGCGCCCATTGGCCATGGCCGAGCAAAGCCACACGATCGGATGGTGCGGTCAGGCTGAGCCATGGCGGAGCGAGGTGCGGAGTCGTCGGATGAACTCCGGGTGCTGGATCAGTGCTCTCAGGAGTCCGGCCTGGACCCGGACAGCCGACCCCTCGACCATCTCCCCGGGCATCAGGTGCCCATAGCGCCGAACGTACTCGCGTCCGTCCTCGATCAGTTCCGCCGTCGACCGGCCCTGCCAGTAGGTCGTGACTACGCTCGTCACCATCTGCCGACAGAACTCCTTGGCCAGGAGGTCGGCCACCGTTCGCAGGACCTTCAGCAGGCCCCCTTCCGTCCCCGTCCTGACGATCTCGTATGCTGCCTGGGGCGCGTCTGGGCCATACGCGCCCTTCATCAGCCGCCAGCACTGCCAGGCTTGGTGCTCGTCCCACTCCGGTACGGGCCCCCTTAGCGCTAGCACCGACCGTTCCACTTCCCGGTAGAAGGCCGCCAGGCACCGCGTGTATCCTCCCCAGTCTGTGATGACTGCCCTAGGCGGGCGGAACATGTTCACCGCGTGGTCGATACGACGTTGCACGTCGTCCGGGATTGCCTCGATGCGGGTAAGCAGCTTGCTGAGTGGGGTATCCATGCTTCACCTCACAGCCTGCGGAAGACGGCGGACGTCTGGCGCAGGCCCGCGACGTACGCAGTGATGAGGTCACGGTAGCTCTGTGCGTACCTCTCCGGCTGGTCTGCGCGGATCGAGGTCGCGAGATCGAGGCCGCAGTGCTCGATGAAGGCCCGGATCAGTGCCACCTTCTCGTCCCAGGCGTTGGGCGCAACGTGGCGGTCGAACACCGACGAGACGTAGCGGTGGACCGCCTCGGACTTCAGGCCCTCCGAGATCGTGTCCAGCACCACCCGCAGACCGCCGTTGGTGCCATCGTGCGCGTCGTTGTAGGCCGTGACAATGTCGCCATTGCGCCTCCGGCCCTCCTGCTCGATGATCTCCTTGGCTCTTCCGCGAGCCTCATAGTCCGGGAGCCTGCCGCCGCGGGACACGCAGCGCGTGAACTGGTGGTTGTAGAACTCGCCGATGATGGCCTCGAACTCACGGTAGGTCCCGACAGTATTCCGGTCGAGCCGGAACGACAGACGCCCTTCATCGTGCGGGATCCCGACTGCTCGCGCCACCTCGCGCTCCTCGAGAGCGCCCAGCAGATCTCTG
>Ga0172371_10003296_pt1 | contig 25113 bp, 31 predicted proteins | sample Lak12m_FD_114543 | JGI IMG/M metagenome (GOLD analysis project Ga0172371, IMG submission 114543) | Freshwater microbial communities from Kabuno Bay, South-Kivu, Congo - kab_022012_12m | ecosystem: Environmental > Aquatic > Freshwater > Lake | place: Democratic Republic of the Congo: South-Kivu... | reverse complement strand
TCCGGCCAGAGAACACTCCCCCTTAAGGCTTTTTTTAGAAAATAGGTAATCATCGCCGAAGTCGTTTTGTAGTCGGCAATCACTCCTTCTTTCATCGGCCGCGTCGCCACAATCGAGCCTGGCGTCCGGCCAAGCATCTCACGGGCATCGTCACCGACCGCTAACACCTGGCGATCCTCAAGCGAATAAGCCACCACCGTCGGCTCATTTAAGACAATTCCTTCGCCAACCACATAGACAAGCGTATTGACCGTTCCCAGATCAATACCAATCTTTTTCCGAAAGAACATAATATTCTATAGTATAATACAGATTATAAATATTGTTATATGGTTATATGGCGCAATATAACAATTTAGCAATATAACAATGAAATTTCTATACAGACTGATATTCTTTTTCCTATTTATCGCTATCTTAGCCCTAGTCATCGCCTATGCCCGCGGCTACCGCCTTGATCTGGGAAAAAAAACTCTTTCCTCAACTGGAATCGTCTCTTTGACCTCTTATCCAAAAACTGCTCAGGTTTATCTTGATGGAAAGCTTAAAGGCGTCACTGATCTTAATCTTACTCTTCCTCCTAACCGCTACCTAATCGAGATAAAAAAAGATGGCTACACTAGTTGGTCAAAGAATATCACTCTTAAAGGTGAGTTAGTTGTCAGCCTAGACGCGGTCCTTTTTCCTCTTAACGCCTCGCTTTCTCCTTTGACAAATAATGGTTTGGTTAAAGCCATCGCGGTTGATGAAACGGAAAAGATTCTAGTCTTTGTCCAAAAACCAGACTCAGAGGATCTAGACAAGAAAAATGGCCTTTATCTTTTTGAGGCTGGTAAAAAAACTTTTTCTTTCTTTCCGGCTTTAAAACCGATTCTTTTGGAAAAAAATCTCGCTGAAAAGTATGACTTTTCCTCGGCTGAGGTGACTTTTTCACCTGATTATAAACAGGCAATTGTCAAGTTTAGTAATCAAACCTCGTCTCAGGCTTTTCTCCTTTCTTTGGAAGAAGAAAATAGCTTTCCTTTTGACGTCAGCCAGTCAAAAGATAACCTGATGAGCGCTTGGGAAAAAGAAAGGACCCAAAACAAAATGAAAATTCTCGAAACCTATCCAAAAGACATCGTCAAGATTGCTTCCGAATCGTTTAAGCTAATCGCCTTTTCTCCTTCGGAAACAAAACTTCTCTATCAAGTAAAAGAAAATCTTAATCTGCCTCTTATTATTGATCCTCCTTTAGTTGGCGCTAATCAAACACCCGAAACTCGCAATCTTAAAAAAAATAGTCTCTACGTCTATGATAAGAAAGAAGACAAAAATTATGAAATTTCAAATTTTATCCCGTCAAAAACGGGATCAAATTCTATTCAGTGGTATTTCGACTCAAAACATCTGTTGATAAACGATGGTAAAAAAATCAGCGTCGTCGACTATGATGGCACCAATCAACAAACCATCTATTCAGGGCCTTATGAAAGCGATTTTTTCTATACTACTTATGACGGTAAACTCATTATCCTCGCCAACCTCAATCCTGAGGCTAACAAATGGCCGGATTTATACTTGGTCGGCATCAGATAAGATTTACTTTACTCCGCTACTCTGACGGCGAAAACTAACAAACGTTTGAGGGTAGTCCCCAATGGCCAGCAGGTTTGCAAGGTCAGAAACTCCCGGTTGGTCTTTCGCGTCAGATACTGAACCTGGGAGGGATCAACTACCTCTTTGCCAATGACACGGTAAACATATCGTTCACCTTGGAAAAAAAGATCGACCTCATCGCCAACTTCCAACTTGTTCAAAAGGTAAAAAATCGCATTATAAGTCCCAACATTCCAAAAATAGTCGGTCGAGTGAGCAAAAAGGAAAATATGGCCGCCTTCGCCAGGAAAGGCCGTTCCTTCCGCCTGGGCTACCCCCTGTTTTAAGGCATTAAGATAAACCTTATCGTTGGCAGAATCAACATTGGCGATCACCTTGGCGTTGGCACCGATCTTGGGAATAATAATGGAGAAGTTAGGGTCTTGGGGAGTCAAAACCTCAATCTGTTTAAAGTTAAAAGCTTTTGTTAATAATCCTTTTTGCCCTTCTAACTTTTGACTTTTGACTTTTGACTTTTGACTTTCTATTACATATTGTTTTTGGAGCTTACTATTAATAAAATATTTGATTTCTTCACGTACGGGAGCGTAAAGAGTCTTGGCGATCATAAAAAGCGACGAGAACAGCAAAAAATTGCCAATAGTACGTAAAACCAACACTCTAAAATACTCGCTTGAGGTAATTTTGTGAATATGATGATGAATGATATGCCTTCGAGATAATCTAGTGGCGTTTCGCATCTTTAATATTTTATATTTAATATTTGATATTTCTTATTGTGTCCCTAGGCGGAATCGAACCACCATCAGACCCTTAGGACGGGCCTGTTCTATCCGTTGAACTATAGGGACTATTTATATTCTATCAGATTTGAGTTTTGACATTTGAGATTTGAGATTTTATAATGAATTCATGTTTATTGTTATCGAAGGCATAGATGGTGCTGGTTGCGAGACGCAGGCGAAGAATCTGGTAAAAATGTGTAGGGAACAAAAATTTTTGTTCCCTACGGTCGAATTAATCAAATACCCAGATTACAACCGCAACGTCGGCCGATTGATTAAAGAATTCCTTTATAAAAATAAAAACCTAACCGCCGAACAACAGTTTCTCCTTTACTCCCTCCAATTTATTATGGACAAACAACTGATTGCTGAAAAAAGAAAAGACGGTCTGGTTATTGCTGACCGTTATTTCACAACAGCGCTTTGCTATCAGACTTTAGAAGGAGTCTCCTTAGAAAGAGCCTTAAGGTTCGCTGACGATTTTAAGATTGAAAAACCCGACTTAGTTTTCTACCTTAATGTCGATCCGGAAGTCGCCATCAAGCGTAAGTTCGGCGAGGATAAAGAAAAAAACCGCCGGGAAAAAGACTTTGAATTCATTAGAAAAACCCATAAACAATATGATTATTTGGTAAAAAATCAGGTGTGGACGAAATGGGTGACAATTGATGGTAATCGCACAGTAGATATTATCACAAATGATATAATTAAAATTATTGCAGATTATATATAGGATTTACGCGGATTAGGCTTAATGGATTTACACGGATATCTGCGTAATCCGTTCCGCGGAAATCCGTTATTAAAAATCCGTGAAAATCAAAGTGTGGAAAAAACTTTAATTATCATAAAACCTGATGCCATTAAACGAGGTTTAGTTGGAACTGTAATTACAGTTTTTGAAAACGTCGGTCTAAAACTTCTGGCTGCCAAGATGCTCAAGCCGTCAAAAGACGTCATCAAAAACCACTATCCGGGAAGTTCTTCCTGGATTCGCGAAATGGGAGAAAAGACCATTGCTTCTTTTAAACAGTCAGGCGCCGATGTTAAGAAAAAAATGGGGACGGACGACCCAGCCAAGTTGGGTCAATTCGTTTACGACCGGTTAATTAAATATTGGTCTGAGGGACCGATTATTGTTATGGTTTGGCAGGGGCCGGACGCAATCCAAATAGCGCGTAAACTAAGAGGTCATACTATACCATTACTGGCTCAAAGTGGAACACTTCATGGTAACTATTCTTTTGACTCCTCTACTCTGTCCTCGAGTCTTGATCGGGTAGTCAAAACTTTTGTCCATGCCTCAGGAGATGTTGAGGAAGCTGAACGCGAAATAAAATACTGGTTTCCAAAAACAGAATTTAAAAATTATGAGCGGGAAGTTGACAGCTTGTATCTAAAATGAAAAAACAACACACTCTACTAATGATTAAACCCGACGGCGTCCAACGCGGCCTTATTGGTAAAATTGTTTCCCGTTTTGAGCAAGTCGGCCTAAAAATTATCGGTTTAAAATTCGAGTGGACCATTAAGGAAAAAATTGTCGCTCATTACCCGGAAACCGATGCTTGGTTTAAGAAAGTAGGCGAACGGACGTTAACAAATTATAAAAAGAAAGGTCTGGACGCGAAAAAAGTCTTTAAAACTGATGACGCCGTACAAATCGGCCGGACGGTGAAAAAGTGGCTAATTAATTATCTACAACAGTCTCCCCTATTTATTATCGCTTTGGAAGGCTATGAATGTATTGAAGTCTGTCGTAAACTTTGCGGCAACACAATTCCGGTTTTAGCGGCTCCAGGAACAATCAGGGGTGATTTTTCTTATGACACAATTGACCTTGCGAATGAACAAAGCCGACCAATTCGAAACATTATCCATGCTTCAGACACGGTTGATGACGGAGAAAAAGAGATTAACGTTTGGTTTAAACCCGAAGAATTATTTAACTACGAAACTGGAGAAGAAAAGTTTATGTACAAGTTATGAAAATCTTAAGCATCTGCGGCAGTCCGCGCCGGGGAAACTCAGAAGCGGTTATCTTCAGGTTGCAGAAACTTCTCCGAAAAAACGGGGCAGAAAACGAAGTGATACTTCTTCGCGATAAAAAAATTAGCCGTTGTTTAGGCTGTGTTGAATACTGTAATCATAAACTGAAATGTCAGATAAAAGACGATATGACAGAAATTATGAAAAAAATGGAAAAAGCAGATGGTTTTATCTTTGTCACGCCAAACTGGTTTAAGATGCCACCGGGAATTTTTAAGGATTTTATTGATCGCTGTAGTATCTTTTATACAGCTGGCCAAGAAGACCAGTTTAAAAAGAAAAAGGCCTTAGTGATTGTCGTTGGCACTGATAGTTTGGAAAATATTGACGTCTGCGCCAAAAATATCGCCAATAATTTCTGTAAGACGATTGGTATGAAGGTAGTCGGCAGAAAAACCTTCCGCTCACATAGCGAACTGAAAGGAAATTACAACGATATTTTTGAAAAAAATCTTAATCCGAACATTAATAAAGACCTTGAACGACTAACTAGTTTATTAGTTTCTTAATCAGTTTTTCGACTTTACTTTGAAAATCAGAAACATTTTTATTGTTTGTTAAAACATAGTCGCAATATTTTAAACACTTCCCTACCTGCTGGCCGGAGTGTTGCTGGCCAATGCCTAAGTCACGTCGGTCGATTTTGAGAAAATCTTTATATGTCTTCGGATCCCAGGGTTTAGCCCGTTTTAACAATCTTTGAAATCTTAACGTCCGTTTAGATTTTACGCCGATTAAAATAAAGTTCGGGTTTTTTTTCAAAAACTCTATTTCCCCGGGATTACGAATTCCTTCTATGACAACTTTTGATTGACTTATTTGGTCCGGCCGGACTAAATAAGTCATCGCTCTTCTGGCTAAAATATCATCACCGTATTTTTTTCGAAGTTCGTCACCTATATCTTGAAGAGTTTTTCTGCTGAATTCCTTGATACCTCTTTTTTTTAGCTCATCATGGAGAATCGACGATAGAGAAAAGGAAACAAAGCCAAGTTTTTTTATCAGATAGTCAACTAAGACACCTTTTCCACAGGCAATCTGGCCAACGACGCCGATGTAGACTATGTATTGCTTAGGTTTGATTTTCACGGATTTTGAATAACGGATTTCCGCGGAACGGATTTATGTTGTCCAAATGAGCCGTTTAATTTGTAACTTAGGCCTTCCGAAATTAATTATTGGCATAAATTCTACTGCTTTAATTTCAATAATTATTTTATCGTCTATAATAAAATCGGGTCGGTAATCCCCTATCTTTTTATCTTTATAGTAAACTTTCAGATTAACCTCTCTTTTATATGGCAATCTTAATAGATTAAACTCTTCTTCCAAAGCTTCTTGGTAAACATGTTCTTTATGACCAAAACCCAATTCATTATAAACATTAAAAACTGCTTTTCTTATTTTATAAGTTAAATCAGAATATAATAGCATATCTGTGTAAATCCGTTTAGCCAAATCCGTGGTAATCTCTTTTTAAAAACGGTAAATGTTTGAAATTAATAACCAAACTTTATCTTGAAAAAATAACATTATTATCGTTCCAATAACCAGAAACGGTCCGAAAGGGATCTTGCTCTTGAGTTTCTTTTTATGCAAAATCATTAATATTACCCCAATTATTGCGCCCGTGACAAATGCGATGTATAGGGCCAGGAAACCTGCTTTCCAGCCAAGTAAAAATCCAATAATCGCTGACAGATAGACGTCACCGAGTCCCATCGCCCGTTCTCGAGACAGGTAATAGATGAGAAATATTGGTAAAGCAACGATTAGACCAGAAATAAACAAATTGCTATATTGTTGTATTGTTATATTGTTAGAAAAATGATAGAAGAATGAAAAAACTGAAAAGGCTAACAGAATATAATCGGAAATTAAATGGTATTTGAGATCGGAGAAGAAAATTACTATTAGACACGAAACAACTCCCCAAAGAACTATCAGGTTTAAAGATTGAAAATTAAAAATTTGAAATTGATTAGAAATTTGAAATTTGAAATTTGAAATTAACATAAATGATATCCCTGTTAATAATTCAACCAACGGATACTGTGAGGAAAGTTTTTTCTTACAATACCGGCACTTCCCTTTTAAGAGAATAAATGATAATACCGGAATCAAATCAGGCCAACGAAGTTTTTTTCGGCAAAAGTCGCAATGACTGCGGCCGGTAATCGCTTCTCCTTTTGGTAACCTGTCGATTAAGACATTTAAAAAAGAGCCGACTGAAGCCCCGAGAAAAAAAACAACAATATTTAACAATATAGTCATTCTTCACTCTAAATTCTTAATTCTAAATTAATTTTTTCAAAAGGTCCGATCAGGCAGAAGTTTAAGCCCTTATCCACAAACAGTTGGTTTGCCAATAAACTCAGTTCTTCAACGGTCACCGCCTGGATTTTTTTAATAATTTCTTCAGGTGTCTCGATTTTATTCTCTAAAAGTTTTTTTGTCCCAAAAAAACTCGCCACTGCCGACGAGTCTTCCAAAGACAACATCAATCGGCCTTTTATCAACTCTTTGGCTCTTTTCAATTCGTCTTTGGTAATCTCAGCGTTAATAATTTTCTTATGTTCTTTAAGAATCACTTCCACCGCTTCTTTGATCTTATCAGCATTATTAGTCACGCCAGCCTGGGTAACGATGTTGCCGCAGTCCTCGTAAAGTTCGCTCCCGGTTGAAATATAATAACAGAGCCCTCGCCTCTCCCGGACTTGGATAAATAACCGACTTGACATTCCTCCGCCTAAAATCGCTGTTAAAACACTTAAGATATATTTTCTCTGGTCGTGAAAAGAAAATGCTCTAAATCCTAAGCAAAAATGCGCCTGCTCGGTTTTTTTGTATTTAATTAACATTTGAGGCTTTGATTGGGTCTCTTTTATCGATAAAAACGCCGCACGTTCGCCATTTTTCCAGTCTCTGAATTTTTCTTCAATAATTGGAAGAAGCGCAGGAACCTGTTTTTGAGTCAATGACTTGGGGGACCCCCCTTTAGGGGGTGAAGTCGACGAAAAAACATGGTTCCAAGCTTCTCCAAATCCTCCAGCAACAACTAACACCGCATTCTCCGGCTGATAAAGACTTTTTATATATTCAACAAATTTCAATCGATTAAACGACTGGACCGTATCTTTGGTTCCGGCAATATCATAACCTAATGAATTACCTTTATAAAGAAGTCCTTCAAATAACTCCCCTACCCGGCGCTGCGGCGTATCCTCATACATATTAATTTCCTCAACAATCACTCCTTTTTCCCGGTTAATCTCCTCTTCCAAAAGTAATGGATTTTGAATCATATCAGCTAAAACTTCTATTGCTGTTTTAAAATGCTCGGCGGTCGACTTAATCCAATAACCAGTATGATCTTTCGAGGTAAAAGCATTGAAAATCCCACCCAGTCCTTCAATGGTTGAAGAAATCACAAACGAACTTGGATATTTTTTACTGCCCTTGAAGGCCATGTGCTCGAAAAAATGGGCAACGCCGTTATTTTTTTCATTTTCATAACGGCTACCAGCGCCGACCAAAAGTAATGTTGTTAAGGACGGAGAGCCTGTCTCGACAAAAATCACCTGAAGACCGTTTTTAAGAGTATATATCTCTGGAGTCATTTACTAATGATAGCAAAAAAACTTTATCTTTGCCTTTTAATATAAAGAAGAATAGCAACCGCAGAAATGACTAATAAGAGAATAATAATAATAAAGATAATAATGATTTTATTAATCAAATTCACTTTTCTTGGTGACAAAGGAGTATTTTCTTGTTGGCCCGGGCTATTGGTTGCTTGAAGAAATTTATCAAGATTTTGATCCTTCATTAAATTAATTTTTTCTGAACTTAAATAGTCTTTATTATCTTGAGCAAAGATTGAGGTAGTTTTTAATAAACTAATTGTTGATGCTGGGTCGGTCTTATAAGAAAGATAGTAGCTAAATAACGGTAGTTTAGAAGATATAATCTCAAATAATCCTTTATCGTTTGTCTTAACTTCTGAAAAAGTCGAGTTATTCATTGCTAGTTTAATCTTTACTATTGTATCCAGTATTGGTTTACCATAACTGTCATAAACATAACCTTTAACATATCTTAATATCGGTTCGAAGACAAAACTATCTTTTGAAGTTGCTAAATCATTAGCAACGGAAAAATACTTGAGATTCTTTTTTAGAACTACCTTAAGTGAAGTATCGGCTGGTATTTGATTGTTAGGAACAACTATCTTCCAATATCCATACCGGCCGCTCGTATCAGTAATTTCTTTTTCATAAATAGTTTGATTATTATCAACTCGAACTAAAGAAACAATGGGATAGGGATGGCTTGACTGACCACGATAGATAGTGGCATCAATATTAGCTAACTGAAAAGCGCTATTTGGCATTAGGGCTATCTGAGATATATAAGGAGAATTCGTACCTGGATCCAAAGGAATATCTCGTTCTTCAAGATCGGGTCTACCAATTTTTTCTTCCTTCGGCGTATCAATTAACTCTTTGATTTCTTGATCAGGCTGATAGATAGAGGTTGAACCATCTTTTGCTTGATAGTAGATATCTTTATACTTTGAATTGAGATTTGGATTGCTGATAAACTGATGCGTCTGGGGTAAATTAGACAGACGTAAATAATATATTCCTTCGGGAACAACAAAGTTAAAAACACCGTTTATCCCAGTTTTATCAGGATTAAGCTGACCTCCTGTCATTGTCACTTTTATATCTGGATTAATTGAGCTTAATAATTTAACATCGACTCCGGAAATCGGCTCAAGGGAGACTGAGTCAAACACTCTACCAAATGGGTCCCAAAAGATATCCTGACATTTCTTCTCTAATTCAGAAGAAGAAAAAGAGGGAAAAGTTAGTATCCCCTGCTGCTGGGTTTTATCTTCTCCTTCAACTGCCTCTCCTCCTGTACCGGTAGGGGGAATAAAATAATAACCATAAAAGAAATAATGACTGCTAGGAGAAGCGCTGTTAATCTTTCCTTTAATATCAACCTCACCTTGAGAGTTACTGGTATAAACTCCGTCGGGATGGTCATAGCTAAGGCTCATGCCTCCCGTAGGGACCTTGCCAAAAAGAAGGATGTTCGTCGCGTCAACCCCGGTATCACAGAAAGGCTCGTTGCTACCATTTTCAATACAGTAGTAGGGATAGACAGTGGCATTAGCAGGAAAACCAGTTCCTTGTAGTTCAAAAACAGAGCCGCCGGCGGGAAAGGCGGTTAACTCTCCTTTTTCATAAAATACCGGATTTAGGCAGAGATTACCATAGCCTTGTTCAGCAACTGTCTCTTCTTGAGCATTAATACGATAGATAACGACTTTTTTAATAAAAAAAACAATTAAGAAAAAAATAAAGATGAAGAATAAAATCTTTTTTAACCTCATAATTTAAGAGTATTATTTTTCTTTTAATAAGTCAAGATATTGTAAAATTATATCAGAGCTGATAAAATTAATTTCTAATTTCAGGGCCCGTAGCTCCCGTCGTTGAGGCTTCGCCACAACAGACGGGCCCGCCAGTTCTACGAAGTTGAACGGCGGGCAACTGGCAGAGCAGTCCCGACTAAGTCGGGATTGGTTTCGAGTTCGAGATTTGTCTAATGTACTCTGTTTATATTTTACAAAGTTCAGTGGATAAATCGTATTATATCGGTTATACCAGTAATATAGATATTAGATTGAATGAGCATAATTTTGGTAGAACTGGTTATAGTAGTAGAAAAAGACCTTGGAAGTTAGTTTATAGGGCCCGTAGCTCAACTGGCAGAGCAGCAGCCTTTTAAGCTGTTGGTTTCGAGTTCGAGTCTCGACGGGCTCACCGAGTCAAACTCGGTTCCACCGAGTAACTAAGAGTTTGGCGAGGTAGACAAGTTTGACTTGTCACAGAAATATTTTTTTGTAAAATGAAAAAATCGTCTGACGATTTTAAAAATAAATATTTCTTCGTTTACACTTTATTGAGTTTTAAAGACAGAAAACTTTATACAGGCTTTACCACCAATCTAAAGCAAAGATTATTGGAACATTTTTACGGTAAAGTTACTTCAACTAAATTTAGAAGACCATTTAAACTTATACATTCAGAAATGTTTCTTAATGAATTTGATGCCAAAGCAAGAGAGGTGTTTTTAAAAAGTGGCTTTGGAAGAAAACAATTAAAACAATCATTAAAAAGAACGCTTGAAGAAAATTTTTCCTAAATTTGAAGCTAAAGTATTCCAGTTATTTAAAACAATAATAAGGGCTTTTATCTTTGCATGCAGCATCATGATGCAACCCGAACAAGAAAAGGTTCAATTAGTGACCATAATCAATTCTTTCTCTATCAAAATAATGAATACGTTGGTTTTGCTTCAGTAAGTTCAGGCAGGTCTACAGGTGCGTATAATCTGTAGAATTATACTTCTATCTGTAGTTGCTTAAAAGTCTGGTAAACTTTATGCATATAAGTTTGAATGGAGTTCCATTCTAGGAGGTCTTGGCTCACTATTCTCTTATGTCCGCCGGCGCGATCATGATTGAGTTGGGAAGGTGAAACGTTTTTTTCTTCTTAATGCAGGTGTATTATTAAAAACACCCTCTGCACAAGATCCTAAAACTCTAGTAGCAGTCGCACCAATCACACTTTTTAATATAAAATCATTCAGAGCCGATTTAAAAGATCTTGTACAACAATACCCAAAAAAATTTGCTATTTCTCTTGCTTTTAATATACTCCAATCTTCTTTTATAGTTGGATTGAATTCCTCGCTCATAAATTCCAACTATTATACTAAATTTCACGACCGTGGATAAAATTTCTTCAATTTTTTATCACTATCTGCCTTTTCTCATCTCTTCATACCACTTAAGAATAGTATTATTGACTCTTAACTTTAAAAAACTGAGAATAATAACCAATGCACAAAGCGCTGCCCAAAACAATAATCTAAAAATACTCTTATTTTTTAATCTTCTTCCTGAAATAAAGATTTTTTCTGGCAAGACAGTATATTTCGCACCATTTTTTACTGCTTTGCGGAAAAAGAGGGTGTCTTCTTGATAGCCTTTTAACGAGGGAAAACCGCCAACTTTTTCAAAAATCGACCGTGGGCAAAGAATAAATATTCCATAATCTCCGATAATTGTTTTCCATTTCCTAGCAATTATTAAATTGAGCCTTTTTGTTAAATTGGCGATCAGACAAACTAATTTATTTAAGAGATTTTTATCTTGTGATACAAACCAAACCGTCGCAATGCTATTCTGACGATGACGAAAATAATCAAGGATTCTTTTAAGAAAATTTTTTTCTTTGAAGGTGAGGTCGGCATCCAGAAAAAGCAGGATATCACCTGAGGAAGCTTTTGCTCCAGCCGTTCTCCCAACCGCAGGATTCCCCCCTTTGACTATTCTGCAACCGAATTTTCTTGCAACAACAACTGTCTTATCGGTTGAATTGTTATCAGCGACGATAATTTCACCGGGTTGGACGGTTTGCTCCTTTATTATTCTAAGTAACCGGCCTAAATATTTTTCTTCGTTATAGGCAGGAATAATTATGGATAACATGATTTATTTATAATGTAAGGTTATTGCGATTATTTCAATAGCCTGTCTATCTGATCTAAAAATAAATAATCCTCTAAATTTCCTGTCAATCCGGAAGCTATAAACTCCATATTCTTTCGGTTCCAGTAATTCTATGTTTAAACTTGGATGTTTCCAGTCTTTTATAAGAAGTTTTATTTGTTTGCTGAATTTATTTTGAAGACAATGTTTCTCTATTTTTTTATTGATTTTTTCAGATAGAGGTAAAATATCCATAAAATCAGGCTTTAAAATAATCGCTTCCTTTTAGACCTTCCTTTAGATCTTTCAAAAAAGTAGAAGTATATTTATTGGTTTTTTTGAAAGCACTAACGATTTCCTTAGCGGATTTTGTCTTTGGAGCTATAAAAGGATATGTTGACGCAGTTTCAGCCAGCTCCGGCTTCCTTATCAAAACTCTAATGATTGAGCGGATAAATTCGCTCCGATTGGCAAAGCTAAACTTTTTAACAAATTCGTCAATTAGATTAACCTGCTCCGACGGTAAAGAAATATTAATTGTACTCATATGAAGATATGATAACAAACTTTGCCAAGGTTTGTCAAGATCTTAAATATTTAATCGAATAATGAATCAAAGTCCGATCTCCGGCGCAATTTTTTTCATCGCTTCAAAACAGATCTCAATAAATTTTTCCAATGGCAGATTTAATCCTTCAGGTAAAGAACATTTTTTGACGTCTTCCCGCCTGGTTCCGGCGGCGAACTTTGGCTCTTTTAAAAATCTTTTTAACACTGAAGATAGTTTTACGTCTGCCATTTTTTTACTGGGATAGACTAAGGTTGTGGCAACAATTAGTCCAGTCAAACTGTCAGCGCAGAAGATCGACCATTCGGCCTTGTTCTGCGGTTGCCGGCCGGTCAAGTCCGGCGCATGAGCCTTAATAATGTTATGAACTGTTTCCGAAATCGTCAGGCCGTATTTTTGCAAAACTTCAAGAGTCTTTTGCGGATGAGTCGGTTTGAACTCTCCGGAATAGTCAATATCATGGATTAATCCTGCTAGCATCCAGTCTTCTTTTAACGGATCGTTGGGGGTAAGCAAATTATTGGCTTGAAAATAATCATATAATGCCCCCATACATGCTTCTAATGCCAGACTATGATAAAAAATATTAGTTTGTAATTGTTGTTTCACTACCTTGTAAAATTTCCGCCTATTTTGATTATCCATAGAGCACTGTGTCAACCAAAATTTCACCGACTCGGTGAAATACGGGTTGGTCTAATAATCTAATCTATAATAAAATTTATAATTTTCCCCGACACATAGACGACTTTGAATTTTTTTCCTTGCAAATATTTTTTTACTTTTTCACTTTTAAGAGCTTTTTTCTCTACGATTTCTTTTGAAAGTTCGTGGCTGGATACCCTTAGGGTGTCCCGAAGTTTTCCATTGACTTGAACCGGAATAATTATTTCTTCTTCGACAATTTTTTCCTCAACTTTCGGCCAACTCGATAGATGAATCGACTGTTTTTCGCCAAAGACGCTGTGCCAAATTTCCTCGGTAATAAACGGCGCAAAGGGCGCCAGAATCTGCAGAAATTTTTTGGCGTTTTTAATGTTTAATGTTTCATGTTTTATGTTATATGCCGCCTCCCAGTCGTTCAAAAACTCCATCATTGCCGCAATCGCCGTGTTCATTTTGATGTTGTTGATGTCATCGGTGACCTTACGAATGGTTTTGTTTAATTTTGAAACTAATTGTTTGTCTTCATTAAATTGTTGAATTGCTAAATTGCTAAATTGTTGATATATTTTCCATACTCTATTTAAAAATCGGTTTACGCCAGCAATAGTTTGTGTTGACCAAGGACCGGTTCCTTCATAGGGCGTCATAAAACAAAGATACAGTCGAACGGTGTCTCCGCCGTACTCTTTTACCTGGTCGTCAGGATTAATCACGTTGCCTTTTGACTTACTCATTTTATTGCCGTCTGAACCGAGGACTATCCCGTGTTGAACTCGTTTTAAAGAGAATTCTTCATAGTTTAAAAGTCCCAGATCTTTAAAAAACTTGGTAAAAAATCTGGCATAAAGGGTGTGACCCAAGGTGTGCTCGGCACCACCAAAATAGATATCAACCGGTGTCAGTTTCGCCACCCGCCGGGTGTCAAACGGCCCGTCTTGATACTTTGGATTGACATAGCGCAAAAAATACCAGGATGAATCAAAAAAAGTATCAAGAGTTTCCGGATCCCGGCTGGCTGGTTTGCCGCATTTCGGACAGCTCACCTTCATCCATTTTTCATTAGTGGCTAAAGGCGGTTTTCCTCGAGGGGTAAAATCAACTTCGTATGGTAACTCAACTGGTAAATTTTTATAAGGCACTGGAACGATTCCACAAATTTCGCAATGAATCATCGGTACCGGTGTCCCCCAGTAACGCTGACGGGAGATCGACCAGTCGCGCAGGTGATAGATGGCGGTTTTTTTACCTTTTGGCTTTGCTTTTAAACTGGTTTTTATTATCGGTAAGTGATGTTTGACAGCAAACTCTCTATCTCTTTCATCCTCGGCCGGAACCGCCATGATCGCTCCGGTTCCATAACCCAAAAGAACATAGTCGGCAATCCAAATAGGAATGTCTTTGCCAGTAACGGGATTTTTCACATAGCTTCCAGTAAAAACTCCTGTTTTTTCTTTATTTTCTTTCCGTTCTAGTTCGCTTTTTCTAATCGATTGATTAATGTAGTCTTTTACTTTTAATAGATTTTTTTTTGTTGTCATTTTTTTAACAAGCTTATGCTCAGGCGCCAAGACGACAAAACTGGCGCCATCGGTCGTCTCCGGACGGGTAGTGAAAACCTCAATTCTGCCAAAATTGATTATTATCCCCGCTGACTTTCCTATCCAATTATTCTGCCCCACCCGAACCGGTATCGGCCAATCAACCGAAGGTTTTTCCGGCCAAATCAACCTTTCCGCATAGTCGGTGATTTTTAAAAACCACTGCTCGACTTCCTTTTGGACGACTCGACTGCCACAGCGCCAGCACTCTCCCTGAACAATATTTTCGTTGGCTAAAACCGTCTGGCAGCCAGGACACCAGTTGGAAACAGCCTTGCCGCGAAAAGCCAACCCTTTTTCATACATCTTCAAAAATATCCACTGGTTGAAGCGGTAGTATTCGGGGAGAGAGGCGACCGTCATCCAGTCCCAGTCTATCATCGTTCCCATCTGTTGAAACTGCTCTGTCATCATTTTAATATTTTTCATCGTCCAGTCTTGAGGATGAACTTTGTGTTTAATAGCAGCATTTTCCGCTGGTAGACCAAAAGCATCATAGCCCATGGGAAAAAAGACGTTAAAACCATTCATTCTTTTAAAACGAGCTAAGACATCAGGAGTGGTAAAAGTAAACCAGTGGCCAATGTGTAAGTCGCCTGAAGTATACGGCCACTCGACCAAGACATAGTATTTTGGCTTATCTGAGTTGGGGTTGAAAGTATTTAACTTCTCTTTTTTCCACTCGTCAGTCCATTTTTTCTCAAACTCTTTTGGCTGATATTTATTATTCATAAAGAATATTTTAGCAGAAAAACTATTTAAATTTTTTGATTGTTTGGAAGACTTTTTCTTTAATTTCCTCGGTCACTTCAACCCCCACCACTCCCAACTGCCAGTGGCCGTAGAGAACTAAAGAACCTAAAGGCGCGAACAAAATTGCCGGAAGAGCCAATAGATCCTCTTCGCCATCAATCACTAACCAACTTTTAGCCTCGACACCCGAGGGGTGTCGAATCATTTGTTGAAGTTTTTCGGCGGTTTTGATATTAATTGTTCCAGGTTCATTTATATATTTTTTAAAATTTAAAAATTTAGATTTGAATAAAAATTTGAAATTCGAAATTAAAAATTCTTTCCGACGTGATCTGAAGTCGATTATCTTCACCTCCGGCTCAATCCCCTGCTTCATTAGTGCGTCAACAATAATATCTCCAATAGCAATCACCATTGTCCACTTCAATGTTTTAAAACATTGAAGTAAATCTTTCGTGTCCTTAAAGACACAGCCTAAGGGTTTCCTTAATTCTTCACGCAAGTATTCGGGCATGATTAATTCGTGTTTTGTATAACCTGTAGCGTGTAACGTGTAACATTTTCCATTCCTATCTATCTCACCCGCTCTTATTCTTTCCGAACTAATCCTCTTTCCATCTTCAGCCAAAACATCTTTAACAATAATTATTCTTAACAATTTCAGATTGTTTTTTTTTCTAAGTTCGTTTATTTTTAAGGCATTAGGATAAGTCAATCGGGAAACAACAATCGCCTCAATGCTTTTTATCTTATCAGCTCCTCCGGTAAATTCATAAATTGGAGCGATTTTTACACGACCGTCTCCATACTTCTTATGAATATATGCTAATAAATTTTTTTTCCTTACTAAATACGACTCAATGGTTTCTCTTAATCGTTTATGCTGAGTTAGTTTTTCAGTAGTAATTCCGATGGCGACTTTTTTTCCATATTTAAAAGCTGTCTTAATTAAAGACTGATGGCCTTTATGAAAGTGGTCAAAGGTACCGCCAAGAACTACGTGAGAAAATTTGAAATTTGAAATTTGAAATTTGAAATTTGCTTTTCTAATCCTCCATCCTTCATAAAGTTTACGTCCGTAATATGGAAATCTTTTAATCTTGTAGCCGGCTTTTTCCATAATTTTATTTGTCCAGTCATTATTACCAACCACGAGATCAAAATCTCCTACCTGTTTTTTGACGTTAGCCAACCATGCTTGGTCGTCAAAATAATCTTCTAAAGTAACGATTTTGATTACTCGATCACCAATTTTTTCTTTTTTTATCACTGTTTCAATCATTTTTTTTCTTTCCTCATAGCTTAAGGGATTATTTTCATCAAAAATACTGGCACTGCCGATGCCGATTACTAACTTATCTGCGATTTTTAAAGTTTCCTTCAATAAATAAAGATGGCCTTTGTGAAAGGGTTGGAAGCGACCGATGAGTAAAGCTCTCGAGAATTTCATAATTGCAATTATCTTTTATAGTATACTATATCTATGAAAACATCGCTCTCTATTAATCCAGAGCTTGAGACGAAAAAAATCGTCACATTTCTAAAATCTGTTCAAAAAAAGACCGGCATCGACAAGGTCGTCATCGGCCTATCAGGCGGTATCGACTCGATGACAGTCTTTTATTTATTAAAAAAAGCCTATCAGCTGGAAAATATTATTGGGGTTAGTCTGCCTCTTAATTTAATCAAACCAATCGTTGACCAATTCACTGAAGGAGGCTCGATACGAAATTTTTTGACGCAGGTGGGGCCCCTTCCCCAAAAGCGCAAAAAATTTGTATCTTCGCCTCCTTTGCTGATCATGAAGAAAGCGAAGACACCTGTTTTTGAGTCAATGACTTGGGGGACCCCCCGCTTAGCGGGGGTGAAGTCGACTCAAAAATACGGTGTCGAGCTTTTTGATAGAATTCGTCTAGGCAACATCATCGCCCGCGTCCGGATGATTATCCTTTTTGATCTGGCAAAAAAACATAATGCCTTAGTCTGCGGTACGGAAAATAAATCAGAAAAACTCTTAGGTTACTTTACCCGTTTTGGCGATGCTGCTTCAGATATCGAACCGATCTCTCATCTTTACAAAACCCAGGTCCGGGAACTGGCAAACTATCTAAAACTTCCTCAAAAAATTATCGAGGCAAAACCAACGGCCGGTCTTTGGCCGGGCCAGACTGACGAAGGTGAGTTTGGGTTTACCTACCAAGAAGCTGATAATGTCTTAAGTCTTTATTTTGATAAAAAAATATCAACAAAAAAAATTCGCAGTTTAGGCTATAAAAACGCTCTAAAAATTCTCGCTTTTGCCAAAAAAAACAGTTTTAAAGAGAAGGTTCCCTATCTTCTAAAATAAAGACAGTCTTTATCTAAACAAAAGTTCGGTGACGACAAATAAGATATAGATAAGAAGTAGAGTTAGTCCTTCTTGCCGAGAGATGTCATTTTTTGACCGAGCAAAGAAATAAAAAGCTCCTAAACCCAATAAAGTTAAGATTAAAGTCTGAATCGTATACTGGCCAAAAACCACCCGTTTTCCGTTCAAAAGCGTCAACACGCCAAAAAAAAGGGTATTCGCCGCCGCCGAGCCCAAATAGTCGCCCAGAGCAATGTCTTTTTTTCCTAAAGTGACCGAACGAATCGCTAGACTAAGCTCAGGAAAGTTTGTTCCAATCGACAAAAAAATCAAGCTAATAATAAAAGAGGAAACGCCAAAGTAGTTCGAAAAGTAAATCGTTTGATTGACGATAAAACTACAGGTAAAAAAAACGACGCCAATAGCAAAAACCAGCCTAGTAATAATCTCAAGAAGATTTTTCTTTTTTGGTAAAGTTTTCTCTTCAAATATCTTCATTAGTCCGCCTTTTTTCTCGATAAAATAAAAAAGAATTCCGTAGATAAAGATAAGAAAAACTCCCTCAGTCCGCGTCAGCAGGTCATCGGCAATCAAAAACACCGGCGTCGCCACCACCAGAAGAGCAAAGATTAGATTTTTTTCGGTCAGCTGATGAACTAGCTTTACTCCATTACCAAAGATAGCAAGAATAGGAATGACGAAAACGAAAAGGACCAACGAGGTGCCAAGAAGATTACCAACAAAGATCTCCGGCCGATTGTTGATGATTGAGTTCAGGCCGACGCTAAACTCGGGAATCGACGTCAAAATTCCCAGAACGAAAAAAGAAACGCTAAAAGAAGACATTTTTAAACGATGGGCCAGACTGTCAACCGAATTAATGATGATCCCCGAGGCATACCAGACGACAAAAAACGAGGCAAAAAAAAGAACGAGACGAATGGCAATCATAAAATTGATGATACATAAAAAAAGGGCCAGGTGCAATACCTGACCCCAATTTTTTAATCAATGGTTTACATCTGTGGCTGACCACCACCAAATCCAGTCCTCTCACGAGGCGGTCTAGCTTCAGAAACCACCAGTTTTCGACCTTTATAGTCTTGGCCGTTGAACATATCAATGGCTTTTTTCGCTTCCTCTTCAGTGGACATCTCAACAAAACCAAAACCCTTTGAGCGTCCAGTGTCTCTGAACCTGATAACAACCGCAGAAACGACGTTACCGGCTTGTGCAAACTGGGCTTTTAAGTCTTCATCAGTAGTTTCGTATAAAAGATTGCCGACGTATAGTTTTTTGCTCATTTAGTCTCACCCCCTTGCATATTTCATCAAGCAGATAACGGAAGATAGACGCGAGTGAACTCGACGACTCTCAGCCAATAATCCGCAAAAATCATAATAACAGATAAAGTATAACAGGAAAAAACCAGTTGTCAAAAGATTTTTTATGTATTTACCTGAAAGCCCATGAACCAGATCCCTTCGGGAACGGTTCAGGGTCTGTGACTTTTCATCTTGTGACTTGAAAAGTCTTGACTTGCTTTAGAAGTTTTTTTGCTTCGGGATTTACTTTACTTGACGGAAAAACTAACCGTGTGATTTGAAGAAAATAGTACTTCAAATGTTTCTAAAAACCCTTGTCGACCAAGAAGTGGTGGAATATTTTCTTTATTTAAAAAACCAACCGGAACAACTCTCTCCCAATTACCGATTTTGACCTTCATATTCTCTTTTAAATAGACTTTTTCTTCACCGCCAATACCTGCTGTTTTAAATAATCGACACTCTTTATTAAGATTAATCTTTAATCTTTTTGCTAAATGTTTTGGTAAAAGAGTATAATCAGCTCCCGTATCAACTATCATCCAGATTTCATACCATTTATTTTTTACTACTGAGTATAAAAAAACTTTTGCCACCGACCTATAAACCTCTTTAAAGATGGAAGAAAAACGTTTTTCAAAAGGAAAACTTATAACCATAAAATTAGAGTGTCGGCTTTAGGAATATATGTTATCGCAGGTGTTTCTTTAGGATATTTTTTTTCAACTTCATCTAATAATTTTGAAATTCCTTTGCCGGTTTTTGATTTGAATACTTGACCAGCGATAACAACTACATGATATCCTCGATATTGAGGATCATTCATTACTAATTGCATGGTAATTTTTCTATTGTTTTTCACGATTTTAATATAGTCTTTTGGTCTCTATTTGTCAACGCCTATAAAAAATCATTCCGGGTTGTCCCAAATCTATAAATCCCCTTGCAAAGAAGAAGAAGAAGTATAATACGAGTTGAATTATGCTAAAAGAGGCTGGAATAATTCAAATTGGAGAATCAAAGATACCGTATGTCTGGGCTTCAACTGGCCAAAAACCTACTCTTCCAGAAAAGCCCAATTACATCGTAGGAGCTAATAGGGAAAAAGTTGGTTTAATACTACCAGATCAAGCACAAGTTTTTTTATGGGAAAGCGCGCCTGGATGGGGAGGAGATCCAGGAATAACTTATTTTTTAAAACAACTACCTTGGGCAATTACAGTTAGAAAATTAGTTTGGGATAAAAAACTCCAAGTTAAACAATTTACGACCGATACTTTTTTAGAGGGAATACATAATCCTCATCTTAATCCACAAAAACCATTTATTTATCCTGATAATCTAGCAGATCTTGTCAAAATAGCAGAAGAACAATGGGGTTGGAATATCGAACCAAGAATTTTTAAGTTATTAGCTCAAGCTTCTCTTGGTTTATCAAAATAAAATTACCTCGTCACCTGAAAGCTGCTAACCTGCTCTAAGAGTCTTTTCTTTATCTTCGCAAAACTATGTTGATTTAGGTTTAGTTCCTCCAATTCTCTAGTTGTTTCTAATAATTGCTTCAAAACTTTTATGCTGTCTTTTAATTTATATTTTTTTATCAAATTAAAAAAATACTTAAAATCAAAATCCTTTAATAAAATAAGACTAAAAATATCAACTGAATCTTTTTGGCCTTTGATACTTGATTTTCTGTTTTGATAAGCAGTTAATTTAGTAATAAGAAGAATTTCTTTTTTAGGTAAAGTAAATCCATTAATGGTCGTAGTTTTTTTAATAATATCTTTTACAGGAATTCCTAAATGGGAATAAAAAGGCAGGTAAATATCAATGTCGATTTCTTCGATTTTTATCTGGTATTTTTTCAATCTTTCGTTTTTCTCCAAAGGAAAGTCTTTTTTTATCTTTTCCAGTTCGGAAAAATCAACAACAATGTCGATGTCTTTTGACTTCAAAGCTTTGGAGTAAAAATATACTGCCCAGCCGCCGATCAGAACGAATTGATAGCGTTTTTTTAAATCAACTAACAATTGATAGCTTTTATCGGTTAAATACTGCTGGTAAAAGTCATTCATTGTTTTAATCTTTTTTTAATTTCTAAAAGCGTCGCCTCTTGAAAATCTTTTGCATACCATTCTGGAAGATTCCAGAGGTCAACAAAAAGCTGGGCCACTCCAAGTTTTTTGTTTTTAATCAAATATGGGTCGGGTTTTAAGATAAAAATGTTCAAGCTTCCTTTTTTTTGCGGAAATCTTTTTTTGATTTTTTCCAAGTTATTTAAATAAAAATACACATGATCGTAGTCGGCTGGAATCTTGTTGAATTTTATTCTAAACCCCGTGTAGGCGGTTGGTATAACTTCAGATGGCATAAATCCTTCACGATCAAAAACTGACAAATTGGAATAAGTTGAATAAACAATCTCTTTTTTAATATTTCTCCTTGTTGCCCAGAAAAAAAGCAGTCTTTCCCAATCGACGACTTTTGAGGAAATTTTATTTATCTTGACGATATTTAACTCCCTTAATGGAATCAGGGCATGATTGACGACGCTGGTTGACAGTTTATATTTTTTTGCTAATTCGGTGATGGTAAAATCCGGATTTCCTCTCTCGATCGTCCGATTAAGAAGATCTCTCCAGATATTTTCTATTTTTAGCATAATTTATCACGGTTATTTTCTATAATAATAGAAAATTATGCGGATGTCAAGAAGAAAATTGTCATTGGTAGTATTTTTACCTCGTCACCTGAAAACTGCGAACCTCTTCTAACAGTTTTTTGGCCTCGGCGTTTTCCTCAAAATGTCTGCGCACCGGCTCAATTAGCTGATTAAGTAATTTGGACAAGGTCGTTTTCAAATCAGCCGGGTGGACTTTTTTTTCAGCAAATGCTTTCTCCAACTCTCCATAAGTTTTAAATGTTAAATCTCCTCCGAATTTTTCCGGTCTCTCAATCCGTAATTCGTTAATCCGTAATCTATCGAATGATTCGAAAATAATATATTTATAATATTCAAGAATCGGATTTTCTTTTGTGTCTCCTTCCAAACAATAAGCTTTGTTAATTTTTCTTTGGATCTCTTCGGTCGTGTCGGTCATAAAAATTGCTGAGTCTGGATTTGACTTGGACATTTTTAGCTTAATAATTCTATCTCTAGCGCTTTCTGGCGCCATATTTTTCACCGACTCGGTGTTAGGAGGGGCTTTGGAAAGACCCATAAGCATGTGATGAGAAACAACCACCGGCTTCCAGAATCCTAACTGCGGTCCAATCTCACGTGCTAGCATGTTGACTTTTCTTTGATCCATGCCAAGCTGGGTGATTTTTGCACCAAGTAAAAATATATCGGTGATCTGCATGCAGGGATAAAACATCTGAGCTGCTGTTAAGACCTCGACTGACTCTTCCCGGCCCATAAACTCGGCGGTGCGAATAAACCTTGATAACTTATTAGTTGTTCCAACTTTAATCACCCACTTCCAGTAGTCAGAATTCTTAACCATGTCCGACGCCCAGACGAACTCAACGTTTTTTAAATCCATACCACAGGCTCGCCAGATCTCAATAAAATACTTACCAACAGTTTTCAGTTTTTCCAAATCGCCACCCATTTTGTTGTTAGTATAGGCATGCCAGTCAGCCACCAACATCTTAAACTTTAAACCAGCTTTAATCATCTTATTAACATTAATTGCCCGTAAAATTCCTTGGGCAATATGCATCTGGCCCGACGGCTCAAAGCCATCGTAAGTAATCAGCTGTTCTCCGCTTTCTAGTAACTTCTTTAACTCATCCTCCTGAACGATCTCCTCACCGACTTCCTTAATTAGTTTCAAACGTTCTTCTGTAGTCATAAAATTTATTACAAACTCTCTATAAAAATCCCATATTCTACATCTCTTGTATCTTGAATTTCCTTAGCATATTTCAATGCTTCTTTTAAATCTTTACAAACTTTTTTACTATAACTACCTGATGATTCAACATCCTTAAATACTACCTGATACCCTTCTTTGACTTTCTTGAGATTAATTATCGTGTTGGCTGACATATTTATTTTGATAAAACTAAATCCTTAATCCTTTTAAAATGTTTTTTATTTCTTGTAATAAGAGTTAGATTGTTTGCTATGGCGGTTGCGGCAATCAGAAGATCAAAATCATCCAAAGGAATTCTCTTATTCTCTAAATCTATCTTAATGTTAATGTATCCCTCAGCAATCATCTCATCAATTAAAAGAGTCGATATTCTGTAATCTTTAAGCAAATCTTGGAAAATTTCCTTTTTGTCAAATAACTTATTTTTTTTGAAGCCATAGACTATTTCTGCCCAAGAAATTACGCTTAAAAAAAGCTTTTGATTCTTTGAGTTATTTATTAAATTAATGGCTGGCTTTTGGTTATTTAAAAAATCTATTATTATGTCTGAATCAATTAGTACTCCCATATTTACGACAAAAGTTTAAAGTTTTTACGGAACTTTCTCATATATTTCTTCATATTTTTTGCTTCAGTATCACTTAAAATACCAGTGTATTTCCTTATTCTGTCTTCCGTCAAAGCTTCTTTCTGTTTTTCGTAAACACTCACCTTGGCTATAATTGTTTTTCCTCTTTTTAATAAAAAAGAATCTTTCTTATAAACAACTCTATTTAAATAATCAGAGATATTATTTCGGAAATCAGATATGTTGATAATATTATTCATATGTAATCATATTAGCACAAATTGTCATTTTGTCAAGATGTACGATTATCGACTGACTAGGAAAAATGTTGTTAGATTATTCTTGCTGTCTTGTAAATCTTCGGAAACAATATCAAAATCAAACATCTCTGCCAGTTTTTGCGGTCCGAGAATAGCGGTGTTTTTGGAAAGCTTCTTATTGAATAAAGCTTCGGCGGCTTTGGCCGTGTCCATGAGATCGCCCTGCCCTGTCAATAGCTTCATATTGGGAAATTTTTTTCTTAAACTATCTTTGCACTGACGTAAATTTTGCGAATGAGCCATAATAGTATTGATCTCTTTTAAACCAACATCTTTTCTCTTCATTAAAAAGTGTCTCACTAAAATCTCAAACTCGTCAACGATCTTGAACTTGTATCTGGCCATCGCATATGTCGACTCCTCAACTACGCCCCCAACAGCATTCTGAATAGCAAACAAACCATAATCAATATTTCCGTCGTGTAAGTACTTTAATACTTTTTCACTAGTAAATAAATATTTTATTTTAAAATTTTTTATCTTATTTTTTTTGACGTAAAACAAGATCGCTTCTTCATTAAAGCTTCCTCTTCCGCCCTGGATGCCAAAAATCAAATTCTTTTTATTAACCCGTTTCGGCAAAAGCTTATTATAAAGCTTGTCGTAAGATTGGCCTAATTTAAGACGCATTGATTTGGTAAAAGGGTTAAAGTTTTGCAAATCCATAAATAATTCCCAGGTGTCATTGCACGTCTGTCCCATCACTTCCTGGAGTTTTTTTGCTCCAAGCGAATCAATTGAGGTAGGGGCGAATTTCAATTCGCCCAATATCCGACCGATAAAATGAGTTACCCCTTGGGAATTGGCAGCCAACCGATCATGCTCTTTAGCAGACATTTCAACCACTCTCAGTCCTTTCCTAATAAAAAACTTCTTCCAAAAATCAAAGTTTTTATCATCTGATTTAAATCTATCCATAATTAGCGGCAGACCAACAAATCCCTCTTTACTACTGTCTGGTCCGAACATCGGATGGGTTAATATGGCTTGAGTTTTTTTACCTTTCAGATGACGCTCAAGTACACCCGCCGGGTGTACTTTAACTGACAAAACATCGATCAAAAGATGATCGTCTCTAAAAAAC
>Ga0172371_10003295_pt1 | contig 25115 bp, 32 predicted proteins | sample Lak12m_FD_114543 | JGI IMG/M metagenome (GOLD analysis project Ga0172371, IMG submission 114543) | Freshwater microbial communities from Kabuno Bay, South-Kivu, Congo - kab_022012_12m | ecosystem: Environmental > Aquatic > Freshwater > Lake | place: Democratic Republic of the Congo: South-Kivu... | reverse complement strand
TGGGTGTGGGCGAAGCCAAGACCGACGCCAAGCTGCTCGATGACGCGGTGGCCGAGATGACCATCATCACCGGCCAGAAGCCCAAGCTCACCAGGGCGCGCAAGTCCATCGCCAACTTCAAGCTGCGCGAGGGCATGGCGGTCGGTTGCACGGTGACGCTGCGCGGCGCCCGCATGTACGAGTTCCTCGACCGGCTGATCTCGATCGCGCTGCCGCGCATCCGGGACTTCCGTGGCATCAGGCCCAAGTCTTTCGATGGGCGGGGCAACATGTCAATGGGGATCAAGGAGCAGCTGATTTTCCCGGAGATCGATTACGATTCGATCACGACGACCAGGGGCCTCGACATCACCATCACCACGACCGCCCGCAACGACGACGAGGGACGGGCCCTGCTGACCAAGCTGGGCATGCCGTTCCGCGAGCGTTAAGGAGATTGCATGGCTAAAAAATCGCTACAGGTCAAAGCCAGCCGCACGCCGAAGTATCCAGCCCGGGCATACCATCGCTGCCGCCGTTGCGGCCGCCCCCGGGGCTACTTCCGCAAGTTCGGGCTCTGCCGCATCTGCCTGCGCGAGCTGGCCCACCGGGGCGTCATTCCCGGTCTGACCAAGTCCAGCTGGTAGGGGGCTGAATATTATGACCGTTAACGATCCGATCGCCGATATGCTCACCCGCATCCGGAACGCCAACAAGGGTTCCAAGGACAGCGTCGAGATGCCGGCCTCAAAAATGAAGATGGATATAGCCCGGCTCCTCAAGGAAGAAGGCTATATCACGGACTACGCCCTGCTGCGCGGCGAGAGCTTCGACAACATTGTCGTCGACCTCAAGTACGGCAAGGACCGGCGGAAGGTTATCTCCGGTCTGCGGCGCATCAGCAAGCCGGGACGCCGGGTGTATGCCCGCAAGGATGGCATCCCCAAGGTGCTGGGCGGCATGGGCACCGCGGTGCTTTCGACTTCGACCGGGCTCATGACTGGCCGCGAGGCCGAGAAAAAGGGCATCGGCGGCGAAGTCATCTGTTTCATCTGGTAAGTAAAGTCAACGACGGCAACAGCCTGGAGATAGATTAAGTGTCAAGAATCGGAAGAGCGCCAATAGAAGTTCCCAGCGGGGTGGAAGTCACCATCGACGGCAGTGATGTCAGGGTCAAGGGACCCAAGGGCCAGCTGTCGGGCAGCTTCTCACCCGAGATGAAGATCGTCCTGGATGATGGCAAGATCGTTGTCAGCCGGCCGACGGACCAGAAACACCACCGGTCGCTGCACGGGCTGACCCGCACTCTGGTCGCCAACATGGTCGAGGGTGTAACCAAGGGTTTCACGCGCGAACTGGAGATCAATGGCGTTGGTTACCGCGCCCAGCTCAAGGGCAAGGACCTCGAGGTGCTGGTTGGCAAGTCGCATCCCGAACTGGTGCGTCCGGAGGCGGACACCTCCTTCGAGGTACCCAAGCCGACCCAGGTGATCGTGCACGGTATCGACAAGCAGGTCGTGGGGCATCTGGCCGCCAAGGTCAGGGCGCTGCGTCCCCCCGAGCCCTACAAGGGCAAGGGCATCAAGTACATCGAGGAACATATCCGCAGAAAGGTTGGCAAGAGGGCATAAATGGCTAAGACCACTACACAGATTTTGGATCGCCAGTCGATGCGGGCGCGGCGGCACCGCCGAGTGCGGCGCAAGGTTACGGGCATGCCCGACCGGCCGCGGCTGACCGTGTTCCGATCCAACAAAGGCATTTACGCCCAGGTCATCGACGACCTCGAGGGCAAGACGATCGTGTCGGCTTCAAGCCGCGAGATCAAGGAGTCCGGCATCAACAAGACCCAGCAGGCCGGCAAGGTCGGCGAACTGCTGGCTGCCAGGGCCAAGGAAAGCAATATCGACAAGGTCGTTTTTGATCGCGGCGCCTATCTGTATCATGGCCGCGTCAAGGCGCTGGCTGACGGAGCGCGCAAGGGAGGAATAGAGTTCTGATATGGCGGACGCATACGAAAAAATCGAGTTAGGGCAGCGGGGACCGGAGCTGCAGGAGAAGGTCGTGGCCATCAATCGCGTCGCCAAGGTGGTCAAGGGCGGTCGCCGTTTCTCCTTCACGGCGCTGGTGGTCGTGGGTGATACGGTCAACCAGGTCGGTGTCGGTTACGGCAAGGCCAAGGAAGTTCCGCTGGCTATCCAGAAAGCCGTTGAGGACGCCAAGAAGAATCTGTTCCGTGTACCGAAACACAAGAACACCATCACGCACAAGATCGTCGGGCGCTACGGCGCCGGTCGGGTGCTGATGAAACCAGCCTCGCCGGGTACCGGCATCATCGCCGGTGGCGGTGTGCGCGCGGTCATGGAACTGGCGGGCATACGCGACGTGCTGGCCAAATGCCTGGGAACCACCAATCCCATCAACATGGTGCGGGCCAGCATCGAAGGTCTGATGTCACTGAAAGATCCCCGGGAAGTCGCGGAGTTGCGTGGCAAGACCGTGATGGAGGTCCTGGGAGTCGAGAAGACCGCCAAGCCGGCTGAAGCTGCGCCGGCCGCCGCGGGCGAGGCCGCCAAGGCCAAGCCGGCCGCGAAGGCCAAGGCAGCTCCCAAGGCCAAGCCGGCCGCGAAGGCGAAGGCTGCCCCGAAAGCCAAGGCAGCCCCCAAGGCAAAAACAGAAACCGCCGCCAAGAAGGCGGCTCCGAAAGCCAAACCATCAGAGAAGACTACTGAAGAATGAGCCAGATTAAGGTCACACAGACAAAGAGCATAATCGGCCGCCGCGCGGACCATCGGCGCACGATAAGGGCCCTGGGCCTCAAGCGGATACGTCACTCGGTGATCCATGAGGACAGCCCGCAGATCCGCGGCATGATCCACCAGGTGCGCTACATGGTCGAAGTCGAAGACGTCAAAGGGAGCAAGAAGTGAGCCAGAAAGAACAGGGCGTGGAAGAAGCCCAGGAAGAAACCACATATCTGGGAATGCATAACCTGAGGCCTGCTCCTGGGTCCAAGCATGCGCGCAAGCGCGTCGGCCGCGGGCATGGCAGCGGCCACGGCAAGACGTCCGGCCGCGGCCACAAGGGTTTCAACAGCCGCGCGGGCGGCGGCGTGCGCGCCGGCTACGAAGGCGGCCAGATGCCTCTTTACATGCGCGTTGGCAAGCTGCGCGGCCCCAACAAGAAGATGAGCATGCCCTTCGGTCCCTTCCGGACCCATACCGCCGGCGTCAACATCTCACGCCTGGCGGAGAAGTTCGAATCGGGCGCCGAGGTGACTCCGGAGGCGCTGGTGGACAAGGGAATCCTCAAGAACACCCGCACGCCCGTGAAGATCCTCGGCGATGGCGATATCTCGGTGGCGCTGACGGTCAAGGCCAACGGCTTCAGCAAGTCGGCGCGCGAGAAGATAGAGGCTGCCGGCGGCAAGGCGGAGGTCATCTAGTTGCTCGCGTCCCTGGCAAATGCCTGGAAGATCCCCGAACTAAGGATCAAACTGATCTTCACGGCGGCGATGATCATCGTCTACCGTTTCGGCGCGCACGTGCCGGTGCCGGGGGTGGATATCGGAGCCGTACAGAATTTCATCAACCAGGGTTCCGCGGGAGTCCTCGGCTTCCTGAACCTTTTCTCGGGCGGCGCGCTCACGCGTTTTGCTGTGTTCGCACTGGGCATCATGCCCTACATCACCGCCTCGATCATCCTGCAGCTGCTGACCATGGCGTTCCCGGCCCTGAAGGAACTGGCGCGCGAAGGCGAGGCGGGTCAGCACAAGATCACTCAGTACACGCGTTACCTGACCGTCGCCCTGGCGCTGGCGCAGTCGGTCGGCTACACCATCCTTTTCCGCCAGCAGGGCGCCATACCTGATCTAAGCGCCATAAATTTTTATGAGATCGTCATCACTTTGACTGCCGGTACGACTCTGCTCATGTGGATCGGCGAGCTGATCAGCCAGCGTGGAATCGGCAACGGCATCTCGCTGCTCATCTTCGCCAGTATCGTTTCGGGACTCCTGCCGGGAGCCTACCGCATGTTCACCACCATGGACGTGGTGACCATCGTCATCATCCTGGGAATCGGCATCGTCGTCATCGCCGGCATCGTGCTGGTGCAGGAAGGTCAGCGGCGCATCCCCATCCAGTACGCCAAGCGGCAGGTCGGACGGCGCATGACCACCGGCGGCAGCACCTATCTGCCTTTGAACATCAACATGGCGGGAGTGATCCCCGTTATCTTCGCGTCCTCGGTGCTGATGCTGATTCCGACCATGGCGCAGTTCTTCCCGAACTTCGGTCCGGCGAGCTGGCTGAGGGACAATCTGGGACCGTCGAGTTGGGGGTTCCTGGTGCTGGAGGCGATCTTCATCATCGGCTTCACTTATTTTTATACGGCTGTGCAGTTCGACCCCATCGAACGGGCCAACGACCTGAAGAAATACGGCGGTTTCATCCCCGGCATACGTCCGGGCAAGCCGACAGCCCATTATCTTGACAAGGTGCTCACGCGCCTGACACTGCCGGGGGCTCTGTTCCTGGCGGCGATCGCGGTGCTGCCGCAGATCCTGATCGCTACGCTGGACGTGCCGTTCTATTTCGGCGGCACCTCGATCCTGATCGTCGTCGGCGTCGCGCTGCAGACCATGAAGCAGATGGAGTCGCAGCTGCTCATGCGGCACTACGAGGGATTTCTTAAATAGATCCGGAGGGCCGCGTTTGACGGGGTCCGCCGTGGAAGACGGGACTGGCAAGTGATCAACCGCAAGTCTCCAGGCCAGATAGAGAAGATGGCCCGGGCCGGAGAGGTCGTCGCCGGATGTCTGGCGATGATGCGGAAGATATGCGTTCCGGGGATTACCACCGTCGAGCTGGACCGGGCGGCGGAGAAGTTTATCAGGGAGCACGGCGGCGTGCCGACGTTCAAGGGTTACCGGGGTTTTCCGGCCTCGATCTGCGCTTCGCCGAACACCATGGTGGTGCACGGCATCCCGGGCGAGTACCGGGTGAGCGAGGGCGACATCATCAGCCTGGATGTCGGTGTCACGCTCAGGGGCTGGGTGGCCGACGCGGCCCTGACCGTGGAGGTGGGTGAGGCCGGTCCGTTGGCGCGGCGCCTGCTTGAGGTGACGGAAGCCTCGCTGCGGCGGGCGATTGCCAAGTGCCGGCCCGGCAATCACCTGGGAGATGTCTCCCACGCGGTGCAGGAGCACGTGGAGGCTAACGGTTTCGCGGTGGTGCGGACGCTGGTGGGGCATGGTATCGGCCGCCAGATGCACGAGGATCCGCAGATCCCCAATTATGGGGAGTCCGGCACCGGGCCCGAGCTTCTGGAGGGGATGGTCCTGGCCATCGAGCCGATGGTCAACGCCGGGGGCCACAAGGTGGTAGTCGGCGATGATAGTTGGGCCATCTCTACCGCGGACGGCAGCCTGTCTGCTCATTTCGAGCATACGGTCGCCATCACGGACGCGGGGCCGAGGGTGCTGACGGCCAGGGCTGACGAAGACTGGCAGAGTTTGGATGCAGCCTCATTATTGTGGTAAAATTTTCGGCTGGCCGTCATCGGTGTTTGCGGCCGGCAATGAACGGAGACTATGAGCCAAAAAGAAGAAGCCATAGAACTGGAAGGTGAGGTCGTTGAAGCCCTGCCTAACACGATGTTCAGGGTGAAGCTCGACAACGACCATGAAGTTCTGGCGCACATATCCGGCAAGATGAGGATGCACTATATCCGCATTCTGCCGGGGGACCGCGTGAAGGTAGAACTTTCGCCTTACGATCTGACCAGAGGAAGGATCACTTACAGGTTCAAATAGTTATGAAAGTACGCTCATCAGTAAAACCTATGTGTGAGAAGTGCAAGCTGATCCGCCGGCACGGCAAGTTGCTGGTGATCTGCACCAATCCCAGGCACAAGCAGCGCCAGGGTTAATCACGGCTGCGGCCGGGGCGCCATGGGGCGCCGGGTCCGCCGGTTTTCGACGACCTGGAGGTTATCGGTTTGGCACGAATCGCAGGAGTAAATATCCCGAACGAGAAGCGGGTTGAGATCGGGCTCACCTACATCTACGGTGTGGGGCGCTCGACCGCGGGCAAGGTCCTCGACGACCTGGAGATCAGCCGCGACACCTACGTTCGCGACCTCACCGAAGGTGAAGTCAACGACCTGCGCGAATACCTCGACCGCAACCTGGTGGTCGAAGGCGACCTGCGCCGTGAGCGCTCACAGAATATCAAGCGGCTGATGGAGATCGGCTGCTATCGTGGACTGAGGCATCGCCGCGGCCTGCCGGTACGGGGCCAGCGCACCAAGACCAACGCCCGCGGCCGCAAGGGACCGCGCCGCACCGTCGGCGTCAAACGCAAGAAATAGACAAGCGAGGATAGATGGCCGCACCTAAGTCAAAAGCCCGTACACGGCGCAAGGTAAAGAAGAACATACCTGTGGGCCAGGCCCACATCAAGACGTCGTTCAACAACACAATCGTCACCCTGACCGACAAGGAAGGCAACGTCATCGCCTGGGAGAGCGCCGGTTCGGCCGGCTTCAAGGGCTCCCGCAAGTCGACGCCCTTCGCCGCCCAGGTGACTGCTGACGCCTGCGCCAAGAAAGGCATGGAGCACGGGCTCAAGAAAGTGGATGTCTTCGTCAAGGGACCCGGTTCGGGCCGCGAGACCGCCATCCGTTCGCTCCAGGCCGCCGGCCTCGAGGTTATGGGCGTCAAGGACGTCACGCCGGTGCCGCACAATGGATGCCGCCAGCGCAAGAGAAGAAGAGTATAGGAGAGAATTCATTTGGCCAAGGACACTTCACCAGCCTGCAAGCAGTGCCGCCGCGAGGGTTTGAAACTATACCTCAAGGGGGAGCGTTGCCTCACTGACCGGTGTGCCATCGACCGGCGCTCTTACGGGCCCGGCGAGCACGGACGCCGGCGGATAAAGCAAACCGAATATCTGACCCAGCTGCGCGAGAAGCAGAAGGCGCGCCGCTACTATGGACTATTGGAGAAGCAGTTCCGCAATTACTACGAGCGGGCCAACCGCCAGACCGGCATCACGGGCGAGAACCTGCTGAGGCTGCTGGAGATCCGGCTCGACAACGTGGTCTACCGGCTTGGATTCGCCGTGTCCCGGCGCCAGTCCAGGCAGCTGGTGATGCACGGGCACTTCATGGTCAACGGCCGCCGCGTGGACATACCTTCCTACCGCGTCAAGCCCGACGATGTGGTTTCGGTCATGTCCAACTCCTCGGCCCGCGACCTGATCAAGGAGGCCACCGACCTTACCGCGTCGGTGTCGCCCTGGCTGCAGGCCGATCACGATAACCTTTCCGGAAAGATTCTCAAGTACCCGGAGCGCGAGGAGATCGACGTCCCGGTGCAGGAACAGCTCATAGTCGAGTTGTATTCCAAGTGACGCGGTTTAAGAGGCACGGATCGTGAGCGTTTCGGCCACGATCCAGACGGATGCGCCTGCGGGCGCGGGTATGCAATTTTCAGACATGGAGGACGACTTGCTCAATTTTCAGGTCCCCAAGATCACGCACGAACAGGTACAGGACAACAAAGGCGTCTTTGTAGTGGAGCCGCTGGACCGGGGTTTCGGCCCCACCTTCGGCAATTCGCTCAGGAGGGTGCTGTTGTCTTCCCTCGAGGGCGCGGCAGTGAGCCTGGTGAAGATAGAAGGCGTAGCCCACGAGTTCTCGACCATCCCCGGGGTCAAGGAGGATGTCACCGACATCGTCCTCAACCTCAAGCGTCTCACCTGCCTGCTCCATGGCGAGCTTGGCGAGGTCGAGGTGAAGCTGGTCAAGAACGGTCCGGGCGAGGCTACCGGCGCGGACATCGAATGCCCGTCGGAGCTGGAGATCATCAATCCTGACCTGCACATCGCCAGCCTCGGCAAGAAGGCCAAGCTGGAGATGACGCTGACCATCCGCCGCGGCCGCGGTTATGCCTCGGCTGAGAGCAACAAGGCGGCCGGCGCCGCCATCGGGGTCATCCCGATCGACTCGAATTATTCACCGGTCACGCGAGTGTCCTACGAAGTGGACCGGGCTCGCGTCGGCCAGCGCACCGATTTCGACAAGTTGACCATGGAGATCACGACCGACGGCAGCATCTCGGCGGGCGATGCCCTGCGCGACGCCGCCGGCATCCTGATCAAGTCGCTGCAGATATTCACCGGGGACCACGAAGCCGGAGGCACGGTGCAGGAAGTCGCCGAGGCGGCCCTGGAGATGTCGCCCGCGGAATCACGGGGCGGCGGAGAGGATGACATCCTCATCGAGGAGCTGGAGATCGGCGTGCGCTCCTATAACTGCCTCAAGCGCGAAGGCATCCAGACCGTGGGCGACCTGGTCAAGCGCAGTGAGGCCGAGCTGATGAACATCCCCAACTTCGGCAAGAAGAGCATCGAGGAAGTCAAAGAGAATCTGACCAAGCTGGGCCTGGCCCTGCGCGGTTCGGAGGGCTAGAGCGGCCGTTGAGGCCGGAGCGGAGAATCTAGATGAGACACGCGAAACAGGGAAGAAAACTCGGAATCACCAGCGCCCATCGCAAGGCGATGCTGGGCAACATGGTCTGCTCGCTGATCGAGCACGGCCGCATCAAGACCACGGTCAGCAAGGCCAAGGAAGCCAAGCCGCTGGCTGAGAAGATGATCACGCTGGGCAAGCGCGGCGACCTGGACGCGAGGCGCCAGGCGATCGCCCGGCTGCGCAGCAAGGATGCGGTGCACGCGCTCTTCGCCGAGGTGGCCCCCAAGTTCTCCGAGCGTCCGGGCGGCTACACCCGCATCGTGCGCATCGGCCCCCGCCAGGGCGACGCCGCCGAGATGGTCTTCCTGGAGCTGGTGGAGTAGCAGTAGCGGCTTTCCATACACGGATTTCAAAAGGCGCCCGAGAGGGCGCCTTTTTTATGTCTTAAACGGAACGGGGGATTCCCGCCTTCACTGAGGCTTCGGAATGCCGGAATTGGGCATTCCCGCCTTCACTGAGGTCTTCGACATACGTTCCGGCGGAAACACCCAATTCCGGCAATGCATTCATACTTTCCGGAAACACCGCATCCCGGCTGATAGAATCAAAAGCTATGATCTCCTTGAGAAACGTCACCTATCGCTATCCTCACGCCGCTGAGTCCGAGGCGCCGGCTCTATCGGGTATTAGCCTGGATATCGCCGAGGGTGAGTTCGTCGGGCTGGTCGGCGCCAACGGCTCCGGAAAGTCAACGCTGGCAAGGATGCTGAACGGGCTTCTGGTTCCCGATGAGGGAGAGGTCGTCATTGATGGGCTGGCCACCGCACAGAGTGCCAATATGGACCGGATCCGCGAGTCTGTCGGCATGGTCTTCCAGGATCCGGAGAGCCAGATCGTGGCCACCAGCATCGAGGACGACATCGCCTTCGGTCCCGAGAACCTGGGCCTGCCTGCGGAGGAGATCGAGCGGCGCATCGACGCAGCCTGCGACCGCTTCGGGCTCCAGGAGCTAAGGCGCAGCGAGCCCCACTGGCTATCGGGGGGTCAGAAACAGCGGGTAGTGCTGGCTGGCGTCACTGCGCTCAAGCCGCGCGCGCTGGTCCTTGACGAGCCCACATCGATGCTCGATCCTGTGTCACAACGGCAATTCCGTGCTTTCATCGAGGAGCTCTGGCGGGGCGGCGCCACCGTCGTGTACATCACTCAGCTGATGGATGAGCTCGTGTCGGTTCCGCGGCTGATGAGTCTGGCCGCCGGCCGCGTAGTGTTCGACGGCCCTCCCTCCGAGTTTTTTTCCAATCCCGCTCTTATCGCCGAAACCGGCCTGGAGCCGCCGTTGGCCGTGCGTCTTGCAACAGCGCTGGCCGAACGCCGGCGCTCCCTGCCGTCTGGGCTCACTGATTCGGCCCAAAATCGTCCGGCCACGCTGACTTTGCCGGATCTGGTGGACGGCGTGCTGGGGCGATGACGGCGGGCGGAATGCGCATTGGGCTCGACCATGCCGGTTTCACGTATCAGGGCGGCACACCTGCCGCCTTTGACGCTCTCCGGGATATCACGTTGACGGTCGAACCCGGCGAGCGGGTCGCCATCACCGGCCCGGTGGGTTCCGGCAAGTCGACATTGCTGTCGCTGCTTGCCGGAGTCGAGTTGCCGGTCAGCGGCCAGGTGTCGCACGACGGCCGTGAGATCTCCGAAAAAAAACCGGCCACCCCTGGCGTCGTCGGCCTGGCCTTCCAATCGCCGGAGAGATGCCTCTTTGGAAAGACCGTGTTCGACGACGTGGGTTTCGCGCCTCGGCACCAGGGTCTTGCCGAGCCTGATGTCGCGCTCCGTGTCGAGGAGGCCCTGTCGACCGCCGGGCTGGATCCGCTTTGCTTCGCCAAACGCAGCCCCTTCTCTCTCAGCACCGGCGAGCAGCGCCGGGCGGCTCTGGCCGGCTTGCTGGCGATGCGCCCGCGGGCGCTCCTTCTCGACGAGCCGACGGTCAGTCTGGATCCCCCCGGACGCCGTGACATCATGAATAAGCTGGTCCGCCTCAACCAGGAGACCGGCGTCACCATGGTCGTTACCGGTCACGATATGGACGAGCTGGCGCTATTCGCAGAGCGTGTGATCATTATCGATGGCGGCCGCCTGGCCGTGGACGGCCAGGCGGCCGCCATTCTCACCGACAGCGATCTGTTGGCCGCCCATCAGCTGGCGCCTCCTGGAACCGTGGAGCTCTGCCGGCTGCTCGGCGATGCGACCGGCGAGCCAGTGACGCCGACGCTCGATGAGGGGCAGGTTGTCGGGCTCCTTCTGGACTTTATCGAACGGGGCGGGGATTGAACTAATGCGAGTAAGCAACATGCTGGCTGGTCAGTATTTTCCGTCGGATTCCTTCTTTCACAAGATCGATCCGCGCACGAAGATAATAGGAGTCAGCGCCTTCGTCATCGCCCTGTTTTTAGTAGGCAATTTCGCCGGGCTGGCGTTGATGGCTGTCGGCCTTCTGGCAGGCATCGCGCTGACTGGCATCCCGGCAGCCTGGCTCTGGCGCGGTGTCCGGCCCATCGTGCTGCTGCTCGTCTTGACCTTTTTATTCCAGGTGTTTCTGAGCGGCGGCGAGGAGCTGCTGCGGCTGGGGCCGTTGCCGGTGTACCGCGACGGTGTCCTAAACGGCGCTTTTCTCGCGGCCCGGCTCGTGCTCCTGGTGCTCGCCGGCTCCGTTCTGACTTTCACCACACCGCCGGTGCTCCTGACAGATGCCCTCGGCCGACTGATGTCGCCGCTGGCGCGGATCAGGATACCGGTATATGACCTGGCGCTCATGATGACGATCGCACTGAGGTTCATCCCGACGCTGGTCATGGAGACCGATCGCATCATCAAGGCGCAGAAGGCCCGTGGGGCCCTGGCGGCGAGCGGAGGATCGCTGGCTCGCGCCCGTGGCATCCTGCCGGTCATGGTGCCTTTGTTCGTCATGAGTTTCCGCCACGCTGACGAGCTGGCCCTGGCGATGGAGTCGCGCTGCTGGCGCGGTGGCGCCGGCCGCACGCAACGCCGCAGGCTCATCTTCAGCCGCCGCGACCTCCTGCTGGCCCTCTGCCTTCTGGCTATCCTGATCGCATCGCTCTGGGTCGGGCGTCTGTAGATAGCTGACTGACTGGTTGGTGGAATGCGATTGAATTACGCGGGCTTGTGAGAAGGAAGGGGATTCCCGCCGCAACGTATGTCGAAGACCTCAGTGGAGGCGGGAATCCCCTTCCTTCTCTTGAAGGATGATCGCAGTCTTCTTCAATCCATTAGAATAAACATATCATGACCACCATCCGACTCGACATCGAATACGACGGCACCGATTTTGCCGGCTGGGCCAAGCAGCCGGGACTGCCGAGTATCGAGGGCGCGCTCGAGGAAGTGTTGGGGCGCATACTGCAGCAGCCGGTCTCGCTATCGGTCGCCGGCCGCACGGACGCCGGCGTGCATGCGCGCGGACAGGTGGCCAGTTTCCAGTTGAACGGGACGGCTCCCACTGTAGACGCCGGCAAACTGCGCCGCTCCGCCAACCAGCTGCTGCCGCCAGCCGTCGTCCTGAGGGCCGTTTCCATCGCCGGGCCCGGGTTCGACGCGCGCTATAGCGCCACGGCGAGGGCATATTCCTACAGTGTGCTCAACCGGCCTTACCCCTCACCGTTCCGGCGGCGGTTCGTTCAATATTATCCCGGCAAGCTCGACCAGCGGCTGCTCGATGAGGCCGCCGCCATGATCCTTGGCAGCCACGACTTCACCGCCTTCACGCCGACGGTTACAGAGCACAACGATTTCCTGCGAACGATAACGCGCTCGGAATGGATTCACGAAGACGGGCTGCTCGTCTACCACATCGCCGCCGCCGGTTTCCTGCGCAACATGGTGCGAGTGCTGGTGGGAACGATGCTCGAGATCGGCCGGGGCTATCGCCCGATCATCGATCTGCCCACGCTGCTCGCCGGCGCGGCCAGATCTGAAGCTGGCGAAACCGCGCCGCCGGGGGGCCTGTGCCTGGAAAAGGTCGAATACGGAAAGCTGCCGGATCAGAGCCAGTATTCCGGGTAGCTTCTGCCGCTGGGAATGTTGTTGACCGCCAGACTCACCGCCAGTAGCACCAGCGCGCCGGCTCCCACGGGCACCAGAAGGTAGAGGAATCCCAGATCGTGCACCTGCTGGCCGCCGATGACGGCGATCAGGGCAGTGGCGCCGCCGGGTGGATGGACGGTCCGAGTGACCAGCATCGCGCCGATGGCGACTGCCACGGCGACACCAGCCGCCAGCCAGAGCGTACTTCCCAGCAGCAACCACGCCGTGACACCGACGAGGGCGGAGATCAGATGGCCGCCCATGAGATTGCGCGGCTGAGCAAGAGGGCTTTTGACGACGCCGTAGACCAGCACCGCCGAAGCTCCGAATGAACCGATGATCAGCGTCAGATCGCGGGGCTCGAAGAAGCGTGACGAGAGCCAGGCGCACAGGCCGATGCCGATCAGGGCCCCAAGGCAGGACCAGAATACCTCGCTCATGCCGACTCCCGGTGGCGGCTTGGCAGTCGCCTTGGGTTCGACCGTAGCTCCATCGCCCGAGGTCCCGGATTCCAGCCGGGGGCAACGGTCACAGGGAAGACCGACGGCTGCCAGCCGGTCGCAGGCGTGCCTGAGCGCCCGCCTGTAGATCTCCTTCAGATCCTCGTCCGTGACGTCGACGTAGCCGTGCAGCTCTTTGAGCGCCGACTGGAAATCCTGATCGGTGATTTCGAATTCGCGAGCGTTCATCAACTCACCCTGCTTTCACGGTCGATTCAAAAGGATTTTAATGTCATCAACAGGTTTTTCACAGCCTGTCCCCGGATTGTTCACAGCTTGCCCACAAGTTGCCCACGGTTTTGTCCACAACGATTTCGCATACATTATTCTTACCACGCCAAACGGCCGGCGACACCTGCGGCCGTCCGGGATATAATTGATCTCGCTCTGATCATCGCCATCCAGCCTGGAGGTCGATTGTGAAGCCGCCTCGCCGTCCCACCCTTGTTTTGCTGTTCATCGCATTGTTCACCTTTATTCTCGCTGCGGTCTCGGGCTGTGGCGGGGATAGCGCCAGCACGACGGACGCAAGCGGCCAGACCGCGGCCCAGGCTCCGGCCGCGCAGGCAGACATGGGAAGTGATTCCTCACGGGCGGGTAGCTCCACGCTGGATCCCGATCCTCCGAAACAACCGGTCCGCCTGGTCTTCATCCATCATTCCGTTGGCGAAGACTGGCTGGACGACAGCAAGGGCGGCCTGGGCAAAGCGCTCAGGGCCAACAACTATTTCGTCAGCGACACGAATTATGGCTGGGGACCTGCGGACGCCGACACCGGCTCGGAGAACATCGGCGACCATACCGACATCGGTTACTGGTACGACTGGTTCGTTGGGCCCAACAGCCAGACGTACATGGCGGCGCTGTTCGCGGAGGGCGGCCAGAACACCTCGGCGAGCTACGCGCGTCTCGCCGGCGACCCCGGTGGCGAGAACGAGGTCGTCGTCTTCAAGTCATGCTTCCCCAATTCCAATCTGGGCGGCAGTCCCAACGACGCTGCGGCGACCGGTCAGAACCTGCTGCGGGGTCAACCCGCCGGTGAAGACGTGCACACGGTGCAGAACGCCAAGGGCATCTACAACGACCTTCTGGGATATTTCCGGACCCGTCAGGACAAGCTGTTCGTCGTGGTCACGGCGCCGCCACTTATGGAGGCGGAGACATCACCCGAATCGGCGGCAAACGCCAGGGCGTTCAACCGGTGGCTGGTCAACGACTGGCTGGACGGCTATCCATACAAGAACGTCGCCGTTTTCGATTTCTATGATGTGCTGACTTCGAACGGCGGCAGCGCCACGGTGAGCGATCAGGGGAAGGCGAGCGGCAACCACCATCGTTACGCCGAGGATTCCGGCACGATTGAATACATCACGGGTCAGGGAAGTGATTTCGCGGCTTACGCCACAGATGACAGCCACCCATCCGCGGCGGGTCTGCAGAAGGCGGCCGCTGAATTCGTGCCGCTTTTGAATATCAGTTACAACGCCTGGAAGGGCGACTGATCAGCAGTTCTCGCAAGGTTTGTCGATCTCAACCGTCTCGCCCCATTCGGAGAAGACGAACTTCTGTTCCTGGGTCACGCCCGTGTCGGGGTTGGAATACCTCACCAGCATCTGATAGGGAAGCTGGTCCTCCGCGCCGATCCAGTAATCGGCGCGGACTACGGCCGTTCGCAAGGTTTGATATGCGCGAGCCAGCTCAGGATCGCTGGCGTTTTCATCGGCCAGCCGGTGGGCCAGCAGCGCCATGTCGACATCGACCTGGACGTGCCAGGTCGCGCGGCCGTCCTTGAGGGTCTCGCGTCCGAAGTTGGTTGAGCTGCGGGTGTAATCGAGATATTCCGCGATCATGCGCGGATCAGGCGGCGACGGATTAGCGGCGCCGCTTTTCCATTCGCCGCCGGCCGTGCGGAAGTATATCTTTCCGTCGACCAGGATGCTGTCGACGAAGACGGGCTGGGGGGAGAGGTAGTTGTTCGAGGTCATGCTTACACCGGCGGGGAAGCGCATGTCTCCCTCAGAACGAAAATAATCGCTTTGGCCGCCACCGGCATTCGTCGTTGTATCCAGCTTGAAATGAACCCCCGTACCCGCGTCATAGCCGGTCCTTATAGCGTCGCTGGCGTCCTTGAGCAACTCGCTTGTCGATGCCGGCGAAGTGGAATAGGTTTTGGCAGTCTTCGCGGCCGGAGGAGCCGTCGAAGTGTCGCTGGCCGGATCGCCGCAGCCGGCAAAAGCCGTCACGATCGCGACCGCGATGAGCACATGCAGCAGCAGGATTTTCCTGGGGAGCAAAATCGCCTCCGAAGCCTTTGGGAAGGTAAGCCGTCGCAAATATTATCGCACGGATCGTCCTGTTATTTGCGAGCGGTTATATAGGCGCTCGCGATGTAAACTGCCAGCGTCTCTCCGGCCCCCGCATAGGGCGTCGTCTTCACCTCGATGCCGGTTAGGCCGGCGGCCTCCATCAGCGACCGGTATTCCTCGACGGTCACAGCGCCGCCGACACAGCCGGTGTAGGCGGCCAGGTCGTTGCTGATGGCCTCGGGCAGCTCGCGCAGAAGCACGATGTCGGAAACCGCGACCCGGCCACCCGGTCTGAGCGCGCGGCGGATCTCCTGGAAGACCCGCTCCTTGGCCGGTGACAGGTTGATGACGCAGTTGCTGATGACGACGTCGATGCTGCCGTCCTCGACGGGCAACGATTCGATCTCGCCCAGGCGGAACTCGATGTTCAAAGCGCCGTGCTTGCGGACGTTGGCGCGCGCTTTCTCAACCATTTCTGCAGTCATGTCAACACCGATCACCCTGCCCTCGGGCCCGACTCTGTCGGCGGCCAGGAAACAATCGAAGCCTGCGCCCGATCCCAGATCGAGCACTGTCTCACCGGGCTTCAGACTCGCCAGAGCGGTCGGGTTGCCGCAGCTGAGCGCCAGGTTGGCGGCGTCCGGGATAGCCTGCAGTTCTTCCTCGGAGTAGCCAAGGGACTTCGCGTACTCACGGACATCGGATCCGCTGCCGCAGCCGCAGCCGCAGCTTTCCTCATCGCTGGAAACGGCGATGCGGCCGTAGGCCTGCTGGACCAGCTCCCGTATCCTGTCGTTATCAAGATTTTTCATGATGATCGCCTCCAGTTTCCCTGGTCGCCTGGAACTTAGCCAGGTAGTCTCCGCAGCACCCGGTCAGCCAGCCGCGATTGACGGAGTAATATATCGACTGACCCTCGCGCCGGTCGTGGACCAGCCCGGCGTTGCGCAACACACTCAGATGGTGCGACATCGTCGGTTGGGCTACCCCGAGCCGTTCGACCAGATCGCTGACGCGCGTCTCCCCGGCCTCTTCCAGCTCCAGCAATATCCGCTGGCGGGACTCATCCGATAGGGCTTTGAACACGGACACCAACGCCTTGAAGTCGCAACAGGCAACCGCGCCAGCATCGCTGAAATCACCTTTTTCCCTGCTCGAGGATGTATCTGAACCAGCCATGGTTCCAGTATAATCAATACATTTACATACGTCAATATATCCGCTGATAATGACACGCGCCAGTATGATAAGATAAACCAATAGGTACTATTACCTGCCGGGACGGCCCATCATGGATTTGACCAAGCTCAGGACATTCTGCTCCATAGCCCAGAAGGGCAACTTCTCCGCCGTCGCGGAAGACCTGTTCATGTCCCAATCCGCCGTCAGCCAGCAGATACAGGCGCTGGAACGGCGTTATGGCGTCGTGCTCTTCGATAGGGGCAGCAAGGGCGCTACGCTGACCGAGCCTGGTCGCATCCTCTACGAGAAGGCCCTGCGGATCCTCGAGATCGAAGACGAGATCAACCAGGAATTCGACGATCTGCGCGGCCTCAAGGGCGGCGAACTTCACGTTGGCGCCAGCACCACCGTCGGCAACTATCTGATGCCCTTCTATCTCGGCGAGTTCAAGCAGCGGTATCCTGACGTAAAGGTTTCGCTGACGGTCGAGAATACCCGCATCATCGAGGACCAGCTGCTGGCCGGCCTCTTCCCGCTGGCTGTAGTCGAGCACGACGTCCAGAATCCGTCGCTTGTACGGGAGGCCATCGAGAAGGATGAGCTGGTTCTGATAGTCAGTCCGCGGCATCGATGGGCCGACAGGGAAGACGTGTCCAAGGATGAGCTGATGCAGGAGCCTTTCATCACCCGCGAGCTGGGTTCCGGTACCCGCGAAGTCATCGAGGAAGCCCTGGCGCGGGAGGATATCCCCAAGCTCAACGTCGCCATGGAGCTGGGCAACTCCTCGGCGATCACGACCGCGGTGGCCGCCGGACTCGGTGTCTCCATCCTGTCCCGGCGGGCGGTTCATGCGCCGCTCGAAGGCCGTATACTCAAGCAGGTCGCCATCAAGGACGTGACGCTCAAAAGGGATTTCTATCTCATCACGGTCGCCGACCGCTACGCCTCGCCGGCGTCGGTCAAGTTCCGTGAACTGCTGGTCACAGGTGGCGGTTCCACGGGCCTTGTGCCCGAGCTCGACTGACTGATTAGCCCCCCTTATCGGATTATCTGATAAATCTTATCCGGAATCCGGATTCCACTGACGCTCCGCTTCTTTATCTTTCCCGGCCAACATGATATAAATTGCGCCGGTCTTCAAAGTATCTTGCGCTACCGTCACATCCAGGCGGACCGCGCCAATTCTATCCGGGGGACTCCCGTGAGAAAGGAGTGAAGTTTTTTGCATAGTTTTTTACTTGATAATGGGGTGTATCTTGCCATTGGCTGCGGCCTCGCCGCATTCGTTTATGGCATCGCGCTCGTCATGTGGGTGCTGAAGCTCCCCGCCGGCAGTGAGAGGATGCAGGAAATCGCCGCCGCGGTACAGGAGGGAGCCAAGGCATACCTCAACCGGCAGACGCGCACCATCGCCATCGTGGCCGTAGTACTCTTCCTGGTACTGGGCCTGGCGATCAACTGGGGTACCGCCATCGCCTTTATAATCGGCGCCGTGCTTTCCGCGGCCACCGGCTGGATCGGCATGATGGTCTCCGTACGCGCCAACGTGCGTACAGCTGAAGCGGCCAAGAAGGGCCTCGGCCCGGCCATGCTGGTGGCATTCCGGGGTGGCTCGGTCACCGGCCTGCTGGTCGTGGGCCTGGCGCTTCTGGGCGTAGCAGGTTTTTATTCCGTCAATGACAACGTCAAGTACCTGATCGGCCTTGGCTTCGGCGGCAGCCTCATCAGCGTCTTCGGAAGGCTGGGCGGCGGCATCTACACCAAGGCGGCCGACGTCGGCGCCGACCTGGTGGGCAAGGTCGAGGCCGGCATCCCCGAGGATGACCCGCGCAACCCGGCCGTCATCGCTGACAACGTCGGCGACAACGTCGGCGACTGCGCCGGCATGGCAGCTGACCTCTTCGAGACCTACGCTGTCACCGCTGTCGCGGTCATGCTCCTCGGCCTGCTGGTGATGAAGAAGACCGGCCAGAACCTGGACCAGGCATTAACCCTGCCTCTGGTCCTTGGAGGCGTTTCCATCATCGCCTCCATCATCGGCACCTTCTTCGTCAGGGTCGGCAAGAGCGGCAACATCATGGGTGCGCTCTATAAAGGCCTGATCGCCGCGGGCGTTCTCGCCTTCGGCGCTTTCTACGGCGTCATCTTCTGGCTGACCGACGGCAAGGGCCTGATCGCCAGCGACGGCAAGGTCTTCACGGTCATGAACCTGTGGATCTGCGCCGCTATCGGGTTGGTGGTCACCGGCGCCATCGTCGTCATCACCGAGTACTACACCGCGACCAAGTACCAACCGGTCAAACACATCGCTGAGGCTTCGCAGACAGGCGCGGCTACCAACATCATCGCCGGCCTGGCTGTCAGCATGAAGTCCACCGCCCTGCCGGTGCTCGTCATCTCCGGCGGCATCCTGCTGGCCAACTACGAAGCTGGCATCTACGGCATCGCCATCGCCGTCATGGCCCAGCTCTCGATGACCGGCATCATCGTCGCCATCGACGCCTACGGGCCGATCACCGATAACGCCGGCGGCATCGCCGAGATGGCCGAACTGCCGGACGAAGTCCGCGGTGTCACCGATCCGCTCGACGCTGTGGGCAACACCACCAAGGCTGTCACCAAGGGCTACGCCATCGGCTCCGCCGGTCTGGCCGCCATCGTGCTCTTCTCCTCCTACACGCAGGATCTGCACGACGGCCTTGTGGAAGCGGGCAAGTCGGTCGCTTATTCGTTCAATCTCGCCGAGCCCGCCATCATCGTGGGCCTCTTCATCGGCGGTCTGCTGCCGTTCATCTTCGCGGCGCTCTGCATGGAGGCCGTGGGTAGCGCCGGCGGCATGGTGGTCGAGGAAGTGCGGCGCCAGTTCCGCGAGATCCCGGGAATCATGGAAGGAACCGGCAAGCCGGAATACGGCCGTTGCGTCGACATCGTCACCAAGGCGGCGCTTCGGAAGATGATGCTGCCCGCGCTTATACCTATCAGCGCGCCTCTGATCGTGGGCCTGGTGCCGAAGTACCTCGGCAACGAGACGCTCAGCTTCGAGCTGCTCGGCGGCATGCTGGTCGGTAGCATCGTCACCGGTATCTTCCTGGCCATTTCGATGACCAGTGGTGGCGGCGCCTGGGATAACGCCAAGAAGCTCATCGAGGACGGCGTCTATGGCGGCAAGGGCTCCGACGCCCACGCGGCCGCCGTCACCGGCGACACCGTCGGCGATCCCTACAAGGATACCGCCGGCCCGGCCATCAACCCGATGATCAAGGTTGTCAACATCGTGGCCTTGCTGATCATCCCGTTGCTGACCAAGTAACAAAGCAGAACCCGGCGCTGATATGCGCTGTTGAAAGAGATATAAGGGGCGGGTTTGCCTTCGGCAAACCCGCCCCTTTCTTATTACCGAAAACCTGCGCGTGACCAGCGTCACATCCGTGTTTGACGCCGCTCATGGTTGACCGCGCAGTCCGGGGGTACACTTCCATTAGCATAGCAAGCAGACGGTTCGCTGAACCAGGAACCAGGAACCAGGAACCAGGAACTGATAGTGGAAGGGAGGAGCGATGTCAGAGATGGCCGAGATCACGGAAGTAAGCGGCGAGACTATCATCGGGGACGTGGTGGAGAGGCTCCCTGGCGGGGCGGACGTAATTGAAAAGTATTTCGGAGACGGTTGTTTCACCTGCCCCGGTATCAGGATGGAATCGATCAATTTCGGCGCCACCATGCATGGCGTGGACGCGGAAACGATTGTTGCCGAACTCAAGGCGCTTGTAGAAAACAGCTGATCAACCATTTGCCCTCGGGAGAGAGGCTCTTTCAGGGGCAAGGCAGATGCAAAAGGGGGGCGGGCCCGCAGGGCCCGCCCCCCTTTCTAAAGCTTATAAAGTCCTTACCCTTCCTGATTATTCCCTCAGATAAAGATAATATCTTGTTGCCCTTATTCCTTCGGCCCGGGTTTGGCGGCCGGCTTAAGCGGCGTCGGCGCCGGCAGCGCCCCTGAGATGGTCATCCACATGTTCCAGGCGAACAGCACGCCGCCGAGGGCGTATAGGGTTCCGAAGGGAGCCACCGCGTATCGCAGCACGTCCGCCGTCGAATAGGCGGCCACCAGCAGCGAGACGAACATGCCGACCAGCCCGGTGAGGTTCATCCACAACTGAACTGTCGAAGCGGCCTCATTGTGCAGCGGACGCCCGCTGAACCGCGGCAGGATATGATACCCGACGCCGAAGATCAGCATCATCACTGCTCCGAGCAGATTGACGTGGGCATGGGCGCTGGTGATGTATACCGGCGCCTTCGCTTCGGGCAGGACGTGCAGCGCCATCAGCACGCCTAATATCACTCCGGTCGCCAGCGACAGCAGGCTGGCCTTGATGAACCCGATCACTGTGGGACTCATGTAGAAACCCCCTTATCCTGATCGTTGACGGTATATCAGCTTCTTGTTAGTGGGCGGCTTCCTGTCAGTGGGCGCCGTGGATCAGCATCGGCAGGCAGTGGACGCACACCCAGCTCTGCCCGCCCTGGTTGAGGCAGGACAGCAGCACCTTCTGGTCGCTGGTCGCGCCGCATTCCTGGCACTTGGCGTTTTCATTCTGGTCACTCATCGGGTCTCCTTTGCTAAATAAGTTCCTGGTTCTTTGTTCATGGTTCCTGGTTAAGAACCTTGGAGGATACATGAATAGGATAACCGCGAGCGGGCGATGCAAACATGCTGTCAGTCAACCAGGCGAGTGACCTTCGTCACAACGCCAGCGGCATGAACCAGGAACAAGGAACCAGGAACCGTTCTACCTCGCCCAGGATTTCAGCCGGTTCATATCGGAGACCGTTATCATCCGGCGGTTGACCGCGAGCATCCCCTCGCGCTCCATCTTCTTGAGTTCGCGCGTCACGGTCTCGCGAGAAGTCCCGACGATGTCGGCCAGTTCCTGCCGAGACAATGGCAGGTCGATCAGCAGGCCTTCACCGGTCTCGCGGCCGTATTCCTCACCCAGCTTCATGAGCAGTCCGGCGAGGCGATGGGGCACCTGCTTGAAGGAAAGATCGCGCACCAGCTCCATGGACTGCCTCAGCCGCTGCCCCAGCACCCGGATGATCTTGATCGCCACATCCGGGTAGCGGCGAACCAGCTCCTGGAAATCCTCGCTACGGATCAGGTAGATCTCCGAATCGACCATGGTCGCCGCGGTCGCGGGGTAAGGGCCGCCGTCGAAGGCGGGCACGTCGCCGAAGATCTGTCCGTCGCTGAGGATCGCCAGCACCTGCTCCCGGGAGTCGGGGCCTACCTTGTAGATCTTCACGCGGCCGGACTTCACCAGGTAGAAGGCCGACGCCGGATCGTTCTCGTGGAAGATGACAGTGTCGCCCTTGAGCTGCCGCTTGACCACGTGCGGGACGATGCCGTCGAGCTCTTCGTCGCTCAGATCGGAGAAGATAGGCGTCCGTTTCAGGTATTCCTTTCGGGTGTCTTCGCTCATGCGGTCATTCTATCCCTTGACGGCGGCGCGGAAAAGGCTCATAAAATCACTTCTGTTATAATGTCCCTGTCGCGCAACTCGCGCCCGCGGGGGTGCATTCAGGGCATGCAAAGACCTTCTACTCCAACCTCAGGAACATCGGCGGGCCACGCCGCGCCCGGCTACGAAATGCTCGCCCGGGCCGGCAGGTACATCCGTGAAAAGGGCCTGCTGAGTGACGGCGACCGGGTGCTGCTGATGGTTTCCGGCGGCGCCGATTCAGTCCTGATGACCCATATGCTGAACGGCATCCTGCTGGCCGCCGACCCCGGGCTGCCGCAAGGCTTTCAGCTTGGGATCTGCCATGTGAACTACGGCCGGCGTGGTGGAGAGAGCGACGCCGACGAAGCCAGCGTCCGCTTGCTGGGAGATCGGCTGGGCATTCCCGTCCATACGGTGAGGGCGCCGCACGAAGACCGGCCCAATTTTCAGGCCTGGGCGCGTGACTTCCGTTACCTGGCGGCGCAGAACCTGTGTCGCTGGCAGGGCTACAGCCGCATCGCCGTCGCCCATAACCGTGACGACCGCATCGAGACTTTCATCTACCGCTTGCTCACCTACTCGGGTCGCCGTTCGCTGGTGGTAATGCCGCCGCGCCGGGGCCGCGTCATCCGACCGCTGCTCTTTCTCACATCCGCGGAGGTCCGCGATCACTGCCGCGACGCTGGCATCGCTTATCGCGAGGACAGCTCCAACCAGTCGCTCGATTACAGCCGCAACCGCATCCGCAACCGGGTGCTGCCGCGCCTGGAGGAGATCCGGCCCGATTACCGTGAGCGCATCAGCGATACGCTGTCTTTGCTCGAGGATGAGGATGAGGTCCTCGAATCGGTCACCGGTCAGGCCTGGATGGAAGCACGCGAATCGTGCGATGGCAGGGACTGCCTGAGCGCTACGGCGCTTTCACTGATGCCGAGGGCGGTCGCCCGGCTGGTGATCCGCCGCTGGCTGGCCGGCGCCGGCCTCGCGGTGCGCATCTCGCGGCGCCTGCTCGACAGCGTCGTCGACCTCTGCGGTATCTCGGACGGGACCAGCAGCGTCACGTTGGCCCGGGGACTGCAGGTGCGCCGCCAATACGATACACTACAGCTGGTCACAGCCGATGCGGCAATCAGGCCGCCGGAGCCGGTTACACTCACGGTTCCCGGCAATGCTGTTTTCGGCCGGTACGAGATCGATATCATCGAGGCGCCCGCATGGGAACTCGGGCAGGGAGATCCTCTCCAGGTCACCGTGGATGGCGACAAGCTCGAATCGACTCTGACAGTCAGGTCGTGGCAGGCGGGAGACAGGTTTACGCCGCTCGGCCTCGCGGGGACAAAGAGTGTCCAGGACCTCTTCACCGACGAAAAGGTCCCGCGTGACGAGCGCGCCGGCGTGCCGATCGTCATAAGCGGCGACGACATCGTCTGGGTCTGCGGCGTCAGGGTTGCGGAAACATTCAAGGTAAGCGGCGGCGGTGGGCGCCCGGTAGGGCTGCGCATCAGCAGGAGGAGCGATTGACGGCAAATTTTGACGAGATAATCCTGACCGAAAAAGAGATCCGCTCGCGCGTGACAGAGCTCGCAGCGGACATCTCGGCTGATTACAAGGACAAAGACCCGCTGCTGGTTTGCGTGCTGAAGGGCGCGGTCTTCTTCATGGCCGACCTCACCCGCGAGATCACGGTGCCCTGCGAACTCGATTTCATGGCCGTATCCAGTTACGGCTCGGCGACGGATTCGTCAGGAGTGGTACGCATCATCAAGGATCTCGATGCTCATATTGAAGGGCGCCACGTGATCATCGTCGAAGATATAGTTGATTCCGGGTTGACGCTCAGCTATCTGCGCAAGAATCTCAACGCCCGCAATCCGGCCAGCGTCGAGGTCTGTGCGCTGTTGACCAAGCCAACACGGCGGAAGGTAGATTTTGCCTGCAAATACACAGGATTTGAAGTGATCGACAAATTCGTGGTCGGCTACGGCCTCGATTTCGACGAGAAATACCGGAACCTCAAGTTTATCGCCGTGCTTCCTGAGGAAGATTCTTAGGAGCGGACATAGCTGCCGCCCGTCCGGCTTACGCCTGGCGGGCTTAAATATGCGATAATTAAACGGATTCCGTTTTTAAGAAAGGATCTGATTTATCTTGGCCAAGTTTTTAAGAAGCGCCGCCTTCCCAATCCTCATTATCGTGCTGCTCGCCTTCTTCGTGCAGCAGATGATAATGAACCGGGATTCGGGCGCAAAAGACATGAACTTTCAGGAGTTCGTCCAGACCGTGAAGAACGACGAGGTCAAATCCGTCGTCATCGATCCCAAGGATCAGATGATGGAAGTGGTCCTCAATGATGAGTCCAAAGCCAGCGTCGGCTACACCGATGATTATCCGCTCACGCAGCTGCTCCTGGACAACAATGTCGATTTCTCCTCCAAGGGAATCGGTTCTTCGATCTGGTCTTCACTGCTAGTGACGCTTGGGCCGATTCTATTGATCGTCATTTTCTGGTTCTTCCTCATGAATCAGATGCAGGGCGGCGGCAACAAGGTGATGTCCTTCGGAAAGAGCCGGGCAAAACGCATGAGCGTCGACCAGCCCAAGGTCACCTTCAAGGACGTCGCCGGCGTCGAGGAGGCCGTCGAGGAGCTACAGGAGATACGCGAATTTCTCGAGAATCCGAAAAAATTCCAGAACCTGGGGGCGAAGATCCCCAAGGGCGTGCTGCTATACGGTCCTCCGGGAACCGGCAAGACGCTGCTGGCCCGGGCGGTCGCGGGCGAAGCGGGTGTGCCCTTCTTCTCGATCAGCGGTTCCGACTTCGTTGAGATGTTCGTCGGCGTGGGCGCCTCGCGCGTTCGCGACCTGTTCGAGCAGGCCAAGCAGAATTCACCGTGCATTATCTTCATCGACGAGATCGACGCCGTCGGCCGCCATCGCGGCGCCGGACTGGGCGGCGGTCATGACGAGCGCGAGCAGACCCTGAACCAGCTGCTGGTCGAGATGGACGGCTTCGAGATGAAAGACAACGTCATCATGATCGCGGCCACCAACCGGCCCGACATCCTCGA
>Ga0172371_10003293_pt1 | contig 25124 bp, 33 predicted proteins | sample Lak12m_FD_114543 | JGI IMG/M metagenome (GOLD analysis project Ga0172371, IMG submission 114543) | Freshwater microbial communities from Kabuno Bay, South-Kivu, Congo - kab_022012_12m | ecosystem: Environmental > Aquatic > Freshwater > Lake | place: Democratic Republic of the Congo: South-Kivu... | reverse complement strand
CATCAACTAAAAACCACTGTCTCTTGATATCTTCTTTTTTAGCAACGTATGTCTTTTTCATAGATTGTTAAGTATAGCATATTTCCAACTTAAGTCAAATATTTTTTATAAATAAATTGGACTAATATTTAACCCTTAAAAGGGATAAACCTCTTGCCGGAACCGTTGGCCCGGCTAAACGGCGGTCTCTTAAACGCAATATCCTTTTAATACTGCCCTCAGGAAACCGAAGCCGGCCGATTTCTATTAGCGTCCCTACAATATTGCGTACCATATTATACAAAAAACCGTCAGCTTCGATATAAATGTAAATAAATCCCTTTTTTTTAGATATACTTATTTTCTTAATGGTCTTAACCGGATTCTTGTCTTTCCCCTGAGAAGCTTGAAACGCGCTAAAGTTGTGTTTACCTAATAAAGCTTTAGCTTCATTCTTCATCAACTTAATATTCAAAGGATGCGGGTAAAAATAAACAGAGTTTCTTTGCAGCGGAGACGAATAATCCCGGTTTAATATTACATAACGATAAACTTTAGACTTCGCGCTAAAACGACTATGAAAAGACGGATGCGCTTCCTTTATCTTAGTAACTTTAATATCTTCGGGCAGCAGACCATTTAACGCAATCTTTAATCTTGAAAAAGGCATCTTGGAAAAAGTATGAAAGTTAGCTACCTGAGCCAGTGCATGTACTCCAGCATCAGTCCTGCCAGAAGCAACTAACTTAACTTTTTCCCGTAGAATTTTCTGGAGATTTCTCTCAATTATCTGCTGAATTGTTCTACCGCGAGAGTTTGACTGGACTTGCCAACCTGCATAATTTGAACCATCGTACTCTATCTCAAGCTTAATATTACGTCTTGGCGCCATATGTTTATCTTTGCGCAAGGACAAAACATGAGCCGGGCTCATTTTATTAAAACTTCGGCTATCTGCACGGCGTTAGTAGCTGCGCCTTTACGCAAGTTATCTGCCACTACCCACAACCATAAACCATTCTTAATAAAGCTATCCCTGCGAATACGGCCAACAAAAGTCTCATCTCTGCCCTCGACATCTTTAGGCAAAGGATAAATATTGTTTTTTGGCTCATCCATAAGTATTACACCGGAGGCCTTAGCAAGTATGGCTCTTACCTTATCTACCGGAATATACTTTTTAGTCTCAATATATACTGACTCAGAGTGTCCGGTTCTAACCGGCACTCTCACTGTAGTTGCAGAAATGCTTATCTTTGGTGCATGCATAATCTTATGGGTCTCTTTGACCAGCTTCCACTCTTCATTAGTATAATCATCTTCAACAAAACTTCCAATATGGGGAAAAACATTATAAGCTAACTGCTGAGGCATAGACTTATTAACTGCTTTTACATGCAAATTATTAAAACCTTCTCTAGCTATTAATGATATTTCCTCATTAAGCTGTTCAACCGCACCCTTACCTGCGCCGCTAGATGCCTGCAAAGTAGTGACGATTATCCTTTTTATCCCAACCTTCTTATGAATAGGATTTAATGCCACCACCATCTGAACAGTTGAACAATTAGGATTAGCAATTATACCTTTATGTTTTTTTACATCTTGCGGGTTCACTTCGGGAACAACCAAGGGTACTTTTGGATCCATACGGAAATCTGCGCCATTATCAATTACTACTGCCCCTCTTTTAACTGCTTCTTGGGCATAAGTTACTGCTGCACCTTTTTCGCCTTCGGTACCGGCAAATAGAGCTATATCTATACCGTTAAACCCCTCAGCGCTTATAGCTTCAACCGCATATCTATCTCCGTCAACATCTATTTCTCTGGCTGAACGGGCAAAAACCCGTAGTTGTCCGACAGGAAAATTACGCTGTTTTAACACGCGTAACATTTCTACGCCGACTACTCCGGCACCAATAACTGCGACATTATATTTTTTCATCCTTGAATACCTTTCTTCTTTATTAACGCATGTCTTGTCTTGTTTTTCGCAGGGACGCTTATTTTGCCCCTGCGAGGCAAAACTGCGCTCGACTCGGCTGCGTCGCTCTCGCTAGTTTTCATATAGCGGGCGAACCATGCCCGCTCCTTGCCTCCACGCCCTGCTCAAAACCAAGCCAAGCCATACGCTAAAGACTTAAGTATCTTGGAAGGAAACAAGGTAAGGCAGACGCGTAAAGAATAGCACTGTAAAAATAAAATTTACAGATTTGCTACAACTAAATCTCCCATCTCAGTGGTCGAATAACCCATCTTACCAGCTGCTAGAGATTTTACTTTTTTGCTTACAATATTTATTACTGCGCTTTCAATAGCTTTACCTGCCTGAGCCTCTCCTAAGTTCTCAAGCATCATTCCGGCTGCACAAATCGCTGCCAAAGGATTAATTACATTCTTACCTGTATATTTAGGAGCGCTACCACCGATAGGTTCAAACATTGAAACCCCCTGAGGATTAATATTCCCACCGGCAGCGATACCCATTCCTCCTTGAATCATAGCTCCTAGATCGGTAATAATATCGCCAAAAATATTATCAGTAACAATTACATCAAACCATTCAGGGTTCTTCACAAACCACATAGTTGTAGCATCAACATGCGCATAGTCAGTGGTAATGTCAGGATAATCTTTGGCTACTTCATAGAAAACTCTCTCCCAAAGATTCCAGGCATAAGTTAAAACATTAGTCTTGCCGCAGAGAGTCAATTTCTTTCTTTTGTTCCGCTTACGTGTATAGTCAAAAGCATAGCGGATACACCTTTCTACCCCTTTATATGTATTATATGAAATTTGAATAGCCACTTCATTCTTGCTTCCCTTATCTTTAAATTCACCCATCCCCTTATAAATACCTTCAGAATTCTCTCTGACAACCACAAAATCTATATCTTCAGGCTTTTTATCTTTTAAGGGACAATAATCCGAGCTATAAAGCTTAACCGGACGTAAATTTATATACTGGTCTAAAGCAAAACGCAGCTTAAGTAATACCCCTGTTTCAATGATCCCTGGTTTTACCTGAGGATCCCCTACTGCGCCTAAATAAATTGCAGAATAATTCTTAAGCTCTGCAACATCCTGATCATCAACAAGCTTGCCAGTTTTTAAATAACGCTGACCGCTAAAATCAAATAATTTGGTTTCAAATTTAAAGTTAAATTTCTTGCTTGCTGCGTCTAATACTTTCAAACCTTCCTTAACAACTTCAGGGCCGGTACCATCCCCGGGAATAACTGCTATCTTATACACAATATCCTCCAATCTATATTTCTTGAATCCACTTAATTGATGATTTATTAAGAAAAATAGTCTTCCTCTTTTTGATCAAATCATTATACAACTGGAAAGCGTGCAACTCTCCTGTATTCTTAAATTCAGCATTGGTAACAATAAGAAATGCCACCTCAGAACGATTTATAAAATCCGACACTCTCTCTCCGGGATTGATATTAATAACGCCACTGATAACTGAACGGTCCAGACAAACAATATTGACTTTACGCGCTTCTTTTTCTATTCGCATTTATCTACCCCCTGTCTTTTTAATCCAATTCATCAGCCCGCCTTCGGTCACTAATTCCTGCAGGAACTTAGGGAACCCTTGAGTCTTAAAGCTCTGGTTAGTTGTAAGATTCTTAATTAAACCTGAATTTAAATCAATCTCAATTATATCACCTTCATTAATCTTATCAACTGCATCCGACTCTAAAAAAGGCAACCCTATGTTTATTGCATTTCTAAAAAATATAGCGGCAAAACTTTTAGCTATAACCGCAGAAACCCCGCAACCTTTGATTGCTACCGGAGCATGTTCGCGGCTTGAACCGCAACCAAAATTGTTCCCGGCTATAATTATATCTCCGACTGCCACCTTTTTGACAAAGTCAGGGGCGATAGCTTCCATGCAATGCGAGCCTAACTCTTTAGGGTCAGTGGAGACAAGATACTTAGCAGAAATAATATCATCTGTATTTATATCATCGCCAAACTTATGAACCTTACCTTTTAATATCATATTTTATCAGGATGCGTAATTTTACCCGTAATTGCTGAAGCTGCCGCAACTGCCGGATTAGACAAATAAACGAAAGACTTGGGACTTCCCATTCTACCGATAAAGTTACGATTTGTAGTAGCCAGGGCGACTTCACCTTCAGTTAATATACCCATATGACCTCCCAGACAAGGCCCGCAGGTTGGCGTAGAGAAAACTCCGCCTGCCTTAACAAAAATCTCCGCCAAACCTTCCTTAACTGCCTCTAAATAAATCTTCTGCGTGGCCGGAAATACAATCAACTTTAAACCGGGAGCAATCTTTTTATTTTTTAAGATCTTAGCGCTGATTCTTAAATCGGAAATTCTTCCATTAGTACATGAGCCTATAACCACTTGGTCAACTTTAATATCTTTTAATTCACTTACCGGCTTAACATTACTGGGTAAATGCGGGCAGGCTACCTGCGGCTCAAGATCAGTTACATCCCATTCATAAACTTTATCATACTTGGCGTCCGGATCTGACTTATAAAATCTCATCTTCCGTTTAAATTTAGAGACATATTCCTTAGTAATATCATCCGGCTCGATAATGCCAGCCCTGCCTCCGGCCTCAATAGCCATATTACTCATAGCAAATCTATCATCCATACCTAATTTCCTGATCACCGGTCCGCAAAATTCCATAGCCTTGTAAAGAGCGCCATCTACGCCTATTTTACCTATGGTAAACAAAATCAGATCCTTGCCCCCGACCCACTTATTAAGCTTTCCTTTATAAATAAATTTAATTGAACCCGGCACTTTAAACCAGCACTTACCATCAACAAACGAACGAGCCAAATCGGTGGAACCAATACCCGTAGAATAGACTCCCAATGCGCCATAAGTACAGGTATGAGAATCTGCTCCGATAACTAAATCGCCGGGCAAGACCAAGCCTAACTCAGGTAAAAGCGCATGCTCAATCCCCATGCAGCCAATTTCAAAATAATTCTTAATTTTCTGTTCTTTGGCAAAATTAGCTAGAATCTTACACTGGTTAGCACTGCGTAAATCTTTGGCGGGAGCGAAATGGTCCGGAACAAGCACGATCTTAGATCTATCAAAGACTCGGCTGAAACCTGCTTTTTTAAACTCTTCAATAGCAATAGGAGCTGTAATATCATTACCCAAAGCAATATCAACTGTCGCCTCGATAAATTGCCCGGGAGCAATATCTTTCTTATCAGTATGCGCCAATAATATTTTCTCTGCTATGGTTCTACCCATATTTTCTTTCTTATTGAATTTATTCTTTAAACTTTTTTACGATAAGCGAAGCATTATGTCCGCCAAAGCCTAAAGAATTGGACATACATGCTCTAACATTAACTTTGCGGGCAGTATTGGGGACATAATCCAGGTCACATTCAGGATCTGGATTTTCATAATTTATCGTAGGATGAACAACGTTATCTCTTAAAGTCAAACAACAAGCCACAAACTCAACTCCGCCTGCAGCTCCCAACAAATGGCCAGTCATAGATTTAGTTGAAGAAACCATCACTTTCTTAGCATGGGCCCCAAAAGCCAGCTTCATCGAAAGCGTCTCAATCTTATCATTAAGCTTAGTTGATGTCCCATGAGCATTAATATAATCTATATCTTCTGGATTTAATTTTGCATCAGCTAAAGCCAGCTTCATCGCCCTGCCGGCTCCACTACCATCAGGATCAGGGGCAGTTATATGATACGCATCGCAAGTCATCCCAAAACCCACAATTTCAGCTATAATATTTGCTTTTCTTTTTTTAGCGTGCTCCAAAGTCTCTAAAACAACTAAACCGCTACCTTCTGCCATAACAAAACCGTCACGATCACGATCAAACGGACGCGAGGCCTTTTGAGGCTCATCATTTCTTTTAGAAAGAGCCCTTAATGCGCAAAAACCACCCACTGAAGTAGGCACAATGCAACTCTCTGTTCCACCCGTAACCATAATATCGGCATCGCCTCTTTCAATAATTCTAAAAGCATCTCCGATAGCGTGCGACCCAGAAGCGCAAGCAGTAGCCACACATGAGTTAGGCCCTTTAAGACCAAATTTAATCCCTACCAAACCACTAGCTTCATTAACAATCAACATAGGGATAAGAAAAGGGGACATACGCGAAGGCCCTTTATTCAAATATACCTTATGTTCCTCTTCTATTGTATGCAGGCTTCCTATACCTGAACCTATTAAAACACCAATTCTCTCTAAATTTTCAGTAGTTAAATCTAAACCAGAATTCTCAATTGCCTGTTTAGCTGCGGCAACAGCATATTGCACAAACTTAGCTGTACGCCTTGCTTCCTTAATATCCATACCATAGGAAACAGGATCAAAACCCTTAACCTCTGCAGCAATACGCGAATCAAATGCGGTAGATTCAAAACAAGTTAAAGGACCTACCCCATTTTTACCTTCTTGCAAAGCTTTCCAAAAGGTAAGAACGTCATTACCAACCGGTGAAATTACTCCTAAACCTGTTATTACTACTCTGTTTTCTTTCATTCTTTTTATTAAGCCAGATAAAACTTACCCCGCTAAAGAAAAATAGCGGGGTAAATTCCTTATGCTATCTATTTAAAATTTATTTCTTAGCGCTCTTTTCTTCAATATATTTTATGGCATCACCAACAGTAGCTATCTTCTCGGCATCTTCATCCGGGATCTCTACGCCAAATTCTTCTTCTAAAGCCATAACTAACTCTACGGTATCCAAAGAGTCTGCGCCTAAATCATCAACAAATGATGCTTCAGGAGTAACCTCTTCAGGCTTTACGCCTAATTGTTCTGCAATAATTGACTTAACCTTTTCTTGTACTGCCATTCTTTTTTCCTCCTTGTGTAAGAACACACACCCGCGCAAATTGCGCTACTTAGCGCACGCCAACGCAATACCTATAAGCGTTGGGCGCTGATTAGCGCGGGGTGTTGTGTTAATGCTTACGCCATAACCATGCCGCCGTCAACGGTAATTGTCTGCCCTGTGATATAATTTGATTCTTCAGACGCCAGGAATAAACAAACATTTGCTACGTCATCAGGAGTACCAAGCTTGGATAGAGGGATAGCCTCCATCATCTTCTTTTTTACGTCCTCAGACAACTTAGCAGTCATTTCAGTCTGAATAAAACCCGGGGCAACCGCATTGGCATTGATATTGCGGCTTGCCAATTCCTTTGCTACTGTTTTTGTAAGAGCGATTATACCTGCTTTAGAGGCAGCATAATTTGCCTGCCCGAAATTTCCCATTAAACCGATTATCGAAGCAATACTTATAATCTTTCCGCTTCTCTGCTTGACCATCGGTTTAGAAACAGCTTTGATACAGTTAAATGTACCTTTTAAGTTTACATTTATGACTGCATCCCACTCCGCCTGAGACATTCTAAGGATTAAATTGTCCTTAGTAATCCCAGCGTTGTTAACTAATATATCAACCTTTCCAAATTTGTCAAGAATTTTATTAATTCCTTCTTCTACTTTTGCATAATCCGTAACATCCATCTCTAGAGCCAGGGCCTTTCTTCCTAAAGCCTCTATATCAGATGCGGTTTTCTGAGCAACCTCTAAGTTTACATCTGCTACTACGATATTCGCACCCTCTCGGGCGAAATTCATAGCGATAGCCTGACCAATACCCCTTGCTCCACCGGTAATCAAAGCAACCTTATCCTTTAACTTCATTTTAATCCTCCCTATTTCAAGCCCAAGCTGCCTCTAAATCTGATTTTTTCTCTATACTTATAACTTCAATACCGGGATCAATCTTCCTGGCTAAACCTTTCAAAACCTTTCCCGGACCAAATTCATAAAATTTATCCACCCCTTGGGAAAGCATATAGCGCATAGAATCTTCCCATCTTACTGAAGAACGAATCTGAAAAACTAGATTATTCATAATTTCAACGACTTTTTGCTCTGGAGAAGCAGTGTAATTACTTATAACCGGAGCAACCGGCTCAATCATTGGGGTGTTTTCTAAAACCTTCTTTAGCTCAACTGAAGCCTCGAACATTAAAGATGAATGAAAACCTCCGCTTACCTCTAATGGAATAACCCTTTTTGCGCCTGCCTGAACACATAAATCCCCGGCTTTTTCTACTGGTTTTTTCTCTCCGGTAATAACTATTTGGCCTGGACAGTTTAAATTTGCTACTTCTGCGCCGCTATTTAAACAAATCTCTTTAACTTTTTGAGCATCTAAACCTAAAACAGCCGCCATCTTACCTGGATATTTTTGGGCAGCCTCTTCCATCAACTCGCCTCTTCGTTTAATCAAGCGAATACCATCCTCAAAAGTAAGACTACTGCTAGCAATCAATGCGCTATACTCGCCTAGACTTAAACCCGCCATATAATCAGGCTTTATATCGGATTTTTTCTTAAAGACTTCGAAAGCTGCAATACTGACTGTAACAATTGCCGGCTGCGAAATGTTAGTTGATTTAAGCGCTTCCTCCGGACCGTCAAAACAACGCTTTTTAAGATCAAAACCAGCTACAGCTTCGGCTCTTTCAAATATTACACGCGCCTCCGGGAAATTATCATATAAATCTTTACCCATGCCAACATATTGGCTACCTTGACCGGCAAATAAGAAAGCTACTTTATTCATATACTTTTTTTGTTTTCTATTAACCAACACTTGAGTTGTCGTGGGTCAGTCCCCTTCGGGTACAGACCCTACTGGCAAGAGTTAGTTACCATTTGATGACTGAAGCTCCCCAGACCAAGCCTGCGCCAAAACAATCCAGGAGGATAATATCCCCCTTCTTAACTCTTCCTTCTTTTACTGCTTCAACTAAAGCAGTAACTGTAGAAGCGCTAGACATATTTCCATACTTTTCTATATTAAGAAATATCTTCTCTTCCGGAAGACCCAGCCTTTTAGCAACTGCCAGAATAATACGTGAATTTGCTTGATGCGGTATAATTAAATCTATATCCGAGAATTTTAAACCAGCCTGCTTTAACACTGTCTCCGCGGCATCCGTCATTGTCCTAACCGCTATTTTAAATACTTCATTACCTTCCATCTTTAAATAATGTAAACGCTTATCCACTGTCTCATGAGTAGCGGGATTTTTAGAACCACCACCTGGCATATACAATAAATCCTGGCTTGACCCGTCACATCCTAAATATGTAGAAATTATTCCGCCTGTAGTGACCTCTCCAAAAACACATGCCCCTGCACCATCGCCGAATAAAACACATGTATTTCTATCCTCCCAATCCGTAATCGACGAGAGTTTTTCGGCTCCGATGACTAAAACATTTTTATAAGTACCAGTGGCTATGAACTGATGCGCAACTGATAAGCCATACACAAAACCGGCACAAGCAGCGGATACATCAAAAGCAGCAGCCTTAGTTGCACCAAGCGCATTCTGAACAATAGAAGCAACCGAAGGAAACTGCATATCCGGAGTAATAGTAGCCACAATAATCAAATCTAGCGCTTGGGGATCTATTTTAGCATCTTTTAAAGCTTCCTTTGCAGCCTTAATAGCTAAAACTGAAGTAGACTCGTCTGCACCAGCAATTCTACGCTCTTTTATTCCGGTGCGACTAACAATCCATTCGTTGGAAGTATCAACTATCTTCTCTAAATCCGCGTTAGTTAGAACTTTTTTTGGAAGATACTCTCCAACACCAATTATACCTACTTTTTTCATTTTCTTACTCTTATATTATCAGGAAGAATTAAAGGTGTTATATTATGCAGTTAATCTTTTGTTAACCGCTTCGATAACTTGCTGGTTAAACTTACGCTCTACTTCCTCTTTGGCTACCCTTATAGCATTCTTAATGGCTTTTACATTTGAACGGCCATGACCGATAATTACAACCCCATCAACTCCCAATAAAGGCGCCCCGCCGTATTCAGCATAGTCAATATCTTTTTTAAAACGCTTTAAACTGGGGAGCAAAAAGAATAACCCGATCTTGCCCATAACGCTACTTAAAAGATGTCTTTTTAGAAAAGTCTGCATGGCTTCAGCTGCGCTCTCAGAAACCTTTAAAGCTACATTACCCACAAAACCATCGCAGACAATAATATCGCATTTACCCGAGAAGAGATCTTTCCCCTCAACATTGCCTATAAAATTAAGATTACTCTTCTGAAGCAATTCATGGGTCTGACGCATAAAATCAGTGCCTTTAGCTTCTTCTTCTCCAATATTCAAAAGACCGATTGAAGGATTAGTTTTATTTAGAATATTACGCGAATAAACATCCCCCATAATAGCATACTGAAGAAGCTGATTAGGCTTTGGATCAATATTAGCCCCCACATCAATAATAAGAGAAACTCCTTTTAAAGTCGGAGTTACAATAGCTATCCCCGGACGTTCAACACCGGGTAATAATCTTAACTCCAGCGTGGCCGCACAAACTACAGCTCCGGTATTCCCTGCGCTGAAAAATGCCTCCGCCTTACCTTCTTTAACTAAATTCAAACCCACAACAATAGAAGATTTTCTTTTACGCCGCACACTATTAGCAGCCGGCTCGCACATTTCAATTACCTCGGGGGTATGCACAACAGTTATCTCGCTACCAGAATACTTAGCTTTCTTAAGCAAAGGGTTAATTTTCGCTTCATCGCCAACCAAAACCACCTGAGCGTTGTATTCTTTAACTGCCGCTAAAACACCCTTAATAACCACGTCGGGCGCATAGTCACCGCCCATAGCATCAACGACTATCTTCATATAAATTCCTTTTTTAGCTGCCTATTAATACACATCTCCACGTGGGACACTCTGCTAATCATCATATAGATCTTCTTACGCAGGGTGTCCCTACTGGCAATACTTGAGAATTAAATTTTATTTCTTCTTCTTTTTCTCTTTTACCTTAATTTCAATGACCTGTTTACCTTTGTAAAAACCACAAACAGGACAAACCCTATGGGTTAATTTCGGCTGCTTACATTGCGGACAAGCGCCCAGACTTCCAGACGTTACTTTCCAATGTGTACGACGTTTTCTGCCACGCGCACTTGAATGCCTTCTCTTAGGTAATGCCACAGTTACACCCTCCTTCGTTTAAATTACCACCACATTTAGGACATAAACCTTTACACTCTTCTTTGCATAAAGGCTTATCCGGATAACTTAAAATTATCTCTTCCCTTATATCCGCATCCAAATCAATAATAGGATCTGATTTGTCTGCAGCATAATTTAATTCAACCTGCTTATCAAAAACAGTCTCTATCTCCTCTAAACAGCGACTGCAACATAACAATAAAGAAGTGCTTAAAGTCAAAACCACTTCTACAGCATCATAGCTCTTTGATACAATCGCCTTGGCCTTAACCGGACTCTTAAGCCTTATCAACTCTGTATCCAAATCTAATTCTTGAGTACTAAATTCCTCGGTTAAAACCAAGCCTTTATCGGGTATCTGTCGTGTGTCTATCTTCAAGCTACACCTTCTATATTATTGAAGAAATGAATTTAGCGCAGTCTACCCAACTTATCCTTTAGGGCTTTTGCTACAAAATCCGGAACAAAGCTAGAAATATCCGCCCCCAAAGAAGATGCTTCTTTTAAAAGTTTGGAAGAGATATAACTATAGGATTCCTGAGGCATAAGAAAAATAGTTTCAATATCCGGAGAAAGCTTTCTATTAGTCAAAGCCATCTGAAATTCATACTCAAAATCAGAAATCATCCTTAATCCCCTGATTAGAACTTTAGCCTTACGTTTATGGGCATAATCTATTACCAAGGAATCAAATTCCGCGATCTCGACCCCTTTAAAACCGGCAGTCGCCTTTTTAATCATAGATACTCTTTCTTTCAAGCTAAAAAGGGGGTTTTTATGCGGATTGCTAGCTACTGCTACAATTAAATCTGAAAATATCTCGTGGGATCTCTTAATAAGATCAAGATGTCCATAAGTAATAGGATCAAACGTACCGGGATATATAGCTCTCTGACACATAAGTTAAAAAGCTCTCTTTTTATAAAAAGAGAGCAGCGTATCTCCGTATTTTGCCTGCCTGAATAAACTCAAAACTCCCAGATCATCCGGGAGGTTCTCTCTCTTAAAATGCTGTAATACTATCAAACCATTGGGCGACAATATATCACAAGCCTCCAGTGTTTGCAAGGTTTTTTTTGCCAAATCCTTATAATAAGGAGGATCTAAGAAGATAATATCAAACCGCATCTGCCTTTTGTAAAAGCTCCCAATAGCCTTATCTGCTTCCTGAGGACAAACAAGGCAAGCCTCCGGTTTAATAATCTCTACAGTCTTCTTTATAGCCAATAAACAGCCGTGGTTAGACTCTACCAGAGTTAAATCTTTAGCGCCACGCGAAAGGGCCTCGAACCCAACCGCACCGGAACCAGCAAAAAGCTCCAAGAAAGAAAGTCCTTCCACTCCCCCCAAAATATCAAACAAGGCCTTTCTCACCATATTCTGAGTCGGCCGTATTCCAATAGGAGCCAAAATATTTCTTCCTTTATACTTACCCGTTGTAATGCGCATTTATCCCACCAGTATTAATTGTTCGTATTCAGGAAACCTCTGCAATAATCTTTCTTTAAGTAATACATTCTGTTTTGCCTGCAATTGCGAATCAGCATTAAGCAGGTTTATTGCCTCTTCCCTAGCCTTTTTAAGCAGATGCAGTTGAGTCAGAGGGTTACCAATTTTGAGCTCACTTAGACCGTGCTGTTCTCTTCCGAAGAATTCACCCGGCCCTCTAATTTTAAGATCCTCTTCTGCAATCTTAAAGCCATCGTGGTATTTTACCATAGCATTTAAACGGGCAGAAGCTTCTTCAGTAGTAGAATCCGATATTAAAATACACATAGATTTGGAAGAACCCCTCCCCACTCGTCCGCGTAACTGGTGCAACTGACTCAAGCCAAAACGCTCAGCATGCTCTATAATCATACAAGTAGCAGTAGGAATATCAATACCAACTTCAAGAATAGTTGTGGAAATTAACAAATCCAGCTCTTTATTCTTAAAACGTTGCATGACTTTGTCCTGCTCTTCCTGTTTTAATTTACCATGAATTATCCCCAGCTTAAAATCTTTAAATTCCCGCGATTTTAATTCATTGTACATCTTTTTAGCTCCGGAGATGTCTAAGGCATATGACTCTTCAATCACCGGATAAATAATATATGCCTGATGGCCTAAGGATAGCTCTTTTTTTGCTATTGCATAAGCATCATCTTTATGCTTACGTTCAAATAACATTGTCTCAACCGGCAATCTAGCCGGTGGCAACTCATTAATTACAGATACATCCAAATCGCCATAGAGAGTAATAGCTAAGGTCCTGGGAATCGGAGTGGCAGTCATAATTAAGATATCCGGGCTTAAACCCTTAGTGGGCAGAAGCGCGCGCTGCCCAACACCAAACTTGTGCTGCTCATCAATAATCACTAGCCCCAGATTCTTAAATTTTACCTTCTCTTGCAAAAGAGCATGAGTACCGATAACTAAATCAATATTGCCTTCTTTTATATCTTTATATTTTTCTTCTTTTTCCTTACTTTTTAATTCACCGGTAAGCAAAGCAACATTCACAACCCTAGCCTTAACTTTTGGTATTTTATCTTTAATCTTTTCATAATGCTGCTGCGCCAATATCTCTGTCGGAACCATAAAAGCTACCTGATAACCACCCTGTATGGCAATCATAGCGCTAATGTTTGCAACCACAGTTTTTCCGGAACCCACGTCCCCCTGTAAGAGCCTCTGCATAGGTAGAGGTTTAGCCATATCAAGCTTTATCTCTTCAACTACTTTATTTTGGCTTGCGGTTAATTGAAAAGGCAGGCTCAGCCTATAATTATCTACTAACTCACCTTTAACTTTATGAGCTATTCCCGCTTTGCCTTCTCTTTTTAGTTTACGTAAAACTAGTGGTAACTGAAATAAAAAGAAATCCTCAAAACTAAGCCGAGTATAAGCTTCTTTTTGCAAAGTAAGGCTCTCCGGAAAATGAATATTTAATAAACTTTTAGCTAAATTCAAGAGACCATTTTTTTTTCTAATGTCATAAGGCAGGCAGTCGCTTATTTTAGGCAAATACTCATCTAAAACATTTTTTATTAATCTACGCAGGGATCTTTGCGAAAACCCTTGCGGCAAAGTATAAACAGGGACTAAACCACCTATACTTAATTCCTCACCCAGCCCCTCTTCGGTTGGGCTGGGTTCTGGAATAATTTCAAATTCCGGATTCCCCATCTGTAATCTCGCACCATAAAGCTCAACTTTTCCGTATAAAATAAGCTCTACCCCTGGCTTAAAATATTGACCAAGATAGGGTTGGTTGAACCAAACACAAGATAACCTTCCGGTATCATCTCCGACTAACACCTCAGTAATATTAAAACTACGTCTACGCCAAGAATTATGCTGACCAATTGATAAAACCTTAACTTTTATAGTTTGAACTTCACCCAATTTTAAATTTGAAACAGAAACTAAATTAGTGCGGTCTTCGTAGCGCCTGGGAAAAAAATAAAGTAGATCCTCAACCGTAATTACCCCAAACTTAGCAAAACTTTTTGCTCTTTTTGGACCAATGCCTTTAAGATATTGAATTAACACTTCATGTAGCTTGTTCATGGTTGTTATTATACTACAAAATTTTTCCTCGGGTACTTGAAATTAAAGCTAAAATATGGCATACTACACTTGAAGGTGAAATAGAACCAAGTAACAAGGAGGTTTGGTCGGATAGCGGAAGCTAAGAGGCCTATCACCTACAAGAAACCCCGGAGAAACAATCCCGGGGATTTTTGTTAATGAGGGCACAATTTACGGAGCGAGCAGCGCGAACGAACGTAAATTGTATGCCCGAATTAATGGTTGCCGTAATTTGGCAACCATGATCAAATAAAACCAATCCTGAAGCGTCCACGAATAAATGATTGTCGATCTTAACGATCATAATTATAATCAACCTCCGCACTTCTTAATGATCTCCACCACATCCTCTCTTGTCTTAACTCTAGAGAATTTCTCTCTTAGCGGTCTAATCTTACGAAATCCCTTAGTATACCAACTAAAAAACTTACGAAAAATTATTACACCATTCTTCTCACCATAAAAAATGACTGAAGCATCCAAATGCTCAAGCATAACCTTGATTACTGTGTCTACTTTAGGCCTAGGGATTATTCTCCCTTTTTCTAGGCAACCCTTTATCTCCTTAAATATCCAAGGATTCCCTAAAGAACCCCGGGCAATTGTTAAGCCATCACAACCTGTTTCATCAAACATCTTCTTAGCCAATTGAGATGAAAAAATATCACCACTGGCAATAAGAGGAATATGTAGCACCTTCTTGACATCGCTGATTACATCATAATCTACTGTACCACTATAGCCTTGAACTTTAGTCCTGCCATGAACAAACAAACCCGCCACACCCGCATCCTGCGCATAAAGAGCAACCTCCTTAGCATTAACCATATCCCTATCCCAACCTATTCGTATCTTCACAGTAACCGGTAACGAAGAATTTTTTACCACTAATTTAAGTAATCTGTTCAATTTCTTTGGCTCTTTCAAAAGACTAGAGCCTTCTCCTCTTCGCACTACCTTTTTTGCCGGGCAGGCAGCATTAAAATCAATAATATCAAACTTATAACCTTGCAGCATATCAAGAGCTTTTAAAATAAAGTTATCTTCACAGCCTAATAACTGCACTCCCAAAGGCTTATCTTTAGCATTAGAGCTAAGCATCTCCTGCGTTCTCTTGCTCTTATGGCTAATAGAACGGCAATTAATCATTTCTACAAAAGCCAGCTCCGCGCCAAACCTGCGATTGAGAATGCGAAACGGTAAATCGCTGATGCCGGCCATTGGCGCAAGAATAAGATTAGATTTGAGTTTTAGACTACCGATTTTTAGCATATACTAAATAATACTTATTAAAAAGGGACACCCTCAGCTTTAGCGCGATGGGTGTCCCTTTTAAAGATATTAAAGAATGTACTTGGAATTTTTAACAAGAGGATTATCTTTTATTTCATTAGCTATATTTTCGGCAATTCCGGGTTTGCCCAACTTATAATACATATAATTCTTATAACCTTCTACCCCCGGCTGGTCAAATGCATTCACATTAAGCAGTTCGCCTTCAAAAGCAGTAGCCATTTGAAAAAAGAATAACAAGGCTCCCCAGTAATATGCAGATACTTCAGGCAATATAATCGTACAATTCGGCCTTGACTCTCTAGCTAGCGCCCACTCGGTTGCTTCTTGAGCAAGCTTGATTAACTCAGAGAAACTCTTTCCGGATAGAATATCGCCTTTACCTGGAACTTTTAGATCACTCTTAAATTTCTCAACTCTAATAAAAGTTACAACCTTATTATTCTCACCCTCAATATTATTCTGCTGGATAGAATGCAAATCATTAGTTCCCCGGCAAGGTATTGGAGTCCTGCCAACATTTACCACCCTCTCCTTATCCTTTAACCATTCTTCAGTTCCGCTACTTGAGCATTCAATTTTACGGGCATATTTTTTCCCCAGACTCTCTGCTAAAAGCTGAACATACCAGTCGGCAGTAGATTTTAAAGTTTCAGAAAAAGGCATCATAATTGCAATAGTCTTTCCTTTTTTTCTATAAAGTACAGTATGCAAAAGCGCGTACATATAAGCCGGATTCTTAGTATAGTCCCCTATACTACATAACTCTTCCATATCTTTAGCTCCGGACAAAACTTCTTTAATCTTGATACCTATGATCGCCAAATGTAAAAGACCCATATTCAATTCCGAAAATCTTCCGCCCACCCCCTTAAGCAAGGGGAAGCTCCTAAAACTCAGAGGATCTTTGGACTGCTCAAGCTCAACTCTCTTGCGCAGAGAACCGCCCTGAGGATCCGTAATTGCTAAAATCTGACGGCCATAGTTTTTCCCGACTTCTTTCTTAAGCCAGTTTTCAACAACAGTAAAAACTGCCTTTGTCTCGGAAGTCTCTCCGGACTTTGAAATAACAATTACGAATGTTTTTTTCGGATTAAGATTATTCAAAAGGACTGCAAGAGTATCAGGGTCAAGATTATTGCCTTCAAAATAAACACGGGGATTTTTTTTACCCTTTAAAATGAATTCATTATAATAAGGAGCGGCTAAGGCATCTTGCGCGGCTTTTAAGCCTAAATATGAACCCCCAATGCCTAAAGAAATAACATTATCGAATTTCTTAGCAATTTCATTACCTAACTTTTGTACTTCTTGAATAAATTGTTCATCTTGCAAAGGTAGCTTTATCCATTCTAGATTTAGATTCTTCCGATTACGGCTCTCCACGCATATCTTAGACAAATGTTCATGCGCCGCTTTAACCAAAGGGACAATCTCAGTAATATCAGCCTCGGTAACACCGTGAACATTACCCAGATTATCGCTGAACATATTATTGAAATCGAATTTTATTCCGGACATTAGAAACTCCTTCTCGTTTGGCTAGTTTCAAAAATAATTTTACCAAAATGTAAATTAGTGGGGAGGTTTACTTCTGGATAACCTTAACTGTAGTATGCCGGCCATCCTGCCAAGGCCAAAGCATGGCGAATATATTCCCTTCAGCCTCATTTTTATAATAAAGTGTCTGGCCTGCCATTATGCCACCAAACCCTTTGATTGTCTCCTGCACATGATAATTAAGCCTATCCTTAGAAGGCCAGGCAGGCTCACCAAAAAACTTCCTCAGCCTTTCATTAAGCTTAGCTACCTCTTCCTTAACTACCACGGCCTCAATATAATTATCGCAATCCATGCGCAAAGACTCAATCTCTAAAGATTTTACCTCTTCTCTTATTACATTAAATCCCATTGCTCCCCCTTTGAATAAATATTATATCACTCCTTTTAAAAAAATCAATCCAGTGCTTTTGCTAAGTTAACTTCAAACAAATCTTCTAGTTTTTACGCCCTAACCACAGACTCGACAAAATCAGATACCAGATCCTTTCTTTCATTGTGAATTGCCTTAAAGCTTAAACCAATCCTATACTCATTGTAATTTAACATAATATTAGAACGAACTTCACCGATTAATTCTACGGGGTCCGAAAAACTAACCAAACCGGCGTTATCAGTCTTAAACAAGTAAAACTTTATTAGAAGATTACTCCATACAGGTAGATTGTATCGGGTGATGAAAGCCATGCCCCCGGAACTTAAATCCAACATAGTTGCTTCTACTTCTTTACCCTGGGTAATATCCCTTGCATACTCCGGGCTTTCAATTTTATAGAAAATAGCCAAGTTCATCTTTAAACGCTGAAACCTTCTCCTGTCATCATTACCCCAGTATCCCCTAGACATTCTTTCCCCTAAATAAAAAAGCCACGGTTAAAAAGGCTTAGAAACTATTCTCGCCTCTTCCGTGGCAATATGAAGCTAATTGTATTAAAAGTATGCCATATTTTCGGCTAAATTGCAAGTCCTCCGGAAATATTTAAAAGATTTAATCCTGTCTTAGGATCTATAGACTTATTGGCTTTTACCCCTTTAAGCTCAAAGACTACAGCTTCAATAACCAGAAACACTTTTGACTTTCCCCGTACACATCCAGTAAGCACCTTATTCTTCTTACCCATGCTACCGTGGATATGAATCTGAGGCCCCAGAGTATTTACAAAAACAGTGCCAATCCCCATAACCTCCCAGCCATCTTTAAAATTAATTTGGTTTGGCTTAGGAGGAATTACCGGTTTTTGCGGACCAGTTACAAGCAGCCCTTTTCTTAATGCGCCGATAAAAATAATTGAAGCTGCTTTGATGCGCTCCTTTTTAACAAAACCACTTAATTTATCTATAAAGATATCGTCATTTTCAAACTTTAAGATAAAAATCCTTCCTAATTTTCCCGTGGTATATTTCATCTTTATTGACCTTAACTATTTTAAATGTGCTTTAATAATCTTTTGCTCAACAATAGGCCTGTCATTAGCCGAAGTTTCGCAATTTTCGATCTTCTGAACAACATCATATCCGGATATAACCTCCCCAAAAATAGTATGGCGCATGTTTAGCCATGGCGTCTTAGCCGTAGTAATAAAAAACTGGCTTCCATTAGTATTCGGCCCGGAATTAGCCATGGCCAGCATTCCCGGATTATCAAATTTAAGTTGCGGACTTACTTCATCATTAAATGGCTTACCCCAAATTGACTCCCCGCCGCATCCAGTTCCCGTAGGGTCTCCTCCTTGAATCATAAAACCCTTAATTACTCTGTGAAAAATTAAACCGTTGTAATAACCCTTCTGAGTTAATTTAATAAAATTCTCACAGGTCTTAGGAGCTAAATCTAAATTAAGCTGAATCTCAATTGGACCTTGATTCGTTTCTAAAATTACAATACTACTCTCCATTATTTTCTCCTTTTTGCCATCTTTCTCTTTTTTCTCTTCTCAACTCTAGCTTTATACAAAGTGCATAATACGTCTGCTATGGGCGCAACCTGGCCGTCTTCATAAGGGAAATCTTTACAGCTATTTGGCTTAATATTATAGTCGATTTTATGAATTGAACAGAGACCATCGGCATCAAGAAAAGAACAAGGCTCATCTTCATAACTAGTGCCAATCTTATAACCGGAAGGGAAATCCTCATCCTTTTCCAATTGAAAGAACTCACCCTTTAACCCTAAAGCAACAATTTTCTTAGCTTCTTCTAAATCTGCCCAAGCCCCAAACTTACAGCAATCTGACTGAGTCTTACATTTATGGCAATGAATCGTCTCCTTCTTCTTTCTTTGCAACTTTTTCATTCTTCTTCCATCCCTTTTATTTTTCCGCCTTTAATAATTCCTTTTGCCTGTCTTTGGCTAAATCCAATACTTTAAAATCATTATCTGCGGGTAACTGCATAAAAAAACTGTTCGCTTCATCAAAAACAATAACTCCGTCAGTTAAATTACATTCAAGAAGGTGTCCGCCAAATTTCTTATCCCTGCTGATAAAATGAAAATGATACCCTGGGACATTGAGCTCCTTCATATAGCCTGGAAAACGAAAACCGACTAGAGTTCCTTTTAAATTACGGAACTCGCTAATCCACTGATTTTTAACCACCTCAGAAAAAGGCTTGTATGGTCTGTTTTGCTTTTCAATACTTCTGGTTTTAACATAACTAAAATTCCCCTCAACCTTTATGGCCACAAAATAATTTCCCGCAGGTATAAGGGCATCCAAATACTCCAGTAATTCTTTATAGTTTAGAGGCTTCTGAAAAGTTCCCCGCTCAGAAGGTTTAAAGCATTTTACAACTGCAAAAGGAATAAGCTCTCTTCCTTTAACTAATGCAATAGTTCCATCGGCCTTAGCACGGTAACAACGACTACCTAATAAAATTAACTCTCCATTTATCCCGTTAAAAGTACCTATTCCGAAATCTCCGTGCCTTTTAAGCTCAGCAGCCTTAAGATCACCTTCATAAAAACCCGACATGAAGGCATTAATGGTAGAGTACTGATAAACAACCTTTTTGTATTTTTCTGTCCCAATACAACCACTACAGAGAATCAGCCCTGAAATAACTAAAAATACTAGACTTTTCTTATTCATATTTACCCCTCTGTCTTTTCCATATCTTTACCACAACAAACCAGAGTGCCGCCACCCACTTTTGTGACAACCACCTCATTGCCACAAACACTGCACCTGTATTTCTCTCCGACTTTTTCTACAGCCATCTAAACCTCCTTGCTACATTATTCCTTAATTAATACCAAATCAAGACTTTTCTTTATCGCCACCAAAAGATATCGCTGCTTAGCGATAATTACAAAAATTAAGCGGCACTGGAAAATCTACCCCTCTTAAATGAAGGATAACTGCTTGCAAATCGTCTTTCTTTGGGGAGCTTACCTTTACTTTCTCACCCTCAATCTGCGTTTGCACTTTCAAACCCAGCTTCTTAATAATATTAGTAAGCTCTTTAGCATTCTCCCTATCAAGACCCATACGAATTGAGACATTCTGACGCAGATACCCCTCAAAGGCTTTTTCAGGTTCATCGAACTTAAGAGACTTTAGAGGAATATTCCTCTTGGCCATACGGGTAACTAACATATCGGTAAGCGCACGCAGCTTAAATTCATCATCTGCCACTAAAACCAGCTTCTTCTCTTTTCTATCAAAAGTTATTGAGGCCTTGCTATCTTTAAAATCATATCTCTGGGACAATTCTTTAAGCGCCTGATTTACTGCATTATCCATCTCCTGAAGATCAACTTCCGAGACAATCTCAAAAGAAAAATTTGCCATTCTTATCCCCTTCTGACTATATGGCGCTCCGTAAAAGCATTTTGTAAAACATCCCACAACTCTTGCTGATCTCCCGATTTCATAATAGCTTTAGCTATCTTATCATCACTCATGGCTTTAGCTATAATTCTTAGGATCTGCACCTGTATTTCATCGTCTTCTTTAGGGGTGAGTATTAGAAATACAAAATGAGTTGAGAGCCCATCCGGAGAGTTCCACTCCACCCCCTGCTCTGACCTGCCAAATACAATCACCGGACGGATAAGCGATTGAATACGGGCATGCGGAATCGCTACGCCCTTTTCTATAGCTGTCCCCATAGACTCTTCGCGCTTTAAAACCTCTCTACTTAATCTATCAGCCGAAGGCATATTCCCCTGTTCATGAGCAACTAAACAGAGTTCCCGAATAATACCGTCCCTATCACTTGACTTCAATTGAAAAATAACTTCGCGACGCGAGAAAAATTCTAACACGCTTATAGTTTTACGCCCACAAAAAGCAAATTTTAGCCAAGGTCCAAGTATAATAGAAGACAAAACTCCACTAAAAATAATAGCAATCAACATCGGCTGAGTAATCAAGTTATACTTTAAGGCTAAGGTACCGATAACAATCTCCATTGAACCACCCGGAGTATGCGCAACTGCTACTGCCATCCGATTAACTGCAGGTAAATTAGTAAATCTTGCTCCTAACCAGGCACCTATAAATTTTCCAGATATACCAATTACTGTAACAAACAAAACTAAAAATAAATTAAAGTTTTTAAGGAAATCTATCCCCAATCCAATACGGGCAAAAAATAAAGGGATAAAAATAGCATAAACCATCTGAGATATGACTTGTCGCGTTCTCTCAGGGAGCTCCTTGGCCTCTCCGGCAAGGATACCCGCTATAAAAAAACCGATTAAGCCGTTAATCCCGATTTTCTGAAATACAGCAGCGCAAGAAAACCCTAAGATACAAAGAAACGTAAGTGAACTCCCGGGTTCCGGCAAGTTATATTCCTTTATTTTTAATATCACAAAATTCGTAAACTTTCTCCCCAAGGTAAGACAAAAAACTAAAAAAGCAATAGCTAGAACAAAAACAGAAACTATACTACTAAGCATCGCTCCGGTTTGTATGACAATGGCTAAAACCAGAGCAAAAATTAACCACCCGATAATTTCGTTTACTGAGAGAGCAGACATTATCAAAAAACCTAAGTCTGTTTTTATAACATTTAAATCACTCATGGCTCGAATAGTAGTCGGCATCGAACTAATCATCATAACTGTAGCCATAAAAAAAGAAAAAACTAACCTTTGAGATGGATTAGCCAGGTAGCGATCCGGTAAATAATAAGAACAGATAAACGCTGTCACCAGAGGTACTACTATCCCGGTAATAGCGATAGTCAGAGCTTTACCGCGATTCCTCCAAGCGCTGGAGAAATCCATTTTTAGCCCAGCTTCTAATAAAAAGAAAAACATACCCAGCCAGGCGGCAGTCTCAAGCATATCCTGCTGAATAATATTTACGGGAAAGATTCTTTGAAAAATAGAAGGGAAAAACCTACCCAAGATTGTAGGGCCCAGGAATATGCCGGCCAATATTTCTGCTGTAATCGTCGGCTGTTTCCAGATCCGAAATAATTCACCCAGTACCCTAGCAGTACCTAACAAAAAAACAACCTGAATGAGAAAAATTAACAGATTATGCTCACTCAGGTTATTCATGTGGTTATTTTAACGTAAAAAATATAATTTTTCAATAATTTTGACTGCTTAAATCAAAATGCCGTAATATGCGCAGTCCTTAAAAGGAAGATTCGGCCTAAGGTCACGAATAGGTACACAAGCAAAATTTACACCCGAACGGGTTTTCTGCATCCCTATCCTAGTTGCATAAACAGTACAATAGTATTTCCCGGATTCATCCCTGGCCAGCTTAACACAAGGATCTCCGTCATTAGCACCGCAACAGGCGCCGCATCTCTTACAAAGCGCCTCATATTTATCCTGTTCTTCTTTTTGTTTCAGTAAATACGCCTCTTCTGTCATGACTTCATTATACTCCTTAAAACAAATAATCAAAGACAATTCAAACACCTTAATCTTTTGTTTAGTGCAGTCCCCGCGAACGTAAGTGAGGCGGGGATAAATAAAAGGCGCCTAAATTACTCCAGGCGCCCTTATTTATTACTTAAATTAAAACCAATTATTTTATTGTTTTAAAACCCCTCCCATGCCTTTCTTTTGTTTTTCTAAGTCTTTATTAGCCTGATTTTTCTTAACTTCAAGATCTTTCTTCTTCTGCTCTAAATCTTTCTGAGCCTGATTCTTCTTAGCATTAGCTTCTTCTTTCTTCTTATCTAAATCATTTTTGGCCTGTTTCTGCTTGGCCTCAAGCTCTTTCTTTTTCTTATCTGCGTCCTTCTGAGCCTCTTTCGCTGTCTTATCTGCTGCAATCTGGGCCTTCTTTGTCTCTTTATCTGCGCTACCAAAATCATAACCCCTATCTTTACTTGCCGCAAAACAGAAACTTGTTGAGAACATGAAAAATACTAGACTCAATACTGCTATTAACCTACTCATCCTCTCCTTCTTTCAATTGCTCGGGTTACTATATATAGCAAGTTTACAAAGTTATTCTACCCCTGCACCTACTATTGTCAATCAAAATTCTATGGCAATACTTTCTCAAAATGCTGATAATCTTTTAAAGACTTCCAATCTCCACCCCAGGTCCAACCCAGATGTTTAAAAGTTTTTACAATAGGAGAATTATATACAAGCGTCCCCGGTCTAGTCCTGTCATATACTGCGCCGGGAGGCAATACTATACTTCCTTTAATATAAGGATTTTGGACCGGGTTAATATCTATAGCAAAACCATATGAATGCCTAGAGAGAGACTTACCTCCGGTTACTTTCCTATAGTTAAAAGCAGAAGTATTATTAGCCATCATTGATTGGTTATCTTCGTTCCACTTACCGTTATTAAAGAAGCGTTCGCTTGATATTGGTATAACAGATTTAATAGGAAACTTATTCTTCAAGGCAACTTGAAAAACTTTCTTAATGTCATTTACTAGCCTTTCATCAATAACCAACTGCCCCTTATGAATTTTTCCATCAAAAGAATAATACAACACCTCTACCATCCTCTGCCGAACCTTAAAATCATCGGGAGCATATTTTTTCAAGGCTTCAGCTAAAGTTATATTGCTATCAACTATCGGATTCTGCATACTCCCAGCCGGCTCCAATTCAACTATGCCAGGCCTGGTAACACATCCAGATAATAATATTACTAATAACAAGAAGAAGTAAAAGAAATGTTTTTTTAGCATATCTAATTTATATCTAATATTTTACTACCTGCCCCTTTACCGGAAGAGAAACATGGCTACCTGCTAGTTTCCATTCTTTTCCTTTTTTTACTAAAAATCCTGTAGTCCGTACATTATTAATTTTCTTAATCAACTTTCCGTTTTTATAAATTTTTGTATCAAATTTTACTGCAAAATGCGCTGCGCGATTGCCTCCAACAATACTTACCTGTTTCTGTTTAACCTTCGTAGTCATACCAACGCCGGTTTTGCGTATAGATTCAATCCTGGTTAACAAAGCTCTTTTACCTACCATATACTCATTATCATCTGTACCGATATGCACGCCCTCTTTATCATCGGCAACCAATTTACCTAAATTCTCTGTATCATAGCTTAACCAAGTACCCATAAACTTTTTTATAAACTTCTCAACAGCAGCTTTTGCGCTCATGGCTCCTCCTCTGGAATGATTCAAGAAAGAAACGCCCGGAGAATTCCGGGCGCCCT
>Ga0172371_10003291_pt1 | contig 25134 bp, 21 predicted proteins | sample Lak12m_FD_114543 | JGI IMG/M metagenome (GOLD analysis project Ga0172371, IMG submission 114543) | Freshwater microbial communities from Kabuno Bay, South-Kivu, Congo - kab_022012_12m | ecosystem: Environmental > Aquatic > Freshwater > Lake | place: Democratic Republic of the Congo: South-Kivu... | reverse complement strand
GCGGCATCGACTTGCGGTTCCTGGTCCAGCCGGGCGTGAGAATCGAATATCCGGTGCACCTCTGTTTCGGAGTGCTGCCGGCCGAGGGCGAGCAGATCATCAACATCTCTGGCGAGGTCGCCGCGGGCGGTGCGGTCAACTTATTAGCGCATTGCATCTTCCCCAATGCCGTCAAAGTGCAGCATCATATGCAGGCGGAGATCGCAATCGGCAAAAACGCGTCCTACGGCTACGACGAAGTCCATTTTCATGGTGAGTCCGGCGGCACCAGCGTTATTCCGCGCGCGCGGATTACCCTGGGTGAGGGGGCCAGACTGAGGACATCCTTTCAGCTCACCGACGGCCGGGTCGGGGAACTCGACATCGACTACGAAGTCGAGGCGGCGGCGCACGCGGTGGTCGAGATGCTGGCGAAGGTCTACGGATACCGGAGCGATAGCATCAGGATCAGGGAGAAGTGCCTGCTTAAGGGGGACGATGCGCGCGGTGTAATCAAGAGCCGCGTGGCGGTGACCGGCGAGGCGCAAAGCGAAGTGTTCTCGGAGATGGAGGCGTCCGGCAGGCGCGCCCGCGGCCACGTCGACTGCATCGAGATCGTGCAGGACCAGGCCAGCGCCCGAGCCGTGCCGGTCGTCAACGTTCTGGATCATACCGCCAAGGTCACCCACGAGGCGGCCATCGGCAGCGTTGACACCAAACAGCTGGAAACGTTGATGGCCCGGGGACTCGACCAGACCCAGGCGGTGGATGTGATCATCAAGGGGATGCTGTCCTGAAAGTTCTCTTCCATGCCTGATAAATCCGTCACACTCTCCCCGCGCTACAAGATTTACGGCGCTTTCGTTCTCGGCCTCTCGACGGCGATCGCGCTCAGGGCGATCATCGTGCTCGAGCACGTTCAACCCGGCTGGGTGCGGCCAGCGTGGTATTTCGCAGTATTGGGGAATTTCCTGTTCTTTTATTATCGTTACGGGATAACAGAGAAGCGCAAGAAAGCAGTCAGGGACCATCAGCTGATTGAAAAAGTGGAGAAGCTGGAATCGCTTTCGGAGGACGATCGGGAAGTCCTGATCTACCTGCTCAACTCGATCAAGAAATCACCGGAGCACCTCAACTACCTGATAATCTTCGTTTTTTCGCTCCTGGCGATCGCGATCGATTTGGGGTTTGTGTTCTTCTCATAGAATCCGCTCATGGCTCCCTGAATCGATCCGGTCGGACAGATCAGGTGGTGCAACAAAGACAAACTTGCGTCCCACTTTTTTCCGCTGGAGTAATCCGCGCTCAGCAAGGTCGAAAAGATCCGATCGCGCAGTCGCGAAGGCCACGTTATGTGAGTTTTTATGAGAGGCTATGGTGAATTCAGTGTCCCGATCTATCAGCGCACGTCTAAGAACCGCCTGCTGCCTATGATTTAGTCCTGTCATCTCTCCCAGCACTTTCGCAGTCTCAGCAGCCTCTTTTTGCTTCCGGGCTAAATACTCATGCAAACCCTTAAGGCTGCGAACTATCGTGTTCAGGTTGAACATAACGAAATAGGTCGCGTCCAGATCATCAGTTTCAGCGTAGAGGAAAGCGCGGTCGTATTGTGCCCGCCCTTTAAGAATAAATTCTGAGATGGACAGGAACTCAAAGAGCCAGTAACCTCGGGAGATCATGTACCAATAGAACACTGCCCTTGCCGTCCGGCCATTGCCGTCAACATACGGGTGAAGAAAGCCAAGCCAGAAGTGTAGAAGAACCCCCTTGACGACAGGATGCACAAACTCATCATCATCCTGGTTGGCGAAGTTACAGAGCCGCTTTATTTCCCGCGGCAATTGCGACGCCGGTGGAGGAATATGCAGGATCTGGTCATGATCCTGAACCACGATATCTTCATTCGCCAGTCGATATCGCCCTGCAGCACCGGGGTCTTCCAGGGTCTCTTGAGTCATGGAAATATGAAGATCATTGAGCATCTCGGGTGTTAAGGGTTCGTTTGCCAAGTGTCTCGTCTGACTTATAGTCAGATAATTGTTAAGGATCATACGTTCGCCACGATTTTGGGGTTTACGATTGGTCCGAAGCATTTCCCTGGCTACTCGCCGGGTAGTAGCCGCACCTTCGATCTGGCTGGAGGCGATGGCTTCGTTCATAAGTGAGCTCACCAGGTATTTATCGCGATTCGCGGAGTTGAGAATATCGGATTCCGCAGTTATGCTGCCCGCAGCCTGCTTATCGATCATGTGGAGATGTCGCTGAGCGGTATTGGGAAGCCAGTATTTGAAACTGTGCCCATGCACGTCCCTGATTGGGGTGGGGCGCATCTGGAGTTGCCGCACTAATTTCAGGTAATGCCATGCCTCTTCAGTGCTGAGCCAGTCTGGCATGGGCCGGTATTTGAATTTATCCCAGTAAAGATATTTCTCGTTGGCATACTTTAAAAGCTTATTCAGTTCTTGCCGCTGTTCATCGTTAGCGAATGCGGGTGTGGAATAGCTTTCAGGTTCCCGGGGTGGTGGTTCCGGTTTTTTCACGACTGTCTCCTCAACTATCAATTTGATAGTAACTGATAGTATATTGATGTATCAAGGAAATATCAATACCTATCAAATTGATAGTTAAGAGGTGAAAGGACGGTTTTAGTGCTAGCAAACCCCGTGCCGATGCTTTTTGCCCACCATCGAAGCCACGGTAGCAGGCGCAACCGCAGCGCCGGCGCCAACCGCCCGTCCGCCGTCATGCCCCGCCTCCAGCACTACGCACGCCTCCTCGACATCCGCCGCTAGCATCTCCGCCATATCGCGGCTGAAGTTCTCCTTGACCACCACGCGCAGAACCGCGACGTCCTCGGCGTTGGGCGGCATCGTGTAGGCGGGCACGATCCAGCCGCGCTCGCGCAACTTGTGTGACACATCGTAGACACTGAAAGCGGCGCCGTCCTTGAGCCGGAAGACGATCACCGGCATCTGCTCGCCGGAGTTCAGCATCTCGAAGCGCCCGGAGTCACTCAGCAGCTTCGCCAGCCAGCGGGCGTTCTCCATGATGTTGGTCATGATCTGCCGGTAGCCCGACTTGCCCAGCCGGATCAGGTTGTAATACTGGGCCAGCACCGTCGAGCCGCCGCGGGAGAAGTTCAGCGTGTAAGTATCCATCTCGCCGCCGAGGTAGTTCACCTTGAAGACCAGATCCGCGGCCAGGTCCGATTCATCGCGGAAGATGAGCCATCCCAGCCCGGGGTAGACCAGGCCGTATTTGTGGCCGGAAACGTTGATTGATTTCACCCGCGGCAGCCGGAAGTCCCACTCCAGGTCCGGCTCGGTGAAGGGCGTGATGAAGCCGCCGCTCGCGGCGTCCACATGGATCGGGATGTCCCAGCCCTTCTTCTCGTGCACCGCGTCGAGCATTTCGCTCAGCTCGCGGACGGGATCGATCTGGCCGGTGAAGGTCGTACCCAGCACCGCGCCCACGCAGATGGTGTTCTCGTCCAGCAGCGCCTCCACCTCATCGGCGGTCATCGCGTAGCGGTCGCGGGCCATGGGGACGATGCGCGGCTCGACCTCGAAATAACGGGCGAACTTGTCCCAGCAGGTGTGGACCTCGGCGCCCATGACGATGTTGGGCCGGTCGATGGGCTTGCCCGCGGCCTGCCGGCGCTTCTTCCACTGCCACTTGGCGGACATCAGCCCCAGCATGATCGCCTCCGACGAGCCGATGGTGCTGGTGCCGATGGCGGTCTTCTCCTCGGGCGCGTTGAACAGCCGCGCCAGCATGTTCACGCAATATTCGTGGATGACCTCGGTCTGCGGATACTCGTCGTGGTCGATGAAGTTGCGCGCCAGGTTCTCGGTGACCAGCTGCTGCGCCTCCCTCTCCATCCAGGTGGTGACGAAGCCGGCCAGGTTGAGGGCGGGGTTGCCGTCCAGGTTGAGCTCGTCGCGCACGATCTGCCCCGCTGCCTCGCTGGGCATGCCGTTCTCGGGCATCTCGTGCTTGGGGACGTCCTGCGCAAAGTAACGCTCGCTGTAGGTGCTGGCGATGGTGGTGGCGGCCGCCTTGGCCTTGGGTTTCACTTTCTTAGAAAGCATGCGGATCAGACCCCCTGGTGGTGACGATTAGTGCCGGGGTTCTTCCCGGTCAGGGGGTTTAGGAAACTTGGGGGAGGATGGAGCTGAGTCGCGCCGAGCGAAAGAGGATGCTAGGCGTGCGCTACACGTTTTTCCAGAGCTTCCATCGCCAGTTTTTGCTCGGTGATGTCCTGGATCATGTGGAAGTAGACTCCCTGGCCGTCGATGGACCAGGCGTCAGTGGGATAGACGGCGGTCTTGAGCCAGCGGTCGTTCTCCTCGTCGTAATGCTCCCACTCCACGGGCTTTTTCGATGTGACGGCCTGCTCGAGCGGGCAACCGGGGTAGGAACCGTGCTCCAGGCCGTGAACCACCCGCGGGCAATGCTTGCCGACCAGCTCGTCCGCCTTCACTCCCAGAGTATCCCGCGTAGCCTTGTTGGCAAGAAGGATGCGGTGGTTTCGATCGATCAACAGCACGTAGAAAGGAAGCGCATCGAGGATCTTGAGCAGGCCCTGGCCCAGATAATTCAGGTGGGTAGCGCCCTGGTCTTCGCCATCATCCGCAGACAGCTGTGAAGCCGCTGTATTGAAGCTCTCGAAATCGATCATGATCTATTCCCCCTGGGGCGGGACGATTATTTCGCGAAGATAATTATTTCGCGAAGTCTCTTGTACCTGAAAGTAGCAACTATCATTCCTCACAGCTATAGGGAGATGCCCGGATTATTCGTTAGGTGATGACTCTGATATTGTTCATTTTCATTTAATGCTGACATGGAAAACCGCTGAGAGAAACAAATCGGACAAGACGGCCACTAGCGACGAATGGTGCGCCGCAGGCGAAAAGTTCAGCGACGAATGGTGCGCCGCAATCGAAAAAAGCTTCTGGTGAGCAGTTTGAGCGGCGGCGTGAGCCGCGCCTTCTGGAACTCATCTCCCGTTGCCCGGATGCCCTCGGCCAGGGTGGGGAACGCATGGATGACCCGCGAGAGCTTCTTGAGCCCGACTTTGCCGTTCATCAGCGCCGATATCTCGCAGATGAGGTCCCCCGCGTCGCGGGCGACGATAGTGGCGCCGGCGATCTGGCCGCTTCCGCGTTTGGCCAGGATGCGTATCATGCCGTGAGCCTCGCCGTCGATCACGGCGCGGTCCACGTCCTTGAGGTCGATGGTAAAGCTCTTAAGTGACACCGCATTCATGGCGGCGTTCTCCATGCTCGCTCCCACGTGCGCCAGCTCCGGGTCGGTATAGATGCAGCGGGGAATCGTCAGCCTGCTCTTCCTGAGCCGGCCGAACACCAGCGCGTTTTGCGTGGCGATGATCGAGCTGGCGTCAGCCGCGTGGGTGTACTTCTCGGGCAGGCAGACGTCACCCACGGCGTAAACCCTGCTGTTGGTGGTTCTCAGGTAGTCGTCGACCTCGATTCCCCTGTGGCGGTCATAAGCGATATCCGCCGTTTCGCAGTCGAGTCCCTCGACGTTGGGAGTGCGTCCGGTCGCGACCAGGATCTCATCGACTTCGATCGTATGGCCCCCTTGTTCTATATATAGGGACCGGGCAGCGCCGTTCATTTCGACTTTCTCTAATCTGGCGCCGAGAAGCAGCCTGACGCCGTCGGCCATGAGCGCCTGTTCGATGAAAGTCACCGCATCGGATTCTTCGAGGGGAAGGATACGCGGAGCTGCCTCGATCAGAGTGACCTCGCTTCCCAACCGCGCGAAAGCCTGCGCCAGCTCGCATCCGATAGGGCCGGCGCCCAGGACCGCCATCCGGCGCGGCAGCTGCTGGAGCGCGAAGATACTGTCACTGGTCTGGTAGCCTGCCTGCTCCAGACCTTCGATCGGCGGCACCGTGGGTCTCGAACCGGTGGCGATTATGGCCCTTTCGAAGCGGAGCTTCTGTCCGTCGACTTCGATTGAATCCGGACCCGTAAAGCGGCCGGCGCCGAGGAAGATATCGACGCCGAACTCATCCCGGAACCGGCCGATGCTATCCTCGCCGGATATCTCGACGCGCACCCGCCGCATGCGCTCCATGACGGCCGGGAAGTCGACTTCGATTTCGCCATCTATTCTGATGCCGAATTCGGCTGCGCTGCGCACGTCGGCCGCCGCGCGTGCCGAGCGGACCAGGCTCTTGGAGGGGATGCAGCCGGTTATCAGGCAATCGCCGCCGAGCAGGTTCTTTTCGACCAGGGCGACCTTGGCGCCGAGCGAACCGGCGATGCCGGCTGCCACCTCTCCGGCGGTGCCGGCGCCGATGACGACGAGGTTGTAGCGCGAAGCCGCCCGGGGATTGACCCAACCGCGCGGATGGGTGTTCTCGACCAGGGCCTCGTCGTAGGCATTGCCGTCAAGCACATCGTTGTAAGACTGGTGGAGAGCCATTAAGAACCCCGGGTTCTGTCGTTGTGGTACCTGGTCTCGCTCTATCCAGAATGGGGTGCAATAAAACCTGATCCTTCCGTCCGCCAACATCTCCACCCGTGCGAGACCCGCTCGATGCCCAGGCCGTGAAGCATAGGTTTTCAGTGGCTCCGAAACTAGACAGTCAGGTAAATATCAAAGGTCACGCGCTCCCGGGGATTGCCGGAATCGGTCATATACTTGATTCTGGCGCGCAGCGTCGCGTCGTGCTTCAGAAAATCGTTGATCTGGTAATTTTCGTAGCGGGGAACGTACCCCAATTTATGGCTTTGCCAGAAGACCTCCACGGCGTAGCTGTCATGGGGATTATCCGGCTCCCGTATGAGCGTCAGTGAGTCTCCGACCTTGAGTGAATCCCGGACCTTCTCGCCTTCGTAGTACTGGAACCCGGCGACCTCCGATCTCTGCAGCCAGACCTCGTGCTGTTCGCGGGCAACGGTCTCTGTCGGAATCGGCAACCGGCCGGTCATAAAAGGCATGAACAGGGTTGCCAGCATGCTCTTGATGAATGAACGTCTTTCCACGGAAATTCCCCTCCTTTTTTTGTGTGGAAGAGGATAGCAGGCGGAGCGGACGTAAAATGCGCGGAATCTAATATCCTTTGCGGTTATCATTCCCCTCAAGCTCGGGTCTGGAATCGCACGACAATTGTCGTTATAATAATAGACAAATGTCGTAAGTCGATGATCCAGGAACAGCGAACAGGAATGACGGAAGGAGTGTGAGCTATGAGTTACGCTCAGGTTGAAAAGATCCTCGGCGGCCCCGAAGTCCTCGGCCGGCAGATACGGAGTCTCAACGACCTCATCGAGCTGGGGCGGCACGGGATCAAAAAGAGCGCCCTGGGCCATTTGGCCGCCAACATGTCGCTCACCTGGCGGGATATGGCCAAACTGCTGCCGATAACCGAGCGCACTTTGCAGAGGTACAAAACGCAGAGGCTGCTCAACCAGGTCGTCAGCGAACAGGCGCTGCAGCTGGCGGAAGTGGTGGCCCTGGGGATCGATGTCTTCGAAAACCAGGATAATTTTCTGGCCTGGCTGGCACAGCCATCCGCAGCGCTGGGAGACGCGCGTCCGATCGAGTTGCTGAGCTCCCGGTTCGGCATTGAACTCGTGATCGACGAACTGGGACGGATAGCGCACGGCATACCGGCCTGATGCTGCTCAGTTCGATTGCTCAAGGTCATAACTGATGCACCTCCATCCGTCCGCTAATGGTCGGTTCTGATGCAGCTCTTCCGCATTGCGAAGGCTGAGCATATCAACGATCTCACCGGTGAGGGGGCGCGGATCACCGGTGGACGCTGGAACGAAAAGGGCACCCCGGTGATCTATGCCTCGCAGAGCCTCTCGCTGGCGGCGCTGGAATATCTGGTTCATATGCCGCTGGTGCTGGCGCCACCGAACCTGAAATATCGCGTTCTAACCCTGCCCGATGACGTTAAAGTCACGAAAGTCAGAAACTCATCCCTGCCGGATGACTGGAAGGCGATGCCTTTTCAGGAGGAAACGGTACGCATCGGCGCCAGGTGGGCAAAGGCCGACAGGACTCTTCTCTTACGGGTGCCCTCCGTGATCGTGCCCGGAGAGTACAACTTCATCCTCAATCCCAGCCATGCGGATTTCAGGAAGGTGAAGGCGGGCCGTGCGAGGCCGTTCAGGTTTGATGAGCGGGTTTTGAAAACCCCGCCTCGCCGCCGACCATAATAATGGAGGCGAATTTTCGTTAAGAGTGGTGCAAGTTGGCTGAGCGGGTCCCTCATCGTTTCCCGATAATCCTTCCGCCGGTTTTGTGTCAGTTGCTGGCTGTAGCTACGCTGGTGGCCGCGATACTCGTGGCTTTGATGCTGGCCGGGCGCGCTGACGAAGCGGCGGCCGACCCAGCGCCCGGCACGCGCGCTTACTATTGGACCTGGTATGACCAGTCGTCCGCGGGCGCTCGCGACTGGGTGCTTGTGTCCAACCCGGTGACAGCGGCTGTCGACCTGCACGCGAACATCTCAATCGGCGGCGTCGAGCGCGATCTTTCACAGTTCAACGGTGGCGTCGTCGGCGCCGGCCACAGCATCACACCCGCATTTCCCGGAGTCATGGGCGGTCCCGTGATCGCAACCTCGCTCGGCGGCGAGCGCGCCATCGCCAGCCAGAGGACCCTCTGGGCGGGCAGCTCGCTCGAAGAGGTCACCGGCACCGACTGGGACGATCTGAGCAGCCATTACTACTGGACCTGGTACGACGACGCCAGCGCCGGCTATAGCAACTGGGTGCTGGTCGCCAATCCCAACGACGCGCCGGTCTACTACCGCATCAAGGTCGCCGGTGTCGAGTACGCGAGCGGCTTCATCCAGCCGCACGAGAACGTGACGCCGCGCTTCCCTGGAGTCATGGGCGGGCCAGTCGAGGTCGAGGCCTGGGCCGACGAGATCGGCGGCTCCACAGTAGCCAATGTCGTCGCTAGCCAGCGCGTGCTCTCCAATGGCGGCAGCGCTTTCAACGAGGTGCCCGGCATCCCGGCCGCGGACATCACCAGTCACTATTATTGGACCTGGTACGACCGTTCCGGCGGCGAGGACTGGCTGCTGCTATCCAATCCGGGCGGCGTGCCGGTCTACTACCGCATCAAGATAGCTGGGGCGACTCCAACTGCCGGTGGCACCGGCACCCTACAACCCGGCCAGATGGTGACGCCCGTCTTCCCGGGCGCCTTCGGCGGCCCCGTCGAAGTCGAAGCCTGGTCCGACGCGCTCGACGGCTCTAACCCCGCCAACATCATCGCCTCGCAGCGTGTGGTCTGGGGTCCGTCATTCGAGGAGACTCCCGGCATCGGCGCCGGCCAGCTGGGCTCCGATTATCACTGGACCTGGTATGACCAGCTCTCCGCGGGCGCCGCTGACTGGGTGCTCGTCGCCAACACCAACGCCTTCCCCGTTTACTACGACATCAGGGTGGCGGGCACGGTGCGCGCGAGCGGCTCTATCCAGCCGGGCCAGAGGGTGACGCCGGCCTTCCGCGGCCTCATGGGCGGTCCGGTGGAAGTGCGGGCCTACTCGGACCCCGGAAAGCAGACGCCGGCGCACGTCATCGCTTCGCAGCGCGTGCTCTGGAGCGGCCACTTCAACGAGGTCGCGGGCATGACGCTGGGCGCCGAAGCGCCGCCGGCCCCGCCGGTGAGCGGCCTGAACTTCCCCGCCGACAACGTCTGGAACACGCCCATCGACACCCTGCCGGTCGCTCCGAACTCCGACGCCTACGTAGCCACGATCGGCGCCGGCGACTATGTGCATCCGGACTTCGGCTCCGGCCTCTGGGACGGCGGCCCGATCGGCATCCCGTACGTCGTGGTCTCGGGGAGCCAGCCGCGGGTGCCCGTCAGTTTCTACTATCCGGACGAGAGCGACCCCGGACCGTATCCGATCCCGCCGGATGCTCCCATCGGGGGTGGCCCCGGATCCACGGGCGACCGGCACGTGATCGTCATCGATAGCGACATCCGCATGCTGTATGAGGTGTACGACGCCCATCCGCGGCCCGATGGCGGCTGGGACGCCGGTTCGGGCGCGGTCTGGAGCCTGGACTCCAACACCCTGCGCCCGGCGGGCTGGACCTCGGCCGACGCCGCCGGGCTCCCCATCTATGCCGGGCTGGTGAAGTACGACGAGGTGGTCAGCGGCGAGATCCGCCACGCCATCCGCTTCACGGCGCCGGAGACCCGCGCCGCGTTCATCTGGCCGGCGCGGCACCTGGCCTCGGGCCTGACCGGCGCCCAGTATCCGCCGATGGGGCAGCGCTTCCGGCTGAAGGCCGGCGTGGACATCTCCGGATATTCGCCGGAGGCGCAGGTGATACTGACGGCGATGAAGAGGTACGGGATCATCCTGGCCGACAACGGCGCGCCCTGGTACATCGGCGGCGCGCCGGACGAGCGCTGGAACAACGACGAACTGCACGCGTTGCAGAACCTGCACGGTTCAGACTTCGAGGCGGTGGATGAATCGTCGTTGATGGTGGATCCGGATTCGGGGGCGGTAAGGACACCGTGAGGGAAGAGGCGGTTTGGCAAGCAGGTGAATCCGGGATAAGTGCCACATGTCGGCGACATGGCGTCTGCGCAGACGGGCAGGCGAGATGCACTGGAAGGGGGATTCATGATATTCGTGCTTATCATACAGGTCGCGGTGGTCGCCGCCGGAGTCGGTGTTCATCTGATGAGGCACAGGCAGGAGCGCACGGGCGTCGGGATATCCGAAGCCCTTACGGCCTGGTTCCTGCTTTCCTTCGTGGGCCTCACCGGCATCTGGGCGTTCATGGGCCATGCCTTCATGGCCGACGAGGTCGCCGATTCGATCGGCTTTCCCGCCGGCAATCCATTCCAGTTCGAGGTCGCTGCGTCCAACTTGGCGTTCGGGGTCCTCGGCCTGCTATGCCTGCGCTTCCGGGGGCTGTTCTGGTGGGCGACCGTTACCGGCTACAGCGTGTTCATGTGGGGAGCCGCCTACGGCCATATTCACGAGATGGTAGTCAACGATAATCACGCCGCGGGCAACTCGGGCTTCGCCCTCTATGCCGATATCATCATGCCGCTGATACTCTTCGCGCTGCTGCTCGCTCACGAGCGGCTATCATCGCGGCAAATAGTCAGTAAGGAAATCCGCCTGGCACGGGCTGCCTGAAAGGGGGTAGGTCAGATGAGCACCGAAGAGGAAAAAGAATTCGAGAAGAAGATGGAGCAGAAAGTCGAGGGCTGGTGTTCCCGGAAGGATAAGAAGGGCGCCTATAGCAGCGGCTCGGGCGGACTGGTCTGGTGCCTGGGACTGATAGGCGCGGCGGTCTACTACATCCAGACTGCGAGCGGTTTTTGGGATGGCGTACTGGGGGTGCTCAAGGCGATTGTCTGGCCGGCGTTCCTGGTCTATGAGGCGATGAAGGCGTTGGGGATGTGAGCAGTAACGCTGCTGTGACGGACACCGTCTAGCAGCTCCTCAAGCATCCGTCCGGGTTTCATGGTATACGTAAAGCCATGAACCAGCACCAAGCACTCTCTCTCCTAAAGACCGGCGCCAGCGTCTTCCTCACCGGCGAGCCCGGCTCGGGGAAGACGCATACGGTGAGCCGGTACGTTGAGTACCTTCGCGGCGCAGGGGTGAGCCCCGCCATCACCGCCTCCACCGGCATCGCGGCCACGCACATCGGCGGCACTACCGTGCATTCCTGGAGCGGCATCGGCATCCGCAAGGAGCTCCCGGCGAAAGAGCTGAAGAATTTCTTCCGGCGCCCGGGGCACCGCAAGCGCCTGCGCGAGACCGACGTTCTCATCATCGACGAGATCTCGATGCTCGACGCCGCCACGCTCGATCTGGTGAGCACCGTCTGCAAGAAGGCTAGAAACAGCGCCTGGCCGTTCGGCGGTATGCAGGTGATCCTGGTGGGCGACTTCTTCCAGCTGCCGCCGGTGAGCCGCAAGGGCGAGCCGGCGGAATTCGCGTTCAGGTCGCCGGCGTGGGAGGAGCTGGATCCCCGCGTCCTCTACCTCACCGAGCAGCACCGGCAGGACGACGCGGACTTCCTCTCCGTGCTTCAGGCGATCCGGGCGGGGGCTTTCGAGGCGGCCCACTTCGAGCACCTCGAGTCGCGTAGGGTCGGGGACGGGCAGGTTCCCGACGGGCAGGGCGCTCTGTCTGGCGGCGGTAACGGCGCCATCCCCGATGGCGTCACCAAACTCTACTGCCACAACGCCAATGTGGACGCGGTCAATTCCCGTGAGCTCGCCGGGCTGCCCGGGGAAGAATCACATTTCCAGATGACTTCCTGGGGCGAGAAGGCCCCGGTGGAGAAGCTCAAGAGTTCCTGCACCTCGCCGGAGACGCTCTCGCTCAAGGTGGGCGCCCTGGTGATGTTCACCAAGAACGACTTCGAGGCCGGCTACGTGAACGGCACGCTGGGGAGGGTGACCGGCTTCGACAGCGACGACGGACTGCCCCTGGTGAGGTCCGCCGCCGGCAAAAGCTTCAAGGCCGAGCCGCACGACTGGTCCATCGAGGACAACGACGAGGTCGTGGCCACGGTGACGCAGGTGCCGCTGCGGCTCGCCTGGGCGATCACCGTCCACAAGAGCCAGGGGATGAGCCTGGACGCGGCCGTTATCGACCTCTCGCGGGTCTTCGAGTGCGGGCAGGGTTACGTGGCGCTCTCCCGGGTGCGCAGCCTGTCCGGCCTGCACCTGCTGGGGATGAACCCGCGCGCTGTGATGGTCCACCCCGAGGTGGCCGAGGCCGACGCTGAGTTCCGGTTGCGGTCGGAGCGGCTTGAGGCGGAGCTGGCGCGGACGCCGCGGGCGGAGCTCGAGGAGCAGTGGGAGAAGTTTATTGAGGGGGTTGGGGGCGACTGAAAGTCGTTGGCGAAGCACGCAAGTTTCGCTTTGTCTCGTAGTTTAGTTTCCGTCCGGTCTCGCTGATATAATCCGCACACTCTCACCTCGCATAAAACTGCCACAATTGGTGGCAGAATTTGGCGGCCCACCCACGCAGAAATTTCCACTCCTCCCCTTGCATAAACGTTACCTTTGGAGGTAACATTTAATGACTAAGGTTAGGAGAGGAACGGCATCGGCTCGCAGAAGGTAATCAGGTTGATACGTGAACTCGAGTCAGAGGGATGGCTGTGAAAATCAGGTCTGTAAAAACGAACAACCGGAAACACGCTTTTGAGGTGAGCACCTGGCGAGACAGATATACCTTCCCTTATACCAGGTGTGAGCTAGCGCCATCCGCGAAAGACCCGGTCGAAGCGGTATTCATCGATGAAGAGCTCGGCCGTGAAGCCTTCACTTACCAACTGAAATCCGGCCTGGAGGATTCGGTTCATATCGAACAGGTGCTTGAGTACAACGAGGACCCTGCATACATGCGCGACCTGCTTCTTTATAAGCTGACTCTCGAAGCCCAGAAGCACCTGGAGGAAAGCCCCCTGTCGAAACGGGAAATCATCAGGCGGCTACATACTTCCCCGGCGCAGTTCTATCGCCTTCTGGATCAGACCAACTATCGCAAGTCGCTCGATAAACTGCTGCTTTTGCTGCGGGTTCTGGACTGCGAAGTGGACTTGGTTGTGAAAGCGAAGGGGGCATAAGCGTCTTAGTAGAGGATGCTTTCCCCCCTCGCTATGTTAGCAGCAAGGTCGGCCTCGCCATCGGCGTTGAAGTCGCCGGTTATTACTTGGCTGGGAGCATCCCCCGTGGCGAAGTTTGTCGCCGCGCCGAAGGTGCCGTTGCCGACCCCGATCAGGATGGAGACGTTGTCGCTGCCGTAATTTGCCGTTGCCAGATCCGCCTTGCCGTCGCGATTGAAGTCGCCAATGGTTACTGAGAAGGGGTTACTTCCCGTAGCGTAATAAGTCGCGGCGCCGAACGTGCCGTTGCCGTTGCCGAGATGGATGGCGACGTTGTTGCTGATATAGTGCGCCTCGGCCAGGTCGGCCTTGCCATCCATGTTGAAGTCGCCGGTGATTACCGAGCGTGGACCAGTCGGGGAATCGTAGTTGACCGCCGCGTCAAAGGAAGGGGGGGCGGGTGGCGCCGCCAGGGCCGGGGCCGCGCCCAGAAATAACATAAAAGTGACAGCGGCCGCCATTGTTGTCAGCGATAGCGCACAAATGCCTTGGAAGCGATGCCGGCAATCCTGAAGACTCATCTTCATCCCCCTTGAGTGGAATGATTCGCCTGTATTGGAGAAGCCACGCGGGCTGAGTTTTGTCCGTAAGCTGTTTTGCCGTTTTGGTGGAGGGATAAACCTGTGAGGGAACCCACCTATCTTAAGCTGAATACTGCGGATAAAACTTAACAATCCTCAATTGTTTTAACCTGGAACCGGGACTACAATGCTCTGCGACAGTCTGCAGTAAAACCATATGCGAATAGCAGTATATATCCGTGGAATCTGAATAATCGTCGTCAGTGGTCAAGCGTCTCCCAAGGCAAGTGATTCAAGTTTTTGCAGGCAAGACAGGTAAAAGGAAATTCCTCCACCTGCCTTTTCATCCGGGCAAGATCGGCGGGCTGGCTGCGTGCCTCGCTATAATCTGGATCGCCTTCACCTCAGGACCAGCCGCCGCCGCTAATCCGTCACTGAAGATCGGCGAGACCTTGAGCGACGCCAGTCAGCTCGACACATATGAGCGGAGCATCGGCTACAAGACAGATATCTTCCTTTTTTACCAAAATATCACCGAGCCGTTCTGGGCGGATGTGCTGCGGCCTGCCGCCCAGAGCGGTCATGTCATCCAGCTGGCCTGGGAGCCATGGGACCCGTTTAGCGGCCTCGGCCCCAACCAGCCCGCCTACAGTCTGAGAAACATCTCTAACGGCTCGCTGGACGCGGACATACGACGATGGGCTCGCGAATTGCGTGACTTTGGATATCCGGTCAGGTTCAGGCCGATGTGCGAGATGAACGGCAACTGGACCAGCTGGAGCGGCACAGTCAACGGCAACGTCCCGGCCGACTACATACCAGCCTGGCGACATGTGCACGACATCTTCGTGCAGGAAGGCGCCAGCAACGTCAAGTGGGTCTGGTCCCCCAACCGGGACGGTTCGACGCAGGCCGCCCAGTACACTTTCGATACTTATTACCCCGGCGACGCCTACGTCGACTTCATCGGCATGAGTGGCTACAACTGGGGAACGATGTATTCGAATCCCGGCTGGATATCCACCTGGCAAAGCTTTACCGAGGTTTTTGGCTACAGTTACGACGTCTTCGCTTCGCGCTCGAGCAAGCCCCTGATGATATCCGAAACCGCTTCAACCGAAGCCGGTGGCGACAAGGCCGCCTGGATCACGGACGTGTTTGCCCAGCTGCCAACGAGGTTCCCGCGTTTTGATTCCATAACCTGGTTCAATCTCTACAAGGAAACCGACTGGCGCGTGAACAGCTCGGCCGCGAGCCTGGCGGCTTTCCGCAATGCGGTGGCTCAACTGGACGCCGGCCCGCCAAGCGTCAATCTGCAAAGTCCAGGCGGCGGAGCCACCATCTCGGGAACCACAACGGTCAATGTCAGCGCTACCGATGACACGGGCGTCTCCCGGGTGGACCTGTTTATGGGCGAGTCGCTGATGGGCACCGTTTACCAGGCGCCTTTCAATTTCACTTTAAACTCACGGGCCCTGGCTGACGGCCAGTATACTCTGAAGGCGGTGGCCTATGATTACACGGGCAAAAGTTCCTCCGCTCAGATCCAGGTCACCGTCGACAACTCGGCGGACAGCTCCTACTTCTTCAACTGGTACGATTGCCGGTCGCCCGGCATGAGCACCTGGCTGATCATCGGCAACCCCGGAGCGGCGACTGCTCATGCGGAGGTTTACATCCAGGGCAGCCTGTACGCGAGCTATGATATCGGGGCCGGAAGCCGGGTCACGCCGCTGCTCTCGGGCTTCATGGGCGGGCCGGTCAAGGTGGTCTGCACCAGCGGAGGCAAGCTGCTGGTAAGCGAACGCTCGACTTTCAACGGCAGCTTCACGGAGCTTCCGGCCACACCCGCCGGGGACCTGGACACGGATAACTACCTGACCTGGTACGACGAAGTCAGCGCGGGCATGCGCACCTGGCTGCTCATCGGCAACCAGGGCAGCCAGATGGCGACGGTGGATGTGGAAATCGGCAATCGCCTCGTGGGTCAGTACAACATCGCCAGCGGCGGCGTCCTCGCCCCGGAATTCCCCGGCCTGATTGGCGGACCGGTAAAGGTGCGCTCCACCAACGGCCAAAAGCTGAGCATCAGCGAACGCACGATCTACGGTAACGGCTTCAATGAGGTGTCCTCCCAACCGGCTTCGAAGCTGTCTTCGGATTACAACTTCACCTGGTATGACGAAGGCAGCCCGGGCATGCGCACCTGGCTGATCATCAACAATTTTGGCGCGCAGGCCGCCAACGTGGACGTCAATATCGGCGGGGTTGGCGCGGTGTCCTACGTGGTCCCCGCCGGCGGCACCATCACGCCGGAATTCCCGAATGTCATCAACGGGCCCGTGCGGGTCGTGTCGACCAACGGCCAGCCGCTTTTCACCAGCGAGCGATCTCTGTATCACGGTTCACTGGAAGAGGTCAGGGGCATGGATGCGTCTTCATTGACGGGCAGCAACTGGTTCACCTGGTATGACTACGCATCCGCGGGAATGGCCAACTGGATACTGGTGGGCAACATGAACCCGCAGACCGCCAACGTTCAGATCAGGATCGGCGGCATCCTCGTGGGCCAGTACGCGATTCCGCCGGGAGGCCGGATCACGCCGGTTTACCCCGGAGTTATGAACGGGCCGGTCGAGGTCAGGGAAACCAGCGGCCGGGGCCTGCTCGTCAGCCAGCGGGTTATCTATAACAGCTCGTTCAACGAGCTGATGGGCGGCCCGCTGCAGTAGCGAAGACGGCGTATGGATGCGCGCCGACGATGCGGTGGGTGCCGTTGATGACATAGGTCGGCACCGCCTTGATGCCCAGCTCCCTGGCCTTGGCCAGCTTGCTCTCCAGGATGGCGCTGAAGGCGCCGCTCGCGAGAGCCTCCTCTAGTTCACCGGCATCCAGGCCGGCCTTTTCGGCGGCGTCGCTAAGAACCTCCCAGCTGCCGATATCACGCCCCTCGCCATAGAGCTGAGTGAAGACCTCCCGATGGAACTCAGCGCCCCGGCCCCGGGCATAGGCGAACTCGGTCGCCTCCAGGGCCGTCCGTGAGTTCGGGATGCGCCCGGTGAACACAATCTTCAGCCCGCCACTCTCGGCCATCCGCCGCAGGCGCATATGGGTGTCGTCCAGCTCGTCCTGGTACTCGGTGGGGAGCTCCATGCCCTCGGGCGGCAGATCGGGGCGCAGCAGATAAGGCTGCCAGGTTATGACCGCGCCGGGGTGCTCGCGCAGCAACTGATCGACCGCGACCTGGCCGACGTAGCACCAGGGTCAGACGTAGTCGGAGTAGATGGTCAGCTCGAGCGGCACCTAAAACCTCTTGATCGGGGGCTATGGGATGATACTGCGGCCTATTATTGATACTTCCCTGCGAGTCTTGGGCTGAAACTGAGGTGAGAGATATTCAGGCAAATGGGTATCAATATTACTCAAAGAGTTTTCTGGCAGAGACAAAATTATCTTGAGCACGAAAGGGGAAAGTGCCATGTCTGACAGTAATCACCCGATGCCTCACCAAGCTGGCGGCGGCAAAACGATCCGTGACTGGTGGCCGAACCAGCTGAATCTGGATATCCTGCGCCAGCATTCCTCCAGGTCGAATCCGATGGGCGAGGATTTCAACTACGCCGAAGAGTTCAAGAGCCTGGATCTCGCCGCAGTAAAAAAAGACCTCCATGACCTGATGACCGATTCGCAGGATTGGTGGCCGGCGGATTACGGCCACTATGGACCTCTGTTCATCCGCATGGCCTGGCACAGCGCCGGCACCTACCGCACCGGCGACGGCCGCGGAGGCGCCGGCACCGGCAACCAGCGCCTGGCGCCCATCAACAGCTGGCCCGACAACGTCAATCTCGACAAGGCACGCCGGCTGCTCTGGCCGGTCAAGCAGAAGTATGGCCGGAAGATCTCCTGGGCCGACCTGATGATCCTCGCCGGCAACGTCGCGCTGGAATCGATGGGATTCAAGACGTTCGGTTTTGGCGGCGGGCGTGAGGATATCTGGGAGCCGGAAAAAGATATCTATTGGGGCACGGAGGAAACCTGGCTGGAGGACAAGCGCTATTCCGGCGAGCACGAGGACCTCGAAAACCCGCTCGCGGCCGTTCAGATGGGGCTGATCTACGTGAATCCGGAAGGGCCCAACGGCAACCCGGATCCGGTCGCTTCCGGCCGGGATGTCCGGGTGACGTTCGCGCGCATGGCGATGAACGACGAGGAGACGGTCGCGCTCACCGTCGGCGGACACACCTTTGGCAAATGCCATGGCGCCGGCGACGCGGCGCTGGTCGGAGCTGAGCCCGAGGCAGCCGGTCTCGAAGCGCAGGGCCTGGGCTGGAAAAGTAGTCATGGCAGCGGCAAGGGCGGCGATTCGATCAGCAGCGGCCTGGAAGGTCCCTGGACGCCGACCCCGACACAGTGGGATTACAGCTATCTGAACATGCTGTTCGACAACGAGTGGGAGCTGACCAAGAGCCCGGCCGGCGCCTTCCAATGGACGCCGAAGGCCGTAAGCGGGATGAACCAGGCTCCAGCCGCCGACGATGCGTCGAAGCCGGTTCCGATCATCATGACCACTGCTGACATGGCCATGCGGATGGATCCGATCTATGAACCGATCGCGCGGCGCTTCCGTGAGAACCCGGATGAGCTTGCGGACGCGTTCGCCCGAGCCTGGTTCAAGCTGACCCACCGCGACATGGGCCCGCGGGTGCGCTATCTCGGCCCTGAAGTCCCCGCGGAGGAGCTGATCTGGCAGGATCCCATCCCCGCGGTCGATCATGAGCTGGTCGATGACGGCGACGTTGCCTCGCTCAAGGACAAGATAGCCGCCGCCGGACTCTCTGTGAGCGAACTAGTCTCCACCGCCTGGGCGTCCGCCTCCACCTTCCGGGGTTCAGACCTGCGTGGCGGCGCCAACGGCGCCCGCATCCGTCTGGCGCCGCAGAAGGATTGGGAAGTCAACCAGCCGGAACGACTGGCGAAAGTGCTCGCCACACTGGCAGGCATCCGGAGCGAGTTCAACAGCGCCCAGCCTGGCGGCAAGAAGGTCTCGCTTGCCGACCTGATTGTTCTGGCGGGTTGCGCCGGCGTTGAGCAGGCGGCGAAGAACGCCGGCCATGTCGTGACGGTACCCTTCGCACCGGGCCGCATGGACGCCTCGCAGGAACAAACCGATGTGGACGCCTTTGCCGTGCTTGAGCCGGTCGCGGACGGCTTTCGCAACTACCAGAAGACCAGATACGCCGTGTCAGCCGAAGAGCTGCTGGTCGACCGGGCGCAATTGCTGACGCTGACCCCGCCGGAGATGACGGTTCTCATCGGCGGCATGCGCGTGCTGAATACCAACTTCGGACAGACCGGACACGGTGTCTTCACGGACCGTCCCGAGGCGTTGACCAATGACTTCTTCGTGAACCTCATCGATATGAGCACAACCTGGAAGGCGGTCTCCGCGGATAACGAGCTGTTTGAAGGCAGTGATCGCCAGACGGGTGAAGCGAAGTGGACCGGCACCCGAGTCGACCTGATCTTCGGTTCGAACTCCGAGCTGCGTGCCCTGGCTGAAGTCTATGCGGCTGCCGACTCCCAGGAAAAGTTCGTAAGTGACTTCGTGGCGGCCTGGACCAGGGTGATGAATCTGGACCGCTTCGATCTCGGCTAGTCTTCCAACTTTCGCACCAGGTCCTTGATTCCGATGAACTCGATCTTAAGTCCGTCTTCGGTTCGATGAAATGACTGGTCCACATCACTTGCCACTATCCAGTTCTCTCCATCAGGGTATCTTTTTCTAAAAGATCTCAGGCTTTGGGTTTTTGCCGCACCCGCGGACCACTTGCATTCAATCGCGACTGGATTACGACCGCGTTTCAGCAGGATAAAATCGATTTCGTGACCGCTCTTGTCACGCCAGTAACGAACCTCTCTTGATTGACTCCTGCCATAGATTTCGTTGAGTACATAGTGCTCCCAGAAAGTGCCCATATCCTCGGGTCTGAGATCCTGCCAGCCGCGGAAGTAGTAGACAAATCCCGTATCAAAGGCATAAACCTTCGGCGCCGAGACGATCTCGCTCGGGAGATGAGTCGAGTAAGGCCGAACCACGTGCGCGACCCATGTTGCCTCCATGGCACTGAGGTAATTGGAAACTGTGGGCCTGCTGATCTCACATGGCTGAGCGTAACTGGTCGCCTCAAAAATGCCGCCGCTATTGACGAACAGGAGCTCCAGGAATCGTTGAAACGACCAGTGTCTTTCCAGCCGGAACAGCTCCTGGATATCCTTGGCCCAGTACGAATCCAGCCACTCCCTGTATTCATTCTCAGCTGGCTTGTCGCTGATGAAGAAAGGCGGAAGCCCGCCCGACTTAAAGCGGTGAGCCAGATCCAGATTTCCAAATGCTTCAAGGTCCGCGCTAATCATTGGAGTAAGCCAGAGCTCCATCTTTCGCCCGGCCAGAGTGTCTTTGAACTTCGCGGAAGCCTGCAGCGTGGAGGAGCCGGTAGCGATAATCCTTATATCCGGAAAATGATCCGCGGCAATCTTTAGCAGTTGGGCGGGGTTTGAAAGCCGGTGGATCTCGTCAAGCACGATTCTCTTGCCCCGCAGGTTCTCGAGAAACGACTGGTGGTCTTCCATCTGAAGCCTGACGCGCGGCAGCTCACAATCGAAATACTCAATCTGGTCCAGGCTTTGGCACAGAACGGTCTTACCAACACGCCGTACCCCGGAGAGCCACAAAACAGAGCGCTGCTGCCAGGCAGAGTCGATCTTATCGAGCCAGAATGTTCGCTTTACAGTTTCCATGTGCAGCTAGTATTGCAGATAGCAAGACTATATGCAAGAGTGATTTCATATGGTTTGGGGTGTTGCGCGGTTTCTTTACAGACTTGTCAGAACTTAACAAAAAAAGATAAGAAGCGTTAAGTCTGTAAAGGAGAAATATGGATCCCCGAAAGAATCATGTATCTATCAAATTGGGGAACTATGATTCGACGTTATTCGGGCTTGAGAAGTAGCTAGAGTGTTGAAGTGATTGCATTATCCTGTATGGAAAGACCAGCTATTGGACAGCAACCCTGCGCGCTAGGTCGAGAGCCTAGAGGGCAAGTCCAGCAGGCTATGAACCTAACTACGTGGGGTTAAAATTGTAAGGTAAAAACAATAATTAGTGACTATTTATGAATGGTATTCTAAGCCAATGTTTCGTGCCAAAATCATGTAGTGCTGACCCGAATTCTTCAGCCGTTTTATGGTAAGAATCGAATTATATTGAATAGCCAAAGAACCATTCGCATAATCTAAAAGCCTGAGAGAACTCAGCTTAAATCAGCACCGACAGCAGCTAGTAGCTCGGGCATCAATATTCTTTCCAAACGTTCTGGACGCATATACCTAAATTCGTCGAGATCTTCAACCAAAATCGTATCTTTGTATTCCTTGGCTTTTTGCCAATCATTTACTACTCCAAGAGCTTGGTCCCCATGAATTAAATGATAAGCTAAGCTGCTACCTTTGAGTTTTGACGCATCGTCCATTGGAAGACCAAGATTTTCAATTCCAAGACTAGTTACTTTTGGTTGATAAGGAATTAAGTCAATCAAATGAGCAATACTTCTCACATCATATCTGAAATCAACCCTTGCAATAAATTTTAATAGGGCCAAAGGCACTTTTTCCAAATTTCTGCCGAAACGATTTTTCAAAAGTGCTATTGCAATGCAGACCTTGTCTGCTAACCGGTCGTTATTGCCCTTTTTATCACTTAAAGGAGGTATATTAATTACACCTCCATTTACTCTAGAAAAAAGATCTACTAGTTTCGGGTTTTCATTTGTCCCTGATGGATTTGCTGCATTCATACTACGAGCAAATTCCATAGTCTGTGGCAAAATCGGATTGCTTCCAGCCATCACTATTATTACTTTTCCGAGCCTAAGATTGCGTTGTCCAACATAGAGTCCGCCATCCCATAAAAGAGGAAGCAAAAGTGCATAATTATCTTGTCTGCTATCAAATTCATCTAAGAAAAGTAAGGGTAAATTATCTTCAACTTTTAAGTTGCGCGCTTCATCTAAAGGAGAAATAAAATCATCGCTCGTCTGCATTCCCGCCATATTAAACGTAATTGCTTTTACTTTGTAAGGTCGTAGACGTGCAGCAATACAGTTAATAAAATGAGACTTTCCAGCCCCAGGAGACGCAAGCATCATAAAGTTTAGAGGCCGCTGCTGTGTAGAATCCTCAGTGTAAGTTTTAATTGTTTCAATGACTGAATTAATCTGTTTAATGTGGTCTACATTAAGTGTTGCGTATCCATTGAGACATACAGTACTTAGATTGATGCTCAAGATGAAGCGAATTTTTTCAACAGGAGATAGCTCATCCCACGGTTCATCGTTAAGGATTGTCTCAGCAATAACATCATTTGCGTGCTTGTATGCTTTGTAAGTTGGATTACGAAAAGCTTTGATGAAAGGATCTGATGCTTCCATAGCTTCAGTTACTAAAGGGTGAACTTTGTAACTAATTTTACCATGTCTGTCAACATAATATAATCGATTTACAGTCCGTATTCGTAAATCACCCTCCGCTTTTCGCTTTGCCTGCGATTTTGGCTTTGCCTTCGCTTTTGGCTTTGCCTTCGCTTTTGGCTTTGCCTTCGCTTTTGGCTTTGCTATCTCTAGTGAAGTCACTTTTTGCAGACGAGGGACAGCTTTTTTCTTAGCAGCCATAACTAAACTCCTTGCCAATTGTGGATACCTAATATTATATGTATGTCAGGAGAATATCTACAAGGAAACTACCAAGAAAGAAAAGGCGGCTAAAAAATAACCTCGGGAAAATTAGAATTTATGCCTGATATAATATTTTCTATTAATTGCTGAAGCTGACAAAGCCCATGCTTTAAAAGGAGGATGGAGAATTAGATATTGCTCGGTGAGCGGAGGTCAACTACAGCATAAAATGTTCAACGCTATGACCCCAACTATTATTACGAGTTGTAATAATAATTTATGTGAAACGGAATAATTACCGGTAAAAACTCAGCCTCTTGGGTTGGCTAAAAATCCGAATTCGTAATCGGCCAGTTAGGCCGTACACCTAGCGAAATGGGCTGCTCAAAAAGGAATATCATCGAAGTCGCTCGTATCCGGTTCCGTATATCGTTCGATGGCGTCTAATCGTGTGTGTAGATTTGACAATAGGATGCGCCTTTTTTCTGGTGAGGAAATTTTTGTCAGATGCAGAAAATCTCTGACGATACGAACAGGAAAATTTTTCTTGGAATAATAGTACGCTCCCTTTAATAGGGTATTTAATAGTACGGAACAGTCTGGAATCGTTTCTTCAAGCAAAAAACTTCGATAAACGTTCTCAAGCTCTACGAGCATTTTATCTGTGTCATCTTGATACCTTGTTTTTGCCTCAATTTTTGAAACATGTCGCCCCAAGGCTTTCGCAAAGTCACGATAAGTTTCAGTTTCATCTTCGTTAAAACCTATTTCAAAGAACATGTCACTCTGTATTTCCTGCATGACTGCACTAAATCCTGGCAAACGCTTGGTTGGTTCAATTTGACACATATTCTCAAGAAGGTTGCTATATTTAAAATCACTAAGTTCGTTGGCCTGGATGATGTGCTCAAATAATTTTCCAACGAAATAAACTTCGGTCGTAAAGTCATACACTTTGTTTGCAAACTCGTTTGGTGGATCGCACCACAGGTTTAAGCTTACGCTTTTGTCGAAATCCACGGGCGTGTGAACTCGTTTTCCAAACCCGAAGTCGATGATTTTAAGAACGCCATCATCACGCACTAGCAAGTTATATGGCCGGATGTCTCGATGTAGTATTGAATTTGCCTCAAGATAACTAAAACCGTTTATTGTTTGAAGAAATACCTCATTAATCATCTCGGGTGATTCGCCCAAATAATCTTCGATGTCTGATCCCTCAACAAATTCCATCATAATGAAGCCGGTTAGGCTCTTTGGATAGAGAAAGAAGTTAAAAACACGCACAACATTTTCGTTGTACATCAGATGAAGAATTTTTACTTCGTCTATGAACCTATTGAATAAGTCCTCACGCTCTTCTTCAGAGTATGGTGAGAATTTCTTGCAGACAAAGTATTCATTTATCAGATCGTCAAAGAGGAGCACAGTTTCTCCACAAGCGCCCTGGCCCAGCTTTTGAATAAATTGATAGTCATGTTGTCTTACAAATGGAATGATGTCGTCTGGTTCCATATTATCCTTGCTGATAACGCTTAATTAAACATACCAACGAATTACCCCACGCTTCTGACCAAGCCGGTCGCTTTTTTTCGACTTCGTACTTTCAGCATCCGGAAATTTTTTCTAACCGTACGATGGTAAAGCCGCCTTAAGCTTGTTTGATTCACTTTCAATTTCTATGAATACCATCATGACACGTAGTACACAGCGTTCTAAGATTATTTTTGACATTATCTCCACCTTTGGCATGCGGTCTGATATGGTGAAGCTCCAGATGCCTTGGGTCAGAAGGATTCCATTCATCGTGCGACCAACCGCAATCCTGACATACATAACTATCGCGACGCAGTACCTCACGGCGGGTTTCATCAGGAATATGTCTGTCATGCTCAGGACTTTGGCGATCAGCTTGCAGTACGTATACGCCGACGCTAAGGTCGGGGCGCCCCGCTGCCTTTGTGGCAATGGGCCAGCCGTTCTCAGTTCGTAGCTCTCTTACGCGTCTAGCCCACTCTGTCTTATCCCCGGCAACGTAACGAAGCTCTTCGTTTGTAATTCCTTGCCCTACATTAGCGCGAAAGAATTTGAGAATCTTGCTCTTAACAGAGCCGCGTTCCTTTCTGATGGTGTTTGCTATATTCCAGCGGTGTGCTGCATCACGATCTTGAGATTCATTGAGTAAGATATAGTCACTTGGATTCATTGCCTCAAGTTCGTGAGGCAACTCTTCCTCTT
>Ga0172371_10003288_pt1 | contig 25148 bp, 20 predicted proteins | sample Lak12m_FD_114543 | JGI IMG/M metagenome (GOLD analysis project Ga0172371, IMG submission 114543) | Freshwater microbial communities from Kabuno Bay, South-Kivu, Congo - kab_022012_12m | ecosystem: Environmental > Aquatic > Freshwater > Lake | place: Democratic Republic of the Congo: South-Kivu... | reverse complement strand
GGGCCGGCCGATGATCTCAACCGGTGGACAGGAGCGAGTCCAGCCCAAGCCGAGGCGTGAACTCGCTCACAATTCCCTCGGGACTGTCAGCGCAGGCTCCTGTTAAGCGCTCCCAGGTGCATTACTCAGCTGGCGCCGATAGATTTGTGTCCAGCGAGTAGGTCAGGCCGCCTACGGGCACATCATTGAGCAACGTCCGTATTTCTATTGCGCACGATGCTCCCGCCGCCTGAACATCGGCGGTGGTGAAATCCGCCCCAGCTTTCAGCGCCGGCCTTACTTCTCTGCTGTCCTTTGCCCAGAGGCTGAAGGAGCCACCTTCAGGATTCTGGAACACCGCCTCCCATCCGCGATCCACAAGAAATTGGGGCAGAGCCGCCGAGACCACCGCATTGACCGCTCTATCATATGGGTTGTTTACCCAGAAGCGTTGTCCATTGAATGCAGCAGCCAAATTCGCGGCTTCACCACCTCCCGGAACCGGGATCTTGCATCGCAAAGCGATGTTGTTGTCGAAGGGAATGAGACGGTTCACAGGTGCGTATGAAAGAACGGTCTCCGTGTTGCTTAGATCGCCGTCCGCGCTCACCGTCATGAGCATGAGTTCGTGTCCGGTAACGTCAGGAGTCCAGTTGAAGGGGCCGACTATCGTTTCCCCTCCTGACCCCAGACCTCCCGACAAGGACAACTCCTTGGTCGTCATGGGTTTGAAGTCGTCGGGCCATACCAGCCCCACCGCCGGTCTGGAACGATAGCCGCGTATCACTACGTTATTAGCCTGTTGGGTTCCACGGTTTCTAACGCGGACATAGGCGTAATTGGTGACTCCAACTAACGGCGTTTGGTGCACAAGCCCGCCGTCCGGGGACAGACGATTCCAGATTTCCTCCGTAGCCCAGAAGTTCTCCAGAAACGGCGTATACACTCCGTTTCGACCGTCATCAATGTACACGTCCACATCCGGCGGGCTTCCCGGAGCTGCAACGGGAGTTGGTGCGCCGGGTGGCTGGTACGCTCCCTGCTGTTCAAAGCTCCATCGAATCACTTTGTGCACGCACCCCCCGCGCAGGGTCCCCAGCATTGCCGTGTGCTCATCCGCGTCCATGAGAGCTGCAGCGAAGTCTTCGGCATCATCGGGATTGCTGTCATGGGTCAGGGTTCCAATCGCCCTCACAATGAGATAGACCGCGTATCGGGCCGCACATCGCCGCACTCCAAGCAACGAGGAGTCCCCGCCGGTAGACCTGTATAGGCGAAACATTGTAGTCGAGAGGATTTGTTCGCTACGGTAACGCCGGTCGTCATGCGTTCCTCCCCATGCCCAGCCGTCGGCAATGTCACGGTCGTGGCGTCGTCTTATGGGGCTCCACGGGAACGTATCGAATCTGTCGGGAGCATTCGAATCAGGGTCCAGGAGGATGACCGCCATGCTATCACCCGCACTGTGGGAGAACCCGAAGTTGGGAAAATCAACGTGGTCCCACAGGAGTCCGTGGCCGAACTCGTGGAGCACGATCCGTCGGTCGGCAGCGATTCCGACCTGGGTACTCGCCTGCGCCCGACCGAATACGAGCCAACCGATACCGTTTGACTGAGCGTTCCCATGGCAGGCCGCGTTCACATCACCGCTCTGTGCTGTCCACCCCCAATGGTCCACTGACACGGGAAAGGAAGTTCCATCGAAATATGTCGGCAAGTCAAAGCCCATCCGTTCGAGCATGCGGAAGAACTCGTCACAATGATGGTAGGCGTTTACCGCCGCAAAATCACGGCTGGGAACGGTATAAGTGAAATTTCCTCCAACGGACGTTGGAGGAGCAGCAGTGGGTGACAGGAGATCCCTCACTTCAACCAACTCCCCAGCCAGTTCTGTCGGGTCCTCCGGCTTGGGCGGAGGGTTGATGCCTCTCAGCCTGACGGCGGTTCGTAGGGGATCGAGATCAGCGGCAGGAGAGGATGAGGTTATTGTCGTATCACCGGTGGCAGTCAAGGGATCTCTGACGTATACCATTCCGGTGCAGGTAGCGACCAGAGCCCTCAAGTATAGTACCGCGCCCGTTTCCGGCTCGATGAAAGCACGCCAGTTCAAGTTGCCCCATCCGTGAACGGGAAACGAAAACATGACCTCGGTGACAACATAGTGCCGACCAGGCTCAATCACGTCCAGTACGTCAGAAATCGGCAGACGCGGAGGAGATGTCTCGGTGCTTCCCGACTCGCCTTCCGGTTCATCGGGCGCTACCCGATCCGAAGGGACGTACCGGTAAATGATCAGCCTCACGCTGTTTATGACGGGAAACTCCTTGACACCGGCAAGGCCAAGGACGCGTGCGAGGATTTCCGGGGTCATCCGTTCCGGCAGGTACTGTGAATCAGGGGCCGGCATTTGGGCTCGCACGTCGTAGTGAAGCGAGCTCTGAGAAGTGGTAACGGCAAGGGGCTTGCCGGCCATACGTACCGTAATGCCGGCTCTCCAAACGGGGAGGTTGAAATACGTTTGAGAAAAGGAAACCACTTCGGTTTCCATCACGGATTTCTCTCCTTCAAAGCGCAGTTCGTCGGTTTCATCGGTCAGACCATCGGCAGGCGCCCGATCGAATCCTTTGAGAACGCCGGCGTCTATTTCAAATAGCGGTGCCGTTTCTCGAATGTATTGTTCGGCAAGCTCTCGCGGTGAAATCTCCTTCAGACCGAAATCCTTCGCCGCCATCGGCTGTCTTGGGTGTCGTACTTGCCGGACACGACCGTCTTTGTCGCGTCTGACCTGCACATCAGGCGTAATCTGAAAAACCATGAGATCCTCCTGATTGGCAGTGTGGGTCGCCGACCGTCTTGGTGCCGACCCGCACCGAGATCGGACTGATTACGGGAACCAATTCCCTTGTCCGTCCGAGATTCTTCTTAATGCAAGTGCGGCGCTTGGCTTCTCCGCGAGGGCATCTTCGGAAAACCGAGGTGCCGACGATTACATGGTCATAGTTGCGGCGCGCTCTGGTCGAGCCGGGTGCCCGTCGGAAGAAAAGGCCTTTCACCGTGGGCCGCATTCGGACGGGAAGAACGGGATGACGGGGAAGGTCCCGTGAGCCCCTGCGGTTCTCAGCTAGCAAAGAGCCTCGCAACACTCCCGCAAGCGAATCACCTCGGTCTTGAGGTACGCCACTTCACTGCTTAACTTAGCGAGCGCTGTTTCAGCATTGGTCATACGGCTCTCCAGAGATCCCACTCTCGATTCGAGGGCTACCAAGCTTGATTCAAGCGCACCAACACGGTTTTCAAGCAATCCAACGCGGTTTTCAAGTGCGCCTACTCGCGTCTCAAGAACCCCCACCCGGCTTTCCAGCGCTCCGACCCGAGTTTCGAGCAATGCCACCCTGTTTTCGAGATCCGTAACTCTCTTCTTGAGGGCCTCCATCTCGTCGTCAAGAGGATTGTGATACACTGCATCCAGACGGCACATTATGGTTCCCTTCGGGATGGCACCGGGTGCGGTCTGAGCTACGAATGTCAGGTGCAGCGGAGCAATGCTTTTGAGGTTGAGCCGCGAATCGTAGTCTTTGAGAACCTCCGCAAGGGAGATTGGTTCCAAGCGAACATGCGAGTAGAGGTAATTGAAGATGTGGAAACTGCCGTACCAGTCTTCGTCGAATGTCCCAAGCACATCAAGCTTCTCCCAGAGCGGTCCGCCTTCAAGGTAGTTGTCGGCTTTGTCAAGGTCCGGCCCGGGATCAGGTAGATCGTCAGGGTTGCGATTGGGGTCGTCCGCTCTTCGCTTGAGGTTGACCACCGCGTACACGGCGGTCTTGTATTCATCCTTTGCGTCGTCCTGGTTGCGTGCCTTGAGTCTCTTCTGGAGGCACGATATGACAGCGGAAGTCAGGTCGTGTTCGTTCAAGAGTACCATCAATGGTCCCACGCCGCCTTCCAAGGCGGGTGAACCGTGAATGAACATCTTGACGTCCTCCAAATGTTGTTGATGCTCCGCGGATATGAACAGAGTTCTGCGATAATTGAGTTCGTCGAACTCAAGGGATGCCAACTGAATCCTCACGTGTTCCATCGTCTCCTCCAGTTGCAAGCTCCGTCGGACAAGGAGCCTTGACTGTTCCGTCTTTGCGGACCTGTGAAAACCACGCCCCAAGCGCCGAAGTGATCGCATAAGGCGTCCTCTGGCCAGCATCCGACTTGAATCACCCCCCCTCTCGTGGGCAAAAATGACGGTAGTTGAAACAGGTGCATGACCGACATGCATCGTTGCGCGGAATCCGGACCTGATCTTCTCCGCCATTTTGGCCGGGCGGAGAAGATTTCACGGAAATCTTCCGTTCGTACTCCTTTTCACAAATACGGTGACGAATCCTGCGCCCCTTGGGATTGCTTCGTCGCTCCGCTCCTGGCAACGACATGCCCTGGACTTGTCGTCGCGGGCGAAGCGAAGCAATCTCATGGGACCAGAATGCGCAGCCGTACTTGCGCCATAGAGCACTTAGGATCCCACCCCCGGAGGGACAATTCCCCAGCACGCTCGCCCCTCTTGCTCGGCTGTCTGCTGCACGGTGTGACGAGTAACATGACCCGTAGATCTAATACCCCCCTTGGCTCTTTTTCGCGAAACGCGACGAGGTTTGTCAAGAGTAATTGACAGGCTAGAGTAAGCATTTACGTCGGGTCGGGGATTTCAGAATTCCCCCGTTCGAAAGTGAATGGACACAAAGTCTGTGATATTGTTTGTATAAATTGGAGCCGAAGTGTGATAAACTAAAAAGTATGAGCTTGAATGCGGTGATCAGATTCGGCCTAGTGGCGGCTGCCGTATGTTTCTTGGTAATGAATCCCTTGAGCCATTCCTGGGCAATGGACATCCGGGGAACCTGGGTGGGAAACGCCAAAGGCACCATATTCGGCGCTGAAGGAACCGTGACCATAACCCACCAAAACGGCGAAGAAATCTACGGCATAGTCGAGGGCGGCAACATATTCGGCCGAGCCAGGTTCTCAATTACGGGGAGGGCTCGAGACGGACACATCTTCGGATCCAAGGACGGGCACACGTTCAGCGGATTTCTTTATCCCGACGGAGCTATCAGGGGCATGTTCAGGAGCGTTGACGGAGATACCTACCAGGTCTTCCTGCAAAGATCTTATCCGTACTGGGGTTGGGGCATGCCGCAGGGCGCGTGGCAAAGCAACTGACTCCACACTGCGAACACATGGTGTCCCTAACGCCGAGACATTCCGGTTGAGATAGGGAGCTCGGTCAGGCTCTTCTCCTTCCCGGACAGAGCGGGGGTGAGGAAGAATACGCTGCGGGTTCAAGACGAAACATCATGAAATGGGGCGAGTTCCGGCGGGCCGACTTAACAACGACTTCAGCCGGCCGGCGTAGAAGAATTATTCTCCTGTTGATTACCGTAATTGTGGCAGCGGTGGCGTTGACAACCATTACGATCAAGTTTCCCGGGAAAAGGCAATTGAGAGGCTTACTTATAGACCTGGAGCTCCGTGGACCTGAACCCGGACGATACCAAGAGCTGCGGGACGCGGTTACAAGAAGACTTTCGGACGAGCCGGGACCGCTGCAAACTGTGGAGATTCGTCTCGAGTACATTCACTTCACCGAGGCTGCCGGCGCGGGGCTGGATGTCTCCGCTGCCGATTTCCTTATGCTAAGCCCCCAAGGCGCTCCCTGGCACAGTTACATCGGCGACGCCGGAGACCGCCTGGAGCTTGTGAAAAGACAGATCCGCCAAATTGCCCTGGACGGAAGGATACCGATTCTCGGGATTTGCGGGGGACACCAGTTCCTTGCGCTGGCCTTCGGCGGGACGGTGGACTTCATAGATCCCGCGTTCGAAGGAAAGCGCCCTGAGACCTATCCCCGGCAGGCCCTTGCGGAAAGGGGGATCGTCACTTTGAGCACGCTGTGCCCGGACCCCATCTTTGCAGGGGTTGCAGAGCATCCCGGAACCTTCCTGGCCGCGCAGAGCCATTACGAGGAGGTGAAGAAGATTCCCTCCCCATTCGTTAACCTGGCACGGAGCGCGCTATCCGAAGCGCAACTGATACGGATCCCGAACCGGATGGTGTACGGTATGGCTTTTCATCCGGAACGGGGCTGGGCCCCCCAGGGTGTGGACGGAGCGCCCGCGACGGCAGGAAGGCGTCTCCTTGGCAACTTTTTCTCTATGGTTGCTCAGTCGCGATGACTAAACTCGATGATGAGTTCCCTAGAATCGTAATCGAGATCCGGAGGAATACACATGGATGAGGTTCAGAAGAGCAAAATAAGGCTTGAACACTGGATTGATCACAATCTTGATCACCTCAGGGGATACTCGGTGGTCGCTGGACTCCTCGAAAAGTGCGGTTTCGCCGAGTCGGCAAAGAAGATACGCAAAGGTATCGGCCTCATCGAGGCTGCCAACGATGAATTTCAAAAGGCCCTGGCAGATTTGCCCGAGAGCGGTGACCACCATCACCATCAAGAAGAACCCCACGCGCACGCGCATTCGGATGATTCAGGTCATGGGCACCATGGCCATCATCACCATGAGCACCACCACGACAAATGATCATCACCCCTCAAGGGGTGTGACGACCGTCAGGTTCCGCGGAGACACTGAACTAGACTGGGGGTGCGCTGGTATTGAGGTCAGGGAATCTCAGCCCCCTAAACTGCCCGTTAGTGAGCGTGAAGCAGATGGTTCGGGGCCGGCTCTTCTCTTTTTCCATGGCCCTCATTTGCGGGTCAATCCACTCCCATGCGGATCGCATGTCGTCCAGAGTTCCCTCGGGAGTGTCAAGGGTACGGATTTCTCCGTCGTCCCATCCGAAAGTGACGGCGGCAGGTCTCATTGCGGCCAGTATTTTTTCATCCCAGGGCGAATCCTTGGTCATTGTCATCCTCCAATAGTGTGGCCTGAGCCGGACGTATTTGGCTCTCGAAAAGCGAAACGGCATGTCGTGATTGCCAAAAATAATGTCCGTCCATGGCGATGTTCCGGTGGGGCGGGCATCTTGCCCGCCATTCCAGGGCAGGCAGGATGCCTGCCCCACCAAAATTTGGGCTGACATCGCTACCCCTATTGCACATCGAAATCGGACAGAAATTTCGGCAACTGGCATAACAGGATTATCTCAAGACGAACAGGCGAAAAAGCAAAAAGATCGCCAACCATGCGAAGGCCGCCGTGTCGTATGCGGTGAACCGGAAGGGCCTATATTGAGACCGCTGGAATCCCGGTCTGTAACCTCTTGCAGCCATAGCCACAGCTACCAGATCCGCACGTCGCAGCGCCCCGAGGAGGGCAGGAACCAGCACTGCCGTTAGGTTACCCGCCCTCGAGGGGATAGAACCCTCGCCGAATTCTATCCCCCGGGACTTCTGGGCCTCTATTGTCGTTCGCAGTTCCTGCTGTAACATGGGCACGAATCGCAGCGCCATGAGCAGAACCATACCGTACTCCTCCACGGGTACCCGGAAGCGCTTCAAAGGGTTCGCCAGGCGTTCCAGGGCTCTCGCAAGGTCCCCGGCGCTGGTGGTGAAGGTCAGAGCCATTGCGAAGACTATCGCTGCACAGAGCTGAACCACAAGAATCAGGGACGCGGTGAACCCTTCCACGGTTAATGGAAGACTTATTTGGAGGATCTCGATCGGGGTACCGGGCCGCGAGAAAAAGAGGTTTACACCTGCGGTTATCGCCAGCATCCACATGAAACGCCTGAGAGCCCACAGCCAGACCGGCCGGCCCACGCAGCTCATCCAGGCAATGACTATCGCTGCCGACGCGCTGATCGCAGCACCCCCGGGGCCTGAACCGAGGAACGTCGAAACCAACAGCACCGGCAGCCACAATAGCTTAGTTCTGGGATCCAGCCTGTGGAGGATCGAATCACCGGGGATATATCCTCCTATGGTTGCGTCCTGAACGATCATGGTTCTCCAACTGATCCGCGAGAGCCTATTAGTGACATTGTCGCTACATCTCCTGGAATCTCTTGATATTAGTGACAGCTGGGGCCATAATGCAATAGTAATGTCCAAGGATTCAACATCGAAGTTGGGGCGAGGTTCCCGAGGCGTGCCGGAATCCCACGGTTGCTGCGGAAAAGTGCTGATACTGGGGGACGATGCGGCCCGTGTAGAGAATATCGAAAGAGTTTTGTGCCGCGATCCGGGGACACGCGTGATCACCTCCTGCGGCCGATTGCCGGAGAAGGGCCCGGCTGATTTGCCCGACTTGATCCTGGTGGATGCCGCGGGAGAGGACGGGCTCCGAGTTTGCCGTTTTCTCGTCAACGATAATGAGTTCCGGCGCATCCCGGTGGTTTTGCTCACCGACAGCTGCGAGAACATGATCCGGGGACTCGAGGCCGGAGCGGTGGACTGCATGTTGAAAACCAGCGATGTAGAGCTTATCCGGGCCAAGGTGAATCGCCTCATCTGGTGGCGGACCGCCGAGCAAGGCGGTGAAGACTCCCGGCAGCAATCGCGAACAAAAATTGATGAGCTCGAATCACTTATCCAGATGGTTGCCCACGATCTGAAATCGCCGGTGGTGGCGATACACGGTTTCGTGGGACTCTTGGAGCGGCGTTTCTCGCGAATGGCGCCTGACAGAAAAAGGGATGAAATACTTGGTTTTCTGTCCAAGGCGAGCAAATCAATCCAGGATTTTCTCACCGATCTGGGACAGTTGATGATCTACCAGAAGATCGAGATGGAATCGTGTGAATTATCCTTGCCCGAGCTTGTCACGGAAGTGGTGGACCGTTATGCTCAGGCGATGGAGGAGAAGCGGATCTCGCTGGAATTGGATCTCCCGGATTGCCTGCCCCTTGCGAGGGGTGACAGGCGGCGCATAATTCAGGTGCTGGACAATCTTGTGGGAAATGCCGTCACTCACATGGGAGATGTCCCGGAGGCCGCTATCAGCATAACAGTGTTTCGGGACGGAGATCTCCTGTTGACCCGAGTTGCCGACAATGGCGTAGGAATCCCTATCGAGTATCATGACAAGATTTTCGGGCGCTTCTTCAGAGTTCCCGGTAAGACGGTCAGTTCCGGCACCGGCCTGGGCCTGGCCATAGTCAAGACAATCGTGGAGAGCCATGGCGGTCGCGTGTGGCTGCACTCCGGTCCAGGCACAGGTGCCGCTTTCAGTTTCACCTTACCCATGTATCTTGAAAGAGCAATCGGCCGCAGGGAACGCTGCGACGAAGTCAACGCCCCGGTGCAAACATGCGAAAAGACGATTTCCAAGAGTTGAGCCTGCTTCGGAAGAGCGAATTCCAATATCCGGATCAGCCGGAGAAAGCGCGCCTTGAGACTTTTGCCAACAATTATTCCGGACGTAATTACATCATCGAGTTCGATTGTCCCGAGTTCACCAGCGTGTGCCCTGTCACGGGGCAGCCTGACTTTGCCAGGATAAGGATCACGTACGTCCCCGACGAGAAATGCATTGAATCGAAGTCACTGAAGGTGTATCTATTCTCGTTCAGGAACGCCGGGATGTTCCACGAGGAGATAGTTAACAGAATTCTGGAAGATGCGGTGGAAGCGTGCAATCCCCGGTGGGCTCGGGTACGCGGTATGATGAATCCCCGAGGCGGGATCTCCATTGACGTGACGGCTGAATATTGCAGACCGGGGTTCAGCCCTCCTCCTGAAGTGCAACCAAGGATTGGGGTGTGATGGCAAGGCCTTATTTAGATCTCAAGGAGTCCAACGAGACCAGACTGCTCGACGAGATTAGGGCAAAAACGACTTTATTGACTGCCCTTCCTCCCAGAAGTACCTTCGAAATATCATGGCGATGCAACTATTATTGCAAGAAGTGCTGCTATTCTCGATTGACCAATGGGCCGGAGTTTTCTGCTGCTCAGGCGCGTGAGTGGGAAATGAAAGACATCGAGCGCATCGCGGACGAGATCTTTCCCACAACGCGCTACACCGAGAGTACCCTGCTGGGCGAGCCGTTTCTGTCGCCCAAGTTCAAGCCCCTCATGGAGATTTACCGGCGTTACGGGGTCTATTACAGGCCCACTACCAACGGATCACTGCTTACCCAGGACAAATTCGAGTTCATGAGCGGTACGGTGGACTGGCTGAAGTGCAGTTTTGACGCTCACAACAGAGAGATCTATAAGAAGCTTTATCTCAACGACAAGTTCGATACCGTCGTGAAGAACTTGAAGAGGTTTTCCGAGGCCCGCCGGCACATGGACCCTTACCCCTGGTTCAGAGTGGGCTTGGTTCTGATGCGGTCGAATCTGTTCCACGTTAAGGAATATGCGGATTTCGTGTTTCAGGAACTGGGCGTGGACGACATGGAGATCATGGCTCTCAACTTTGCCAACCCTCAGATGCTGGACGAGTTTTACTGGGACATTCCGGAGCAGGTGAACCGGATCATGGATGAACTGGTGGATTACTGCATTGAAAAGAAATACCGACTGCGCCTTGCGTTTACCAGAATGCCCAGACAGGACGGGTCGTGGATTGACGAGACCTCGCAAGAGCGGTCCAGGCAAATTGCGGAGACGCAGCCGCGGGCTGAAAACACGGGATGCGAGAAATACTCCCAGGAGGTCAGGCAAGGGGATATTTTCGGCAACAGGGAGCACCTCGAGGAAGGGTACGTCTGGAGCAACGACATGCGCATCTCCAGGATCGCCGCCCATGACGGGAGCAGTATCGGCGTGTGCGAATTCTTCACCCGCCCCTTTCTGAAGCCGCCGACTGTCGAGATGGACGGTAAGGACTGGATCAAGTACGAGAGCTGCGGGAGTTGTTCCACCTACGTTTTTGGCAATCTTAAAGAAAGGTCTTTCCGGACGATTTACAATTCCCCCATGATCAAGGACGTCCGCCGGTTTATGTACACAAAGTACGACACCCCCCGCGAGGAGTGGATGACCCCTTGCAGGAACTGCCTGTGCGTGGATCAGATCTACAGTTACACCAACAACGGATGGCCCAATGTCGGAGTCCGCTTCTTTCCCGGAGACGACCTCCACGGCAATCCGAGAACCGATGAGCAGCAGGTCCACCCGCTGAGAAAAGGCCTGAACCATCTTCGGCATCGAGGTGTCGTCGCAACGGCCCGGTCCACCCTCCTTTATCTCAAGGATCAATATCGTTCCTGGAGACGATCAGCCAGGCCCTGAAATGAGCGACATCCTTGACCGGGCAGGACGGGCGGTTACCGGGATTGGGAGGGATGGACCTGCGCCTGTCTTACTTTCTTGATCGCGAAATGTTATGAAGAGAGCTGCGGCGGTGATCGTGACCGCTGGAGCAAAGGATTTGGAATTCCCCGATGAAGAAGGTTCTTGTTTTTGCATCGGACATTGTTCCCATAGGAGGCATAGCGACCTCGGGGGGCGGCCTCAGGAGTTGGCAGATCATCGAGGGTCTGCGAGCGAGGGGATTGAACGTGGTGTATTCCATGCCCAGGGATCGCTTCCTGCGAAGGATTTATGATCGGAAACTCCCTCCCGATCACACGAGCCGGTTATGGACGGACACCAACCAGGACGAAATAATAGAGCGGGAGAAACCCGACGTCATCGTCTGCGTCAAGCCTTCCACAAGGAAGTGGAAGGTGGATCGAGACATACCGCTGGCCGTTGATTTTCACGGGCCTGACCTCATCGAATACGAAAAAATGGTCAACAACCCGGAATCGCTTGCGCGGTTCGCTTTGGTTACCCAGAAGGTGCTGAGCATTTCCCAGGGTGATTTCTTCACCTGCGCAGGACAGAGGCAACGGTATTACTTCATGGCGTTTCTCATGATGGCGGGCGTGGATACCACTGACCTGGAAATCCACTACATGCCGGTCGCCATGTCGCCTCACCTGCCTGAGCGTCAGACCGATTTGGGCAGGCGCTCCTTGATATTCGCGGGCGGTTTTTACCCGTGGCTCAACCCCATGCCGGGGCTGGTCTCGCTCTCCAAGGCTCTCCAGGAAGTCAATTCCGGCCATCTGGACATTTACGGCGGGAGCCACGAGACAAACTCCCAAGAGAAAAAGGCCTTTGACGATTTTCAGACAGAATTGACCAGAAACTCTCGGGTGACCTTTCACGGCTATGTTTCAAGAGAGGATCTCGTCCGGAGCTATGCCTGCGCTTACGCGGCCTTCGAGCTCATGCCGCGGAATCCGGAGCGGGAGCTGGCCTTCACCACTCGGACAGTCGAGTTTCTTTGGGCCGGCCTGCCGGTCATATACAACGATTATGCGGAATTGAGCGAACTCATAGCCGAGTACGACGCGGGATGGCTCTTGCCCAGCGGGGATTACGAGGCTCTTCTCGATGCGGTGCGGGAGATCATGGCCGATCCGGGACAGGTGGAGGCGCGCTCCAGGAACGCTCAGCGATTGGTACGGGAGAGGCTCGTTTACGACACGGTCATCGAGCCTCTGGCCAGGTTTTGCAGCAACCCTACGCGGCGAAGGAGAACCGTTGAAACAAGTTTCGTCATAATTCCGTCCAGGCGGCCCCACTACGGCTATATTGACGCAATGTACTCCATCTACAAGAGGGAGCCGTCGCCGAGATTCCTCGTCGAGCTGTTCAAAGGGGCCTTCAAGGTTCTCAAGAACAAGCTGTGAACCAGGATCAATTCTTTTTCGGAGGTTTGGTATGTCACCTGTAAGTCTGGTGACGGGCGGCGCAGGATTCATGGGATCCCACGTGGCCGACGAGTTACTCGTGCTCGGGCACGAGGTAGTGGTTTTGGACGATCTAAGCGGAGGATTCCCGGACAACGTTCCCGAGCAAGCGACATTCGTTGAGGGTTCCGTTACCGACCACGTGCTGGTCAACGAGCTGTTCGAAAAACACGGCTTCGATTATGTGTTTCACCTTGCGGCTTACGCGGCGGAGGGGCTAAGTCATTTTATCAAGCGGTTCAATTACGAGAACAACCTCATAGGGTCGGTCAATCTGATCAACGCTTCGGTGAACCATTCCGTCAAGTGCTTTGTTTTTACATCTTCCATAGCTGTTTACGGAGCCAATCAGCTCCCAATGACGGAAGAGACGCTTCCAATGCCGGAGGATTCGTACGGCATAGCCAAGTTGGCCGTGGAAATGGATTTGCAAGAGAGCCTGCGTATGTTCGACCTCAATTACATCGTGTTCAGGCCCCACAACGTCTACGGCGAGCGCCAGAACACCGGCGACAAGTACAGGAACGTCATTGGTATTTTCATTAATCAACTCATGCAGGACCAACCCATGACGGTATTCGGTGACGGTGAGCAGACCAGGGCCTTCACCCACATCGCGGACATTGCGCCCGTCATAGCCAAGAGCGTACACGTCCCCGCCGCGTATAATCAGGTCTTCAACCTGGGAGCCGACAGGCCGTATACGGTGAACTCTTTGGCAGAGGTGGTGGCTGCCGCAATGGGAAAGGAGTGCAGAAAGCTTCACCTGGATGCCAGGAAAGAGGTTACCCATGCGTTCTCGACCCACGACAAGGCGGAGCAAGTGTTCGGAGCCCGAGCCTCCATAGACCTGGAGCAAGGGGTGAAGCGCATGGTAGATTGGGCCCTGAAGGTCGGTCCAAGAAAGACGAAGGAGTTCGAGAACATCGAGATACCGAAGAACCTTCCGCGGAGCTGGTCGAAGAGATAAGCGCTTCGTTTATAAGTTCGGTGTCGCATTTTTCTAGGCCGGGGAGTGGCCCAGGTTTAGTAGGACCGGCATCTTGCCGGTCCCGTCGGCGAATGACCGGCAAGATGCCGGTCCTACTGTTGGGCTGGGGACGGCCGCTTCTTATCGGGCACCGCATTTGTATTCGTGAAACGGAATACTTAGCTCGATGACCTTCTCCTTAAGTGACGGGCATCGAGGGGGCGGGGGAAAACTTTTCTGCAGAAAAGTTTTCCCCTGGAGGCATTTTCTATGGGAAACCCGCCTTGTGGCGGGGCCAGTGTACTACCGACTGAACCGGGGGGGCCGTGGAGTAGTCTCGTTACGGTTCGTGGAAGATGGGGGTACCGAGCTCCTTGAGCATGAAGTTGCCGAAAATGTGATGTCCGTCGTAATCCAAGACTCGCAGGTCGTCCTGCTGATGAAGATCACCCAGAATCACGCTAAAATGGTGGCCATATTTGGTCTTGGCAGACTCGACGGGAACCTCGAAAGCTATGAACTTCTTGATCCCTTTTGTAGCCAGTTTTTCAACCAGGCGGGGATCGGTGAGAGCATCATATGAAGTCAGAATCAGAACAGGCCCCGAGCCAGTGACGAAGATACCTGCTTTCATGGGTCGCTCTCCTTTCTGCAACATGAGAACTGATGCGTTTGGCCCCCCGGTCACGTGTCCGGTCAAACCCGACAAATGTGCGCTTGGCCGGTTCACTATCATTGTACACGGATGTGCAGACAGAGGAAACCACTATGCAGCGAGAGGCGAACCCGCCCAGTGAAATTCCGGGATGACTTTCATGACAATGCTCATTTGACTACAGAATCATCACGTAAAACTCTCTTGTACCCGGGGCCGGCTGCCATCCTTCCGACTTGAGCCTCTCAAACAGTCGTTCTTTCGTTACCACAGCCTTGACTCCCGATTTTCTGAGAGCCTCCAGAGCCCGCATTCTCTTCTCCGGCGTGCTATTGAGGAATTCCTCGGTGCTGTCAATTTCCGCAATTACCCGCAATCCAGCCATTCGGGCCCAATACATGGGCGGGATATCGGCCACAGCCGCGTAATCTCCCTTTTCCAAGCCGTGGGAGAGCAGGAAATCCTTCACGGCAACCAGTTCCTGGAACTGATCGCGGTAGGACAATTTACTGTCTGAAGAATAGAGCGCCCGAACGGTCTGGTCCACCACGACGTGTCCAAGAAGCAGCAGGGCAAAACCGGCCAGGACTGAAGACATCCAGGTGACGACGCGGCGGGCGCGCTGATCACCCGAACGATATCCCAGGCAAAGTGTCAACCCGACGAATCCCACGAACAGATAAGGAGCTATGTATCGAGGTTCCATCCGTACCAGGGAGTAAAGCCCGATTCCTGCTGCAGCTAAGGCGATGGACAGAGAGAACGCCGAAGGAGGCCACAAGGAGGCAAGCCTGAACGCCCCCGCCCACCACAAGGCAATGAACCATAGCCCGATCAGAACCAGCCACGGAGTCTGGGTGAAGATCTCTTTAACATTGCCGGGGATGATCCTCAAATGCGCCCCCACATTCAAATCCGGAACCAATCCCTCGTGCCAGTAGCATATGTCGAACCCCGAAGGATGTGTGCACGTGACATTGTACACGAAGCGGCGAACACTGGGATCCGCGTTCAGCGTTTCAGGATGGATCGGGGCCCCTTTCCCGGAAATGAGCGTGGCGTACATGTGACGACCGAGTTCACCGTATGTCAAGCGCCCGAGACGGGCCGAAAGGGCTGACATCAGAGGCGCTGCCACCATAAGCATGACAACGATGCCCACGACGACCCTGGGCAACGCCTTTCTGAAGGACCTGGCTGCGAGCCCGGCCAGCAAGAATAAGACCGCAGAAAACGGAAAAAAGAATGATTTCACCAGATAACCAACGCCGCTTACCAGCCCGAGAATCGCGTACTTGGAATAGGGTTCCGGATCCCGTCCTATCCACACTATCGCCGAGGCGCCAAACAATACCGTGGCAAAGACCAACATATCAGGATTCATGAGTCGTATCCGGATCAGCACCAGAGCAGCCGCAAGGAACGCGGCGTACCACATGATATCGAGCAGCCATCCCGGGAGGGGCTTCCACACGTCCCCCATCCCCAGGCCGGCGCCTTTTCGAATCTGTCCCAGAAACAGCTCGCACCCTGCCAAGGTGATCAGGAAGCAAATCACGTTGACTATCCTCAGGTGGGAAAGCTCGGTCATTGGATTGCTGTCCAGCAACACCTGGCCGATTCCCAAGAGCACCGGATAGCCCGGACTGTATGTCAGATTGGCAAGGCGGAGCCATTCTCCGGTGCGCAGAGCTTCGCCCATTTCAATGTACGCCAGGGCGTCACCGTTGATGAAATAGCGCGTGGTGTAAGCCATGAAGGACGCGGCAGCTATGCCTAGTACCCAGAAAACCGCGCGGACCGGATTCCGCCGAGGATCGCGCTGCATCGTTGACTCCCCGTTTTGCGTCAAAGGGGAAGCAGCCGAGGAAGGTGTCCCACTCGGGCCGTGGATTGTCGGATGCGGCATGTTTTTGTCCTGGGAGTGGTTCATGAAATGTTCCTTAATGGGGGTCGGAGGCGAACCGCAGGTTGATGCCGGGGTCTTTTCCGGCTTGACACCAGAGGCTATTATGTGTGATTATAAGTGTTGTGCCGAAGTGGCGGAACTGGTAGACGCGCCAGGTTCAGGGTCTGGTGGGCGTAAGCCTGTAGGAGTTCGAGTCTCCTCTTCGGCACCATCCCAAGGAGCAAAGCCCGGCTGAAAAGCCGGGTTTATTCTTTAGAGGGGCCGGCCCTTTCCGGTCACTTGGCCTCCAGAGCCTTCCGGACCGCCTTCGGTCCCTCAAGTCAGATCTGCCCTTCCGAGTCTGTGCAAGGACTGTTTGACCGCCTCCATACTCCCGTGAAAATCCTTTTCGCTGAAAACCTCCACGGTCACTATACCCGTGAATCGCTCCGCAAGGAATTCCATCACCGGGTCCAGTGACTGCGGCGGCATCAAAGAGAGCGACTTGTGATCGCGCGTTCCAAATCCGTGAATATGAACCACGCGGATTCTCTCAAACCACGACTCCAGCGGAGGCAGCGGGTCTTCACCACGCTTCCAGAAATGTCCCACGTCCGCACAGCACGAGACCGGCAGAGCGTCGAGGATGGCGCCGATCATCTCAGGCGTCTGGTTCTCAAGGTTTTCCACACAGATTTCGCCCACATGGTTCAACTCCCCGGAAAGCAACTCCAGCGAGCGCAGCGAATTGTCCCGCCAGCGGGTGAATTCCTGCGTCCCCGGTACGGCGTAACCGTCAAGATGCACCACGAAGCCTCTGGGATCGAGCCGCTCGGTGCTGCGGATCACGCGGACGGCCTTGTCCAAGGCGGGTTGCTCCTCGGCGAGCCTCAGATCCAGCGGCAGATGCACCGTATAGGTCAGATCGTGACTCTCGGCAAAACTCCTCAGGCGGGCGATGGTCTCTTCGTCAGGAAGATTGTTGTACTGGTCGTCGGCTTCAAAGATCACCAGTTCCACGTCCCGGACCTTGTCCGCCAGTTTGCCGACGTTGGTCGCAATGTCCGCGGGGTATATGTAAGATGTGGTTCCAAGTCTCATGGGTTTACCACCTGAGGCTTCCCACAATCAGGACAAGGGCCTCGGACAATTCACACATTCCTCCCAGCACGTCGCCGTTCACCATGCTGAGTCTGGATTCCGCAAAGCGCCTGAACCACGCCGCCCCGCCGTAGGCCACACCCAAGGCGACCACGCCCGTCCATCCTGCCAATATTGCCGCCACGGCCACCATTACCGTGGTACGGCTCACAACGGTGCTATCCAGTCCTGATAGAAAAAGCGACGCCATACCTTCGCCGTGGTGTCGGCCTCGGGACCCCGCCATTACCATGACCCCTCGTCCTATTATCGGCGCGACAAAGAGTATCATCCCCGGCGAGTCCGACCCTGCAAGGGCAGTGACCTTCACCGCCAGCAGACCCGCCAGGGCCGCAGCGCCGAACGTACCCAGCCGAGAATCCTTGAGGATCTCGTATCTTCTCTCCGTCGAGACCGAAGCCGCCAGGGCGTCCCAACAATCGGTCCATCCGTCCAGGTGAAGGCCGCCGGTAAGGATCACCCAGATCGCCACCACGAGAACGGCCGCCAAAGCAGCAGGAAAGCACGAGACCAGAACGTAATGGCTGATTGACAGGACTGCGCCCATCATGGCCGCCACCAGTGGAAAGACCCAGGCGGCTCTTCCAACCTCGACCAGGTCTGGCCGCGGCTCCACTGCAACCTTGAAGACAGTGAGGAATCCGACAGCTATTCGTAGGGATCTCAACATTCATGGCTTGATATCACATGAAAGCGCCGTGACACAAGCACGCGGCCTAACGTATAGTGATTGCCGGAAATAATGTCCGTTGCTGGCCATGCTCTGGTGGGGCGGGCATCTTGCCCGCCATTCCTGGGCAGGCAGGGTGCCTGCCCCACTGCAGCATCAAGAATTTCCCGGCCTAAACTGAACGGTTCCGGCCAAACCGGGATTGTGCTTGACTTCGACGGGCACGGCGGATAACCTGATCTCGACAGGTGCTCCTCGAGCTTAATAGGGAAGCCGGTTTGAGGCCGGCGCGGTCCCGCCGCTGTAACCGGGGACGAAATCCCGTTATAACCACTGCCCGGCTCAACCGGGTGGGAAGGGAAGGGAAAGTAGAACGATCCGGGAGCCAGAAGACCTGCCTGTTCGCCGGAGTCGCGAGGACGGCTACATTCGGGAAAAAGAAAACTGGGTGCACTCCCGAGTCCCTTCAGGGCTCGGGTTTTTTTGTTTGGGCCTGCTGTCGTGCGCGAAGAGAACCGAGCCCTCGGAATAAACCTCATCAGGAACGTGACGTTCGGACCTTTGGATTTAACAGGGCATTCCCGCACCATGCAGTACGAACCTCCAGAATTGCTGTTCGACGAGGACCCCGTCATAACGGGATACTCGTGGCAGGCATCCTACTTCGATCAGGATGGCACGGACGCGTGGGATAACTTTGACGAGGCCGAGATCCCTTTCCAGGATTCCGAAGATCTCGTGCCGGTGCCCCTTTCCAGCTGGGACGACATTCCGCGGGAGTCCCGGCAGGCTTCTCTGGGATCGCTGGTCAATGACACGGAGGCCGGCTGGGAGAACCTCCCCCCCGAGGCGACGGTTTCCAGGCCGTTCCTTCTTTCATCGGCTGTGGCACATTTTGCTCTGTTGCTGATAATGGCCATCGTGCCGGTCTTGCAGCCCGGCGGAACCGGAGGAGTAGGCGACCGGGCCGTAATGGTCCGCATGGTGGACCCTTGCGAAGTAATGCCGGACCACGAGAGCTCCGGGTCCGTTGATTCCGCGGGATCGCTCCCGGCAGTCGCCCACAGGGCGCGGGAAAACCGACCTCAAAAGGAACCTGTTCCGCCGGAACGGCCCCTTCAATTTCTCGAAAGATCCGCGGCAGGGAACAAAGACCAACCTGATAAGCCCAATGCTGAGGAAGAAGAGAAACGCCGGGCAGCCACGGACGAACGTACCGTCAGCGAGAAAGAAGCGAAAAAGGACGACCTCGTGGTTGACAGCGAGAGCAACACGGATTCAATTGCTTCGGTTGCCTCCGTTGCGAGTCCTGAGCGCCGGATAAGCTCTGCGGGGGGCAAGGAGGAAGAATACAAGTCAAAGGTATTCTCAGCCATAGTCGCTGCTTCCTATTTTCCGAGGAAGGCTGTCCAGGAGGGCAAATTCGGTGAGACCGTAGTGGCATTTACAATACACAGGGACGGATCCCTTACGGACCTGCGTATTGCAAGGCGTTCAGGCTCGGATATTCTTGACGAGGCGGCCGTAAAGATAGTTGAAAAAGCTTCACGGAGCTTTCCGGCAATCCCGGAGGAGGTCCACGAGGAGAGTCTGTCCTACCAAATCCCTATCGTATTCAAGAAAAGATCTTCGTAAGTACTCGTTTTCCCAAGTACGGTGACCTATTCGGGTGTCACTGCTAGCTTGCTAGCAGTGTTTGCCGGAGGCACTGCGGGACAAGCCAGCAGTGGCACCCAGGATGTGACGTGTCCCCTGACGCGGACCTGATTTTGATGTCACCGTACTTAGGAAATTAAGTACCAAGCGCCTGATTTGAGGATCCTGACCCTTTCGCTGCCGCGCAGACAAAAGCAATCAGCGCGACCCCGTAACAGGCGATCCCGGTCCAGAGAGCTGCTGAAATCCCCCAGAACAAACAAACCGCGTAGGCCAGCACCGATCCGCATACCGACATAGCGCCGTTCATCCCCCAGAACCAGACGGTTAGCCCCGGAGTCACTGCGGAAGCCAACCTTATGCCCAAGGGCACGGCCATGCCCATGAACAGGCCTATACAGGCCAGCATTCCCGCTGTGAGACACATCCGTTCCAGGTTGGACGCGTGGCGGAAGTTGGCCATCAGCGGAGGACTCACTACCGCGAAGAGCGCAAGTACAAGGAGCAGTACTATCATGGGGACTATCACGGATCTGCCGCCGCCGGCCAGGGCCCTCATTTCCGTCAGGTAGCTGCCTGCACCGCATGAGAGCAGCAACGAAAAAAGCACCACGGAGAGCGAGTACGTCGGGTGCCCGAGAAATATCCCCAGCCGCTGAACCTGAGAAATCTCGATCAGCATGAACCCGAGACCTATAGCGGCGAAGAAAACGAAGAAGGGCAGGGAACCTTTCATGTGAGCCCCTCTCCCTTTCACCAGGAGCGGTACCACAACGCACAGAACAGTCAGGACTGTTACGGTGGCAAGCAATGCGGCCAGTGCGAAGAGTCCCTTGAGGCCTGCTTCAACTCTGTCGGGCCTCCATGATTCGGGCTTGAAAACGTGCTCGAACTTCAGAAGATTGTAGAAGAAGGGCTTGTCGTCAGTGGGAGCGCTCACGTCCAGGGAGGGAAAGAAATCCGCGGCCTTCTTGGCTCCTTCGATAGTCGCCAGCTTCTCGAAGGAGGGGTCAACCGCGAAATGGGGCGTCAGAACCGGCTCAAAGCCCATCTTCTTGCAGAGTTGGGACACCGTGGCCGCGTCCTGGTCGGAGAATGGAGACTTGCAGACGAGAATGGAGGCCATTGGAGACGCGTCGGAGCCTGTCGAAACGCCCGGCACAAATGGCAACCTAGCGATTATTATGTGCTTTCTCGGGTCGGTAACGCCGGTCTCCGCCAGGGCCGTCGTGGCAAGGGAGACCATCCTCAGCAGGTGATACGGCATTGACTTCTCGTGATAGCGCATGAAGGTCAGCACGCCCTGCGGGGTCAGTCGCTCCAGCATGGTCTTCCAGGCTTCGACCGTGTAAAGAACATTCTCCGACAGAACGAAAGCGCCGCCCAGAGTAGCTTCCGGTCTTTCGATGGCGCGGCCCTGGATTATATCGAACGATTCGTCTTGCCGCGCGATATAGCTGCGAGCCTCGTCGTGGACGAAGCTCACCCCAGGGATACGGTCCATGCGACCGGTGAAATCTCGGAAGTCCCTGTTTACGACATCCAGGATGTTGCCGTTCATATCTACGCCCACGACTTTCTTCTGGCCGAAGACCAGAGCCGAGAGCGCGTCAATTCCACCCCCCACGCCTATTGCCAGGACCTTGCCGCCCGGTCGGATGTGATGAGCGAGGTTTCCCACGTCCCACTTGAGGAACTCGAACTCTTTCAGATCGCCACGAAAGTTCAGCAAGTCGGTGCCGGACGTGTAGTCTATTCGCACCAGGAGTCTTCTGAGCTGCTGGTTCCTGGGATAAACCGGGCTCAACCCCATGCTCTGGATGACACTTGGAGCATCCGGGTTGCCGATGACCTTAATGCGGGAAAATGAATTCCATTTTTCGTAAAGGCCCTGCGGGTCCAGTTCACCCATAAGCCAGGTAACTTTCAGGACCGGGATCTGCATAACGGCCAGGATGCCGTTCCCTATGCCCGCAAATCCTATCAACAGGGTGCACACGGCGACCACCTTGGCAAATCGTTCCGGGAGTCCGTCTGCGGCGAACATCAGGGCACCGACGCAAGCCAAGAAAGCGGCTATCACGATGGCTGAAGGTCCATCCGTGACCTGGAGGAAATATATGCTCAGAAGGCAGCCTCCTGCCGCTCCTGCCAGATCAGCGGCGTAGATACGTCCCACCTGCGCAGGAAATCTGGTCAGCGCGAGGCAAATGCACATTCCCCCCAGGATGAATGGCACCGACAAAACCAAGTATGTCAGGAACATGGAATACGCGGCCTGGAAAGATATGTCGGGAATCATGGGAATTGACAGGAAAGTAACTAGACTCAACACCATGCTTCCCGCCATGAGGAGACCCGTCAAGGAAAGGTGATACTTGGTCCGCTCGACCGTAAAATATGACGGAACCAGATAGACGATCAGGGACCCGACGGTAATGCCGAACATGGCCAGGGAAATCGCCACGAACGTGAAATGATACATGGTGGTGACGTTGTAAATTCTGGTGAGCAGTATTTCGAACATCAGCAGGCCTAAAGATACGAGAAAGGTCCCGCTGTACGTGTATTTTCCGGCCCGCAGTTCCATGACCATGTTTGCCCCTCTCCAATACCGGCACGGGCATTATGCCTCGAATGGCTTCCGGTGACAACTTTCGCGTGAGCAAAGGACGATGGGGTGGCCTTTCGGCGAAAAGCCCGTCTGGGCAGATCGTCCGCGAAAAAGGAACCAATTCCAGCTGAATTCATGCTAACTAATGGGCGCCATGACCGACGACGTCTACCAGTTGCCTGATGACCCCCTCTTTTCGCTGACGGAGATCCTGGTTCGGGGCTTGGTTTACAGTTTTGCCGCGTTCACCGTCTGTTATCAGGCCTGCTTGTTCGCCGGGCTTTCCTTCGGGACGTTCACATGGGTCTCCGCTACACTCACGGGGGTTTTACTGGCCGGGTTCTTGATCCACCACAGAGCGGCTCTTGCGCGGGACCTCGCGACCAACTTGAAGGAGCCCCAAGCGGCCGTCTTGCTTGCCGTCATGGCCCTTGCGGCCGCGGCTTTGAGCCTGTTGACGGTCAGACCCGACCCTGACGACGTGGGGCACCTTGGCCGGGCGGTTTATCATTTCGACAATCCCGGACAACCTCTTAATTTCGCTTACCTTATTGCATTCTTTCCCGAAGATGTGATCTCTTTTAGTCACCTCACCAGTCAAGAGCATCTTGCCGCGTCGTTGGCCTTGATTCTGGGGGCCAAGCCAATCCAAGTCTATCACCATGTCATGTCCGCAGTGGGCGGAGCTTTGGTTCCCTTAGCCTGGTTTCTGCTAATTCGGAGATTGACCGCGTCCAACGGCGCCGCGCTGATGGGAGTCCTGGCCGTCTTCCTGTTGCTTTGCGTTGACGGAACTGTTCACAGGTCGCCGGGAAATTTCGGTTTCGTGCGCATCTGGCAGGGTAAGGCGATGCTTTTGAGCATAGTAGTGCCGCTCTGCGTTGCCTATATGCTTGACGCTCTGGAGTCATTCTCCATTTGGTCGCTTCTGCGGCTGTTATGTCTTTCCGTGTGCGGCTTGGGATTGAGCACCAGTGCGGTCTTCTTGCTTCCGATCGTTTATTGCGCTTCGGCCGGTTCTTGGTGCCTGATTCGCTTCAGCCCGCAGCGGGTCGCCCGTGCCCTCGTCGGGGCGGTATTCGCGACTTCTTATCTCATAGCCGCGGGACTGTTTCATTACACTCGGATCAAAGGGGGCCTTCAAGCCTTGGGCATCAACTATGACCCATTCCCTTACACTCTGGGGCACGCGTGGGGCCTCGTCTTCGGAGGGGTCCCGGGGCTGAGCGGCTCGGCAGCGCTGATCAGCCTTATCGTGCTGGTTTGTCTGAAGAAGTGGCGTCCGGCAGCGTGGCTCACTCTGTGGAGCGTGTTGATACTGGCGCCTCTTAGTTCTTCCTCGTTGGCCACGTGGGTAGCGGATCATCTGACGTCGAGGTGGGTTTTCTGGCGCGTGCTGTACGCTCTGCCCATACCTTTGACCGTGGGACTGGCTGCCGCCTCGGTGTTCCACAGTCTTCCGGCGCGGAGGAATGCCTTTTTCTTGGTTGCAGGTTTAGCAATCGCGGTGGCGGTGATCTTGGGGGTTTTCAGGGTGGCTCCGTCCCCTTGGGCCAACAAGTGGATTGATTTCCCAGTCCTCCGGGTCAAGCTTTACAGCTCTGACCTTGAAGCATCGTCGCATTGCGCGAAGACTCTCGAACCCGGGGAAATGCTTGCCTGCCGGACCGTCTCCTCTACCCTGCCTCTCTTGACTTCCAAGTTCCCTCAGGCGCTGCATCGGGGCCAGCCCGACGTGCCGGAAGCCTTTGTTGACGTTCCGGATCTCGCACTGCGTTTTGCTGGAGGAGAGACACGGAGTGAGAAAGCCTTTGCCGCGTTCACCGCGATGATTGCCCACCCCTACCGCTACGTTGTTACGACAAGGGAATTGGCACAGATGCCGAATGTGCGGGAGACGCTTCAAGGGGCCGGGTACGCGGAAAGAGAGAGCTTGAAGCAAGGTTTGGTGGTTTTTCAGCGGTCCGGGCCTTCCAATGGTGCGGCCTCAGTTGAACCGTAAGTGCAAGAATCGGCGGGCTGGGACCGACTGCGAAGCTGGGCTAACCGATCTTGCCAACCACGTTCCCAAGGCTCCGGGAAAGGAGTCCCAACATTCTCGGCTTTGTCGCACCGCCTGAACCCTTGACGCGCTGTTCCACTTCCGATGCCAGGGCCGTCAAGAACCTGTGCCATGTGAGCGTCAAGTAGGCGTTGTACGCCCTGTCGTCGTGAAGGGGGTACTCCCAGCGGATCGTCACCAGTCCGTCTGCAAAGGATTCCTCCGCGCTGATACGGGGCTTCCCCGAATGGCATGGATGCGGATTAGTCCAGCTACCAATCTCCCCTTGGCCTTCGCTGACAACCTTGACTGAATCGAAATTCAACTCCGTAACTCCGGATTCGGCCAGCGACAGAAGATCTTCCAATGATTGGGCGTTATTCATACGTTTCTTCATCAGGTCGAGATACGTGCCCAAAAACCTGAAGCTCGGCCTCATCCGGAATACGTTGTGGAAGTCTTGCACGCGGTAGAGCTTCATGGAGCCTACGGCCCCGGCAAACAGTATGAGAGCGATTGCCCCGGCAACATAGCTTCCCGCAGGTGATTCGGCCCCAGTGACCAGGAGGATGGTCAACAGGCATGAGTCAGCGCTGAAAAGGTAGAAAATTGCAAGGGTAAGGCGAGGGTTCTCGACCTTCATAGCCATCCGGTGATGCAGGTGATCCATGTCTCCGAGAAATATGGCCTGGCCTCGGTACCAGCGCCTGACTACTGAAAGGACTACTTCGTATATGGGGACCAGGAACGGAAGGAACGGAATCAGTATCATGGCGCTGGTGGCCAGCCGCTGGCCCGGAAACATGGCCGAGG
>Ga0172371_10003286_pt1 | contig 25161 bp, 20 predicted proteins | sample Lak12m_FD_114543 | JGI IMG/M metagenome (GOLD analysis project Ga0172371, IMG submission 114543) | Freshwater microbial communities from Kabuno Bay, South-Kivu, Congo - kab_022012_12m | ecosystem: Environmental > Aquatic > Freshwater > Lake | place: Democratic Republic of the Congo: South-Kivu... | reverse complement strand
TTTTGAGCCATAGTAAAATACTTTCCTTTTGTCTTCTTTTTAATGATCGCGCGACCGTCCACCCTGATACCCGTATAATATAGATTATCACCGTCCTGATAACGATTAAATAGCAATAAGCCGTTAGATTCGTTGCGGTATTTGCTTTTACTGAGATTATTCCTGTTTATCTTAAAGTAAACTTGTTGGTTTAGATTATTCCACCTACTCTTTGTCACCAGCCGAAAAATATTCTGTGGATGAGAGCCTTTATCAGTATCGCGCGGGTTGGACTTTTTGTATTTTTTATACCATTGATTCCTTTTTGAAATTAATTTCTGAAAAGTTTTGCCGACTCCGTTTTTTGAATATAGATAACCGCCCGAATTAAGCCACCAGTTGGAATTAGAGCTATCTTCTATTTTCCCGGCTTCATTTAGTCTTACGTTGTCGAAATTCTCGCTAAATAAATCGCTGGCCCGGGCATTCTGGTAGGAAAAACCAAAATAGAGCCATATTTTTTTCCCTAAGTTACTGTTAAATAGGTCAAATATTAACAAAATTAAACAAATTATCGCGAGACCGACTATTTGTTTCTTTCTACCGCTTCCACCGTTTTTATCAAAGATTTTTGGTAAAGATGACAAATCCATTTTTAAAAGGCTAGTTATCTAACAGTAATTAAATTACTAAAGCGAAATGAATAAAAAAATTATTCTTTATTATAAAATGCAAAATTATTTATTCCCAATAGATTTAATAACTTATTCCGCGGTTTTATGGCCGGATTATTTTGTTTGGAAGAATTTTCAATAACTTGGACTTTTTTGATAGTCAGGTTAGCGTTGCCTAGCTCATTGTTGCTTATTCTGAACCCTATTCCTCCGGAAAGCTGCTCATCTCTTACGTTGGCATAAGAAACGGTCAGGTTTTTATTTACGGAACATTCTATTTTGTTTCCTGTGGCTTTTATTGTCACTTCCAAATTATTCCTGTTCGGCTTTTTTTCTTCGGGAATAGGGATTTCGCTTAACAGTTCATTTTTGCCCGCAAATTCGCTTATTAATTGTATGTATTGATCGGAAATTTCGCAAGCCAGGTAGGTGGAAATAAATTCATATCGAGAAACTAAGGATACCTTGTTTCCTTTGTTCCAATCCAGCAAAGCGGAAAAGGTGTAGTCTTTCCAGGGTTTGCTGCCTTCCAAAAATAAAGTTGCGCTGCTGGAATCGCTTGAGGGTTCCAGCGATAAAGTGCCATTGTTCATCTCTAGGGCGCCGGAAGAAATGAACCAACCTTTAAATTTCGAGAAGTCATCCTCAAAAGGCAACTCTTTGGGACGGCCCGTTTCCAGAATTGCCAATAGGTCGTTGGGCGTCCATTCCGGCCTTACATTGATTCTTTTGAAAAGATAATCATTGTCTCCGTAATAATTATACATAAATCCGTTTCCCAAGGTAATCTGATAGAAGGATATAGGATAAGCGTAGTGAGTGATGTCCAAAACCTTGTCCTTTGACTCGGGATAATTAATGGAGTTCAAGCCAAAATCACCAAAAGGAAACGCGAAGGCATAAGGTCGTTTTCCGAAATTGTTTTCCAGATCGTTGCGGGCTCCCGTTAGATCATCAAAGACTCTCTTGTCGAATTCTCTTTCAGATTCCAAGCCCTTTTGGGGATCCCAGAGTTTGTTGGTGTAATAATGTCCCTTCTGACTGGAAGAGCTGATAGCAATCATATCGTGGCCGTCTTTAGTGTGTGCTTGAAGCTCCCACCTTCCTGAATCAAGCATTTTTTGAAGTTCCCTTTTAGATAGGTAGAAATTATCATTTTTGGCTTGGATGTATCTGGTAATCACAAACATGACGGCGTTATAGTCCAGAGCCTTGAGGATGGAATCGACAGGATAATAACTGTCTTTCCTGCCATCATCAAAAGTCAATAAAAAAGATTTATCGGGTAATTCTTTTTCTCCCCGAACAAATTTGTAAAAATCATCCAGGGAAACTGTTTGGTAACCAGCTTTTTTCAGAGCCATCATTTGATCGCGAAAATCTTCCACCAAGATATTCGATCCGTCCTCTCTTTCCACTACCCCATGATAAAGCAACACCGGAATAGCCTTTTCGTTTGGACTGGACGCGCTTGATTCCGAGATACTTGCCGGGCTACCTAAAGGTAAATTATTTTGAGCCTGATAGCGGTAGGCGGGAAAGTAAACTTGGCTTAAATACTCCCATTTGAAATTACTAAAAAAATCTTCTTGGGTATGGTAAGCATATAGCAACAGTAGCTGAATAGATAAAATAAAGATAATAAAAACTGTCTTCTTGGCCAATCTGATTTTGTGTTCCATTATAATTCTTTTATTTCCAATTCGTATATATAAGCCTTGACGTTTCCCGTGACCTCTAGACAAAATGGATATCTGACATTATCCCCGTATCGAGGCCTTTGAAATTCATAACTAGTTTGGCCTCTCAAAGCCAAACAGTTATCCCTCACTTCGTAAATAGAGGCCGCTGCCTTCTGACCTCGGACTGTCAAGTGGATTTCGTAAAGAGTGTTCTCCTGGGGAACAAAATTGACACTTGACCCGATCACATTTTCGTTACGGGGTTCCCAATCCTGAATGTAATCTTTTTCTATTGGGATAACGGTGGTTAAACCAAACTTGCTCCACTCAAAAGAAATAAAAGTGCCAAACCAGTCATGTCCTGGATCGTAAGAGGAATCAAAATCATAAGCCAGTCTAAACCAGGTGTTGACTCGTTCTTCTTTACTCTTAGGGAAATTAGTCAGCATAAATCTTGATCTCAGGGAGAAATTTACGGGAGTACCGTAATTTAAAACCATTCTGCCGTGATCTCCGTTAGTAGGGTATTGAGTCTGGCGTACATTTAATAACTTAGCCGCATATTTATTAGTGGAAACCTTGTCCAAGTCGAATATACCATTTTGAGGCTCATTGTCAGGAGGATACCAGTCAATACCTAGAGAATTTCTTTCTTTCTGAATGCCGTCTTGAATGCGAAAGTCATCAAATAGAATTTCCTGCTTCGAAAGATTGCTGTTTTTGTTTAAGGTAATCTCAAACCAAGCTACATTGCCGATATCAAAGTTGCCATTTTCCGCGTAATGGCTTTTGTCGGTTTTCCAAAATAGGTAGTTCCACCCCTTGTTTAGCCAATAGTCAGTCCATTTTTTTGGACCAACGCTATCGTCGGGCAATGGAACGTCGGGATAAACGTCGTCACTATCGTAGTTATTGGGAATATCGACCTGTAAATTAGTTATCTCGTTGTACTCCCGATAATTATTTTCTCGATCGCCGATTTTTAATCCTATGCCAGTAATGCCTTTTCTATCGCCAACTTTCGTCCATAAAGAAAGCGTACCGGAATCTTTCCATCGGGAAAGGTCAAGGGGCCGATCCAACTCCTTTCTTATGGTTAAGGTATGATTTTCGCTATCGGGTAAGATTTGCAAAGATAGCGAATATTGGCCGCTATATCTATCGGTACTAAGCTTTTCATCGGAGAAGGCGCCTGCTAACTGAAAATTATTTAAACTGTCAAATTGGTCAATCACCTTTGAATTCTGAATGTAACCATTGAAGTCTTCCTTTAAATAATGAACTGTTCCCGAGTCATTGATTGTCTTGTCTTGAGAAGGAGTGACGACGGTTTTGGTATCTTCCGCGAATTGATTGTTACTCGAACAAGCAAGTTTACCGCGAGCTAAATAAGGCATCCCACTCGAGTAGAAGGCAAAAGTCGCGCTTAGAAAGACTAACCCAATCAAAAATAAATTAACTTTTTTCATATTTTATCTGGTCCCCCAACGGGAATCTCTAATAGTTAAAATGGCGTAAGGGAGCTGCCAAATTAGTATTAAGGTGTAAAAAAACGTAAAAACTATGCCGTAGATCCATTTGTTATCTCTGATGTAGATACTGTAATAGATACCGTAAATAACCGACATCAGAAGTAAACCGAGCAGATAAAAATAAGGAAAATCCCCCGTTTCATAAGGAAACCAGACCATGGCCCGTACCACTATTGCTGGAGCTACCAAGGTCAAAATCACTCCTAAATAAAAAGAGAGGCTCATGATAGGATGTTTTTTCCACATAAATCTTGAAGCGATAAAGCATTCCCGGGTCCAAGATTTTTTCCAGCGCAGCTGTTGTTTAAAAAATTGTTGGTAGCTGTCGGGTACAAAAGTGTAGGAAACGGCGTTAGGATTATAAAGAGTTTCGTAGCCTTTTTTAAGCAAAAAATTAGTGAGACTTCTATCGTCTCCGTAAGTGCATCTGACCCCCAGGAAAGTCTGGGTACGCCATTCTTCTAAAACTTCTTCCACGTATTTGCGGCGATAAGCCGAACAGCAACCCGAGCAGCAAGTTACCGAACCAAAAAGAGCTTCTGCTGATTTGTAAGCCTTAAAAGATACGAAGTAACGGGCAGCTTGCATTTTAGTGAGCATATTCGTGTCAGCGTTAGCAACAAAAGCATGCCCGGCCACCGCGCCGACCTCGTCGCAGGAAAAATACTTTACTATTTCTAGAGCAGTGTTTTTTTCCACGAAGCTGTCGGAGTCGATAAAAACTATTATATCTTTGTCGGATCGAAGGACACATTCGGCCATCCCGTCTCTTTTTCCCCGGTTAACCTTCCAGTCGACTATGCTTACCTCTATTCCTAATCTCCCAGCCACTTTTTTTGCCTCTTGCATCTCGGCTAAAGTATTGTCTGTGGAACCGTCATTTACAGCAATGATATTAAATTTTTCTTTAGGATAATTGCTCCTGGCAATTCTTAAGATTGTTTCTTTGATGTTCCACTCTTCGTTTTTAGCGGGAACCCCGAAAGAAATTGTCGGTCTGTAATCTTTTTTGTACCGGGGATGGTCGCATTCGTAAAAATAGGAAAGCAAAAAGCGGCTCAGAATATAAAGAGATATGCTTATGCTGTAGGTTTTAAACCAGAAACCGGCGCTCATGTTCTCCAGTGATATGAATTTTATCAGAAGGACCACGTAGACGAGGAGATAAAAGACAATCCATGAATTAATACTCCTAACCCGATAGAAGTTTTTGATCTTGGACAGTATTTGAAATTTGTTTTTGTCTCTTATAAAACTCGGATCAGGGATGGCATATTTGCGCACCGTGCCGTAGAAAGCACCAACTTGCGAATGTAAATAATCAACCTGTGAATTAAGGGAAATAACTTTGTTTACTGAACTATTGGATTTTGATTTTGTATAGTAACTAGGCATAGATAAATCAATTTGAATTATCAGAGTAATCTCTCAATTCATTTTGTTACTGTCAAGTGCCATTAGGTATTTTTCTGAGCTTCAGTTAATATTCTTTTAATAAAAATTTTATCATCGTGTGGTAAGGTGGATATATGAAACACACCAGTAAAGTTAAATCCTGCGCTCTTCTGGGGCTTGATCCGGTGATAGTAGAGGTCGAGACGGATTTTTTTCCGGGAACGCACAAATTCAATATTGTCGGTTTACCTGATACCGCGATTAAAGAATCCCAACAACGAGTGGGTTCAGCTATAAAAAATAGCGGAGCAATTCCGCCGTATCGCCTGGGTATAGTAATTGTAAACTTAGCTCCGGCCGATCTTAAAAAAGAAGGGGTGATCTACGATTTGCCGATAGCGGTAGGCATCTTGGCGTCCAGCAGCCAGATATCCCGCGAACTGACTTTTTTAAAAGACAGCTTGTTTGTGGGGGAGTTGGCTCTGAATGGGGATTTACGCCGAATTAACGGAATTTTACCGATTACGATTTCAGCCAAAAAGCAGGGTTTTAAAAACATTTTTTTACCCGAAGAAAACGCCGGTGAAACTTCAATGGTAGAGGGCATAGACGTTTATCCGGTAAAAAACCTGGAGCAGCTAATCGCTTTTTTTGACGGTTCAGCAAAAATTGAGCTTTATAAATCGAAAGAAAAAACTGCTTGCTCGCCCAAGTATCTTTTTGATATGCGAGACATTAGGGGTCAGGAACATGTTAAAAGAGCGATGGAAGTGGTGGCCGCCGGCGGGCACAATGTTTGTCTGGTAGGGCCGCCGGGATCGGGGAAAACGTTGATCGCGAGAACTTTTCCCAGCATTCTTCCTGCCATGTCGCTCGAGGAATGTTTGGAAACTGCGAAAATTTTTAGCGTGGCCGGGAAGTTGGATAAAAATTGGCCCCTGGTGCGGGAGCGGCCATTTCGTGCTCCGCATCACACCGCTTCCAATATAGCTCTTATAGGCGGAGGCACCAACCCGCGGCCGGGAGAAATTAGTTTGGCTCATCGGGGAGTTTTATTTCTGGACGAGTTCCTCGAATTTACGGGTAAAACGTTGGATTGCTTGCGCCAGCCATTGGAGGACGGAGTGGTCACTATCTCGCGAGCGGCTGGCTCAGTGACTTTTCCAGCCCGTTTTATCTTGATATCCGCCATGAACCCTTGTCCTTGCGGTTACGCTACCGATCCGGAAAAGGAGTGTACTTGCTCTCACGGCACGATCGCCCGTTATCAAAAAAAGCTGTCCGGTCCAATCAGCGATCGAATAGATATTTTTATCTCTGTTCCCCGAATTAAATACAATAAATTGGCCTCGGAAGAGCCAGCCGAATCTTCTTCCCGGATAAGAGAAAGAGTTCAGAAGGCAAGAAACATCCAAACCAAGCGTTTTCAGGAAGAGGAAATCTTTTATAACGCGGAGATGAGCAACCGCCACCTTCAAAAATATTGCCAAATCTTACCGGAGGGAAAGGAATTAATGGTTCAGGCCGCTCGCAAATTTCGCCTTTCCGCGCGAAGCTATTTTCGCACGCTCAAGATAGCGCGTACCATCGCCGATTTGGAAAAAAGCGAAACTGTTGAAGTGCGCCATCTGGCCGAGGCTTTGCAGTATCGATTTCAGGAGAATACTTTGTCGTGATTAATAGTAACTCGTAACTCGTAACTAGTAACTCGTAACTTGTAATATGAATAAAATAAAAAACTTTTACGACTTAGATGCTTGGAAGAGGGGACATGAACTTGTTATAGGCATATATAATTTATCTAAAAATTTTCCCATAGAAGAAAAATTTGGGATTATCAATCAAATAAGAAGAGCGGCTTTTTCGGTTACTGCAAATATTTCGGAAGGTTTCGGAAGATTTTATTTCAAAGACAAGGCCAGATTTTATTACCAGGCTAGAGGTTCGGTTTTTGAAGTACAGAATTTTCTCATCTTGGCAAAAGATTTGGAATTTATAAGTGCTAAAGAATGTGAAGAATTTTTTAGAAAATATAGCGAGATTAGTCAAATTATCAACGGACTCATAAGGGTGATTGAAAAGCAGAAGAACAAATAACCACCACTTACGAGTTACTAGTTACTAGTTACGAGTTACGAATTACGAGTTACGAATTATTCACATCGAGAATTACTTTTAAGTGTAAATATATGTCCGATCCGAGAAAACAAAGGGGTAATTTCGCGGAAGGAATCGCCATTTCTTTCCTCAAGAAAAAGAGATTTGACATTCTGGCGACAAACTATCGCTACCGGTCGGGAGAAATTGATATTGTGGCCTACGATAAAGCAAAAAAAGAACTGGTTTTCGTGGAAGTGCGCAGTAAATGGTACGATGATATGCCGGATGATTGGAGAAGAGCTGCCATAATTCCGGAGGATACGGTTAATCCGATCAAATTGCGTAAAGTCGAAAAAACCGCTTGGCTTTTTTTGGAGAAAGAATCCTCCAGATGGCAAAAATATTTCCGAAAATTACCTGTTTATTCTTTTCCGGAGTGGAGAATCGATTTGGTAAGCGTGTCGATTGAAAAACCAAGCTGTAAAGTCCAGATTAGACATTACAGTTATTTGTATGTGTAGGCTTGGGAGACTAGAGGAGTTTTAATTTTGTGCTATAATTGCCGGAGATCTTGAACAGGCTCTAATAAAAATTAACGAATGGCTTATGATCGCCCAAATCGCCTACTATCAGATTTTAGGAAAACCACTGATTCTCTACGCTGGCATTGTCACTTATTTGTTTTTTGTCTTCGCGGCACTGATCCCGATCTTAAATCAAAAAGCGGTTTGGAATATTCCCTTCGTTTGGCATATTAGAATAGCAAAAATTGCTATTCTACTGGGTACGCTCCACGGGCTGTTAGGAATCCTGAGCTACTTCTAGCTCAACCTCAGGATTTCAGGAAAACACTAACAAGATCTTAGTCTAAAGATCAGTCACCTATCGACATTCCCTCTTCCAACTTGGGAGCCGGGGCTCCTTCGCAGCCGAAAGCGGGTGGGAGGCCAATCTTGGTAGGGTCGGATTTGCAAGGATAAATGTCTTGATTGGACATAGCCATGAATTTGCGAATCACATCCTCTTCTTTTTGCTTGGCTCCCAACAAGGCGTCCCCAAAACCATAAGGATAGGGTCCGCAAGTATCGTCGGGTGGTTCGGGCACGTACTTACTTTTGGTGGCGTAGTATATCGCCCAGGCGGCGTCTCCCGGGTTAACGCCGTAATAGTAGTACTCGCCGGATTTGGATGCTTTGGGCTCGTAGGCGTACACCGGATGGATCGGCCAGTTGGAAAAACCCGCCTGGTTAAAAAGCCATTCCAGGAAAACCGATTTATCTCCGAGGTCATACCCCTTGTCTTTGCTGCCGCAATTCAGCCCTTGGGGACTGGCTTGGCACCAGTAACGAGCCAAGAATCCCCGGACTTCAAAACCTTTATAGGCCACGAACTGGCTTCGCTGGCTGGGAAATTCTTCCATCAAGTCGTAGATGTTGCCCTTGCTGGTGGCGATCGCTTTTTCAAAATGGGCGCTGCCGATCTGCTTTTCTACCGCGGTTCGCTCCAATTCTCTTCGCGTGAAGCCGCCGAATCCCCCGGTGCAAGCTTGAGCGCAGTGAGCCGCTTCGTGGACAAGAATTTGGGCAAGCACTTTGTAGGGAGCTTTATAATCCACCTTGGCCTTGCCGCAACCTTCACATACTCCGCCCCCGTCTTTGTGTTTGATGGTGTCAAGATAAGTAAAAATCATTTTGTAAGTCTGATAATCCTGGTTGTATATGTGCCTTAACGCGGCTTTCAAACCTTCCGCTTTGCCCGATCCGGTTGAGCCCGATCCCAAACTGTTTTGGCCGGAACTCGAGTTGGCCGTGGGCAGCGTTTTGCTCCAATCGAAGTTGTTTCGGGCGAAATAATCGGATTTTACCGCTTGCCCCGGGATGACACCGCCGTGGAATTTTCCACCGGTTTTTGCACCGCCGGAATCACCAGGAGCGGTTTTGGGAGCGGTAACTTCCAAAGCAACCTTTGCGTTCTCGGGAGTTTCCGGAGAGATGTTCTGGTTTTCGTTTTCTAAGCTCGGTTTTATGGGGAAACCACCCGGCGTTTGACCGGCGTCACCCTTACTTACTTCCGCTTCGTCTGCCCTGTCGATGCCTTCTGCCGTATTGTCAGGCAGCAAGCTCAGCTGGCCGGTTTGCGAAGGACTGACGCAAAACTTGCTCAACCCTTCTTTTTCGAAGTTACAAGCGTAGGGCTGAAGCTGTCCATCCCTGCATTCCTGCTCGCCCTGAGTGTAGGCAATCCAAGTACTACCCAAGCATTTATTAGCGGGACAATTTTTCATTACCATTCCAATCTGGCTGCAGCTACAGCCGAAGTAAGGGTTATCCGCGTCTTGATTGACTGGGCTCACTTGAAAAGAATTTGTAATGGGGCAATGGTCGTTCTGATTGGCAATACCGTCTTGATCGGAATCCTCATCGTTCTTGTTGCAGCTTCCTTCCGGTCCCAAGCAACTACCGATCGGGCACTCGCAATAGTTGGTTTCTGATGCGCTGTTAACAGAGTTGCCCGAAGCCGAGTACTGGCCACACTTTTTCGGCGGATTGGAATCTCCTTTTGCTACGCCCCAGATCCCACCGCTTTGTTCACAACTCTTTTTGAGTTTTTCTTCCGGAGAACAATCGCCGACGGTATTCAGGGTTGATCCCGTGGGGCAGCTGCATTCTTCAAAGAACCATTTCCCTCCGGATTTGTTGCAACGGGCTTCGGCGGTCGAATAGTAATTTGCTTCCTCTTCACTTTTCAAGAAGGCTGTGCCCGATTGATTAACTACCGACGAGATAATCTCGGCAATTTTCAGGGATAAATTTTTATCTTGCGGGGATGAAGAAAGCAGAGAAGCAAACTGTTCGCTCAGTAAGCTTTCTTTTGCCCGATTACCATTAGTCTTCTCCGCGGCTATTTCGCTGGCTAAATAATCAGAGATGTCTGCTAGTATTTGATTTAGAGTATCGATGCCTTTGGAAGAAGAAAAAACATCCTCGCCGGAACTACTGGCGATAATGTTAGCGCTTATATTGTTATCAACGCTTTTATTCTTTTCCAGCAGCTCTTCTATTTTACTAATCTGCTCAGAGTTGGCGTTTAATCTTAAATCTTTTAGATTTCTTTGGATAGTATTCCAATATTCCCCGATATTTTCCACTCTAACTCCCTGCCCTTCTTTTTTAAGAGAAATGAAGGGAATAAAGGCATCCTCCGGTCGCCCTTCCGGCGAATAAATTCGGACCGGTGCCATGAAATTAATAATTTCTCCCGGTTTGATTGATTCTAGCTGGCCGACTAATGCGGCGGAAGAAATGGGAGATTGGATTCTGCCAATCTTCTCTCCGCTTGCCAAATAGTTTTTTAGGCTGGAGAAAGTGCCGGCTCTATTATAAGAATCAGAAAAATAGCTGCTGGTCGCGGGTTCATTTTTTATCGCCGCGATCAAGGAATCGGTTATGGGGGTTTCCGCCAATTGATTAGTACCGGCCGAAAAGAACGCGGCCTCAAAATTTTCTTTCCCCCCGCGGAAAAAAATTAAGCGGCCCAGCGCTATTACAAGAAGGATTAGAACCGCCAGTAAACCGATCATTCTCAATTTTTGCAAAATTAACTTTTCCCTCAAAAACTTGCCAATTTTACTTTTTTTATTTTCCATTTTTCTTTTGAAAATTGATTTTATTGATTGTTTAGATAATCTTCCGACCACATTTTATCGATCCTGTCTTCCGGAATGGCATAAGTTTCTAAGCCTTCGGCCAATATTTTTATGATTTCGATATCGGTCTTAATCTCTCCAACCTCTTCCCCGCCGGGATCACATACTTGTTTGACCGCTTCCTTGAAATTATCTAAATCACCGGAATCTTTTGAGCCGCTCTCGTTATCGCCTTTCAAAAGCAACTCAATATTATAAGTGGAGGGTTTTTTATTCTCCTTAAAATCTTTTCTCTTATCGGGGTTATTTTTTAACTCTTTCAAAAAATCCGCCAAAGCGCTCTCGGAAGGAATACTGAGATCCCGCATAAAGGCTTCTTTTATTCCTTTCAGCTCGACTTTGTAGTAATTGCAATTGCCGTATTTGCTTCCCGCTTTTTCATTATCGCTCTGTTCGTTGGATTCGGCGTTGGCGTATTTGGCATTCGGAGTTTGGCTGCTGACATTGTTTTTTTCGATGAGGATCAGAAAAATGACTCCCAGCGAAAGAAGCGTTGGCAGAACCATTTTTCCTAATTTCAATGAGGGAACGATTTTCATTTTTGGTATTTATTTAGTTGAAGATATTGGTTCTTGGTGTTCTATTTTTACCGAAAATTCCCAGCCGTTCTTCCCTTCCATTCCTTCCACTTGAATGTAGTGGTGCAGTTTGGACACGGCGCGCAGAAATTTTTTTGCCGAAGGAAACGGAACTATTCCAAAATAAATCATTAACTTTCTGGTCCAGGGGTTGTGGTTGCCGATATGACAAAAAATGGGAACGGGTAGCCGGAGATTTGACAGGGTCGTTACGAAAGAAACGGGAGTGTCTTTGATTATCACGGCTTGAGGCTTTCCTTCCGTTGCTAGGTTGTAAATGGTTTGGGCGGTCATCCCAGTCGCGTCTTTAGCCGGATGCTGGCGTCGCTTTTCCAATTCTGGAATGACATTATCTTCGTCGTAGCGGGACTGTTCGGTAACCTTGATAATTTTGCTCATTGTTTGGACGGAACGGACGGGGTATTTCCCGTTGGCTGATTCTCCTGAAAGCATTACCGCGTCCGTATGGTCAATCACGGCGTTGGCTACATCGGTAAGTTCGGCTCTGGTGGGGCGGGGCAGTCCGATCATCGATTCGAGCATGTTGGTAGCTACGATTACCGGTAAACCCTTGTGAACGCAGTGGCGGATCAGCAATTTCTGGTAAAGAGGAATTTTTTCTTGGGCGGCTTCTACCGCTAAGTCCCCCCGGGCTACCATTATGGCGTCTGCCGCTCCCAGTATTTCTTTTATGTTAGAAAGAGCTCTAGTGGTTTCGATTTTGGCTATTATTAAGGGTAAACCCTTCTTGCGTCCCAGTATTTTTTGCATTCTCTTGCGAAGTTCGGTAATGTCTTTGGCATTCTTGACGAAAGACAGGGCGACGAAATCCAACCCTTGGCGTAAGGCAAAAGCCAAGTCACTTTTATCCTTTGAGGTAAAAGATGGAATATGTTCGGCCAGGGTGGGAAAATTTATTCCCTTGCGTACTTTAATCTTTTCCGAATTTCTCACTTCCATCTCCCAGCCCCCGTTGAATCTTTGTTTTTTTGCTGCGAGTTCAATGATGCCGTTATCCAAAAATACCGAGTCATTTTCTTTAAGGTAGTGAATAAGCGGAACTTGGGAATCCAAGCGGATGTGCTTTTCCAAATAACCGGGCAAGGCCTTTGGTCCTTTTTCTTCTTTAAGTAAGATTCTTTCTCCCGCTTCAAGCGATAATTCATCCACCCGGGTTTTTTTGTCCTGCAGCTCGGAAATACGGATACGGGGCCCTTGAATGTCGGCCATAATCCCAATGCTCTTGCCGGTGCGGTAAGCGGCATGTCGCAAGTTCAAAATTGCCTGGAAGTGAGAATCGTGTGATCCATGGGAAAAATTAAGCCGAGCGACATCCATTCCGGCCCTTATCATGGCTTCCAGTACTTTTCTTTTTTCTGAAACCGGCCCGATGGTGCAGATTATTTTAGTAAGATCATCCTTACGTTTCATATTTGTATTAATTTAGTCGAAAGTCGAAAGTCAAAGGTTGATAGTCGGAGGCCTGTAAAGTCGTAATAATTAATTTGAAATCACTGACTTTATGGACTTTCGACTAGGAACTTTCGACTATTCAATACAGCAATCCACCGCTTTTTTGACCAGCTCGCCCAACTTACCCAATAATCCGGCAGATTTTTTTTCTTTCTTTTGCTTTTGGTGAATGCTGAGCTCCTTTAGTTTATTTAAAACGGCTTTATCGATCAGTTTAGTTTCATCTTTTTTGATTACTTCAAGGTTAACTCCCCAGAACAGCAAATATAATTCATAAGCCAGCCGAAACATTTCCTTGGCGGTTTCATTATCGCCTTCCTTTAAGTGCTTCGTGCCTACTTCCATCAAGCGCATGCTACCGGAAAGAAGATGTTTGCTGGTGCACCAAATTTCGCCTTCGTATTCTTTAATAATATTTTTCATTAGGCGCTTGCGCATCTCTCGGACGGTTTTTAAAATAGAGTAATAACCGTCTTTTCCGGTTTTATTGGCGGTGAAAAACAGATGTTCTTCTATCGCGATTAAATTCATAACTGCCAAACTCAGGTCTTCATCGGTAGAAAGATCAAGTTTATTATCCCTTTTTAAGGCATTAATTTTATCCACGAATTCCTGAACTCGTTCTTCGGTTAACAAATTTTCTAGAATTTGATTATCGTCTTTCATCGATTTGAGTTGCGGATAGAGTAATTTTTCTCGAAGATTTCCAGGATTGTCATAAAAATTGTCAGAATCAAGGGGCCGATAATAAAGCCCATGATACCAAATTCAACAATCCCGCCGAAGGTTCCAATCAGAATTAATACCGGATGAAGCAGGGTATCAGTTCCAATTAATCTGGGTTTCAAAAAATTATCGACTAAACCGATAATCACTAGCCCGATAAAAAACAAAATAATTGCTTTAATCCAAGCTCCTGCCAAGATAAACCAAATGGCGGCGGGTAGCCAAACCACGATAAGGCCAAGAAAGGGAATGACAGAAAGAATACCAATCACCACTCCCCATACTATCGATGAATCAATTCCCGCTGCCCAAAAAGAAAGCCAACCGATCATCCCTTGGATCACCCCGATAATCAACGTGCCCTTGATGGTGGCCCGACTCATGGAAAGAAAACGGTTCCAAATTAGAGTTTCATCGGAGTTGGAAAGAGGCGAAATGCGAAAAATATATTTGATTAATTTATTTCCATCCAAAAACAAGAAATATAAAGTAAAAAGCATAACAAACACTAAGAACACAAATTGAGTTACTTGTTGGAAGGCTTGCTGCAGCAGTTCCGCGGTGACTCCGGCGGATTTTTTGGCGGCGTCAGCAAAATTGAGATTATCGAACGAAATCCCCAATTCTTCGGGGGAAATTCGCAGTTTCTGGTAAAGATTTGAGCCAAGATTCTTGGTACTATTTTGCAATTCGAGTATGGCGCTGCTGTTCCGGGTCACATTTTTATAAAATCCTACCGCTTCCTCCGCGGCAATACTTCCCACCACGAAAAATGGGATAATTATCACCAAAAAAACCAGGACGCAGGTGAACAGAGAAGCTACCCGGGCGTTTTTAAATTTCTTTTCAAAAAACGTAAAAATTGGATTAAAAATATTCCAAAAGATAAAGGCTAAAATTAAGGTGGCAATAAAAGGGACGAAAATACGAAAAACCTCAACACCGATCAGTAAGGCTAGGGCCAGTAAGAAATAGGTGCTTAATTTGTTTGTTTTTGCCATTAATTTGATTTTTGGTTATCAATAAATTTAGCATATCAATACTTTACGTTTTTGCGAATATTCGACTACTCAATATTTTTCGGCTATATTGCATTAGAATTATTTTATAAACTATTATGTTGCCGAAATTACTCCCGGTTATTCAGATAGTTTCATCAATGTTACTGATTATTGTCGTACTGCTTCAAAATCGAGAAGGAGGCGCCTCGGGTATTTTGGGTGGCGATGGAGTGGGCGGTTCTTTTTATACCAAAAGAGGCTTAGAGAAAGGTTTGTTGTATACCACTGTCATTCTGGCTGTTGTTTTTGTTGGCAGCGCCGTGGCCAGCTTTTTTGTGGGAAAGTAGACAATAGACAAAGAATAGATACGAAATAGAAAAAGAATAGACACGGAATAGAAAAACCCGTTTCTCTATTTTGTGTCTATTTTTCTCTATTTCCTTTCTATTCTCTCTATTTCTCTCTATTCTTTCTATTCTCTCTATTCTCTCTATTCCCCTTCTATTCCCCTTCTATTCCCCTTCTATTCCCTATTTATTCCTCCATTCTCCTTCGGCATTCTTAACAAGAATGTCTCGAACAGCAATTTTGGGTTGGCGCCACTCGTTCTTTCCAATTGCTCCGCGTAATTAAGCGCTTTCTTGAGTTCCGCGAGTAACTCGCGGCTTTTTAAAGTTTGGCCTTTACTCAAGCTACTCACAAATTGAGAATGTAGCTCCGGTATTATAGATTCAAAGAAAGACCTAATCTTTTCAGTCTTTTCTTTGCTCCACTCTTGGCCTTTCAGCAATCTTTGGGCCGGCGATAATCTCAGGCACTCTTCATAAAAGCCGGCTGTCTCGTTTCGCGAATCCGATTCTTTTCTATCGGATCGGATGTTAATTATCGTCGCTCTCGAAAGAATGGTCGGCAGAAGCTTGTTTTTAGAAATCGTTCCCAGTATCAAATAACGATTTTTTATCGGCTCCTCCAGGGTTTTAAGTAGGGCGTTTTGAGATTGGACGTTAAGTTGATGGGCGGCAGGAATTAAACCTAGCTTAAAAGGTAACTCATGGCAAGACAGGGATAGCTGGCCAATGAATTTCCGGGTCTGCTTCACTTCTACGGTTTGTTTTCCGCGCTCTTTCTCTAGTACTAAAATATCGGGATGCTGAATTACGCCTTCCGCGTTAAAAACGGGATACTCCGAGTTTTCGCGTTGCGCAATAAATATATTTACAATCTTGTCTCTCAATAAACTCCATTCCTTCTCGCCTATACCGTTAAGCAGTAGCGGAGGCCTCTCCGGCTCCTTCGGCCAGTTGATTAAAATTTTACTAAGAAGAGAGTCGAGCAACATGTCCAGTGAATAGATGAATAGAAAAAGAATAGAAGGGAAATAGAGAAGAAATAGATGAAGAATAGAAAGGAAATAGAAAAGAAATAGACACAAAATAGAGAAATGGGTTTTTCTATTCCGTGTCTATTCTGTGTCTATTTTTCTATTCTTCTTCTATTTTCCCTCTATTCTGTGTCTATTTCCCTCTATTTTTCCTCTATTTCTATCTATTCAGCATTCGCCTAGTGTTCCGGCACGTGGTATACCAGAATTGAATACCCGATGTAATCAACCGGTTCGTAGTTGTCCGTGAGCCAGTGATAGTTGCCCCTCTCCGGCGGGTTCAAAGTGTTCCATTGAATGGCACTGGCGGAAATAGCGAACCAACCGGTGCTGGGTTTTTTGTCGAACCCCCAAATTTCGTAACGATTGCCGAGGTAGTAGTCCAAGTCGCCACCACCAAAATAATCGATTTTGATGACAGGAATGTCTTTCTTGTCCATAAACTGTCTTAATCGAATCAGGTCTTGCCCCCAGTCTACGTTGGAGTCTACCATATATTTCCAGCCTTCCTTAGGGCCACCTTTCAATTCGTTGAAATAGGGTAGGTAGCTGGGAAATATGGCGACATTGCTTCCAATAAACCAAACCAACAAAGCGAGCAAAACACCGACATTGGTCCAATAAATCCCCACTCTCTTTTTCTTATTCAGTTTCTTGGCAAAATCCCCCAACATTATGGCTATGAGCATGTATAGGAAAGGGAAAACCGGCAAGATATAGCGAATCCCCAATTGCAGCTTGTTGGCCGAAGCCATTCCGAAAACAACGAGCGATAAAAATCCGTAGCCGATGAACACGGCGTTCCTTCTTAGCCAACGCCAGCCAGCACTTTTTCGCGTCTCACCTTTGGCCAGCCCGATTGATTTTTGCACCGCGTGCACCACAATTAGTAACACGGCGAAATAAAACAAAATTTGGGCAGCCAACGGCTCTTTTAACAAATAAGCGAAAACGAAGTAATCTGGCCAGTGGGTGCCGAGTTCTCCAAAAAAGTAGGTGGTGTGGCCTCCGGTGGTGTGAGAAGACACCATCAAGAACCCGAGTAAATATTGGGAATAGGGGCGGAGTACCGTGACGTTGGTCATGTGGTTAAGCAAGGTGTTGAAACCAAGATGGCCCAAGTCGCTGTCTTTAATGGATTCATTGATGAGCTGATGCTGGACCGCCGCCGGCATGTTCCACATAGCGGGGATGTACCAAAGACCTACTAGCAGAAGACCAATAGCCATTATACCTATCGCCTTGGCTATTTCCAAGCCGGTCTCTTTGGCCATCGTTTTGAATTTTCCCTTACGGTAGGACCCTAAACCATAAATAAAGGCGACAAACAAGAAAGTAGGGATTAAAAGGAAAGTGGAAAATTTGGCCAGTAAAGCTAGACCAAAAACCACTCCGGCCCAGGTGAATTTTTTCCAATCCGGTTTTTCCAGGTAAAGGTAGTAAGCGTAAAGCGCGAAAAGGGAAAAAACTGTGGCTCCCATATCGGTAGTGATGAAACGGCCATGAGCCATCAAGTTGGGGGAAAACAAAAACAAAACAAGAGCTGTCAAGGCCAATTCCCTTTTTTTGGTGATTCTTTCAGTCCAACGATAGAGAATCCAGCCGCCCAACAAGAAAACCAAGACCATCATGATTCGAGCCGTGAACAGCATTCTGTCAGCATCATTGCCGTATTTATAGAGAAATTTATTTCCTAAATCCCATTGGTCATTGACGTGGTCTCTCCACGCCGGGTCATTGGTAGGGAAATAAACGTTCTGGAAAAGGAGTGGCAGAGCTGCCAACTCTTTGATGAGAGGCGGGTGCTCCGGATTAACCCGATAGTCTCCTTTGGTCAAGTAGGAATATCCGGCAACGATATGCGGCATTTCATCACGTATCGCTGAGTCGTACCACATGCTTGCCACCGCGAGAACACCGGCGGCTAAAATTAAAACCGCGGCGAAATAGTGGGTTCGGATGAGATTTTTCCAAAAACGCATAGTTTTTATTTTATTGGTTATTTTATTTTTAATAACTTGCCTACAGTTTAAGTCAATTAATCGTCAAATTCAAATTTTTTAACTCGTAACTTACAACTTATAATGTGTAACTTGTAACACTAAATAAGGAAATTAAGTAGCACCCATATTAAAAAAATATTTAATGTTATAAGTTGCAAGTTAAAAGTTTCAAGATTGAAGCATTTTCTTTAGCTTTTCCACCATCTCAACTGGATTGGGGTCAACGTTGTAGGAGAGAGCCAGATAATACGAGGCAAAACTGCCAACTTGGAGCATTGAGAAGATCCGGTAAAGCATGTCTCCTTCAGGGATGTCAATTATCGTGGAATCTATCCCGTATTCTTTGAAAAGCTTTACGGTTATCTCCAGCCTCTTTAGGTTTTGGGGGTGTCCGTTCTTATCCTGGAACATAATAAAATGGAAGCTACCTTGGGGTTTAGTGAAACCCACCATCTCATTGTGCGATAATTCGGGAAAATAATTCCAGAAAGCAGGCGTTTTGGCATTTTCATTGAACATTATTTTCCAAATCATGGCCAGCCCCCGGAAGTTTATCGGCGCATAAACCACAGGAGTTTTGCCTTGAACTTCTTTGGCTACTTCCCGCCCAAGATTTTCGAGAGCTTGCAGGTTGGATTTTATCTTGTCGGCCGTTTGCTGGAATACGTTTGTATTCAGCATTATTGATCCGTTTTTTGCGATAAGATTAAGCAATGCCGCGAAACTGTAGCCGGTGGCAAAGCGGGGCTGAAAATCAGGATTGGGCTTAGGCAGTTGAATAAAGTTAAGTTTTTTTTCCTGACAAATCTCTGCCACTTTTCCTCCGCTGGCCATTCCCAGACAGTCCAGATTGTTTTTCAGTACCTCGTTAAAGCAGGAAAGTGTTTCTTCGGTGTTGCCGGAGTAGGAAGAAATAATGTTTAAGCAATTAGGTGCATAGGATTCCGACGGTAAATTGTATGAGCGATTTATGTATATCTTTACCGACGACTGACGGCTATTGTCTAGCGGCTGAAAGTATATTTGCAGTAATTCCCCTACCAACGCCGACCCACCCATTCCGCTCAACACTATCGAATCAAATTTTTTATCCAACTTAACATTTTTTGAGAGTTCGGGCCCTTCGACCAGTTGATCGGGTGCTGCCTTTATTGTCTTGGCCACATCAGTTTTATCTATTGTTTGATTTTTCATAAATAAACATTAAATTAGATACTAATTATTTTCCTACAAATTTTCAAAAAATGAAAAATTATTCTTGAATATAAAGATCTTAACCAAGATCGAGTTTCTTAACAGTCTGCTAAACTGCACAATGGAGGTAATATGAAAGAGAGCCCCGCTACCAATGGCACTGCCGCTTCGCAAAAAGGGCGTTCGGGTGTGATTCAGGTTGTATCCGAACCGAAAAAGAAAGAAGAAATTATTTTGGACACGAGCATTTTAGTCCATGATCCAAAATGTTTCCAAACCCTGAGAGAAGAAGAGGAGGAATCTCAACAAGTTGTTCCTTGGGTGGTTACTGAAGAGATAGACGAACTAAAAACCAGGGCCGATATAGGTTGGGATGCAAGAGAGGTGGCGCGTCAGCTTGAACTTGACCAGCTAAATGGTGGATTGGTTCGTATCCACGACATACCCAAAAAAGGGATTAGGGGGCTGAGCAGAAAAAAGGCGGATTACGAAATAATTGCTACAGGACTTGAATGTAAGGGAAAGCTACGAGGCGGGAAAGACGTTCTTTTAATGTCGTTGGATACAAATATGCGAATTTGGGCAAGAAAATGCGGGTTGCCGGCTGACGGGTATCCGTATACCCAAGTTGACGCAACGTTCGACAGTAACCTCAAACGGATTCACCTTCCCGCAGAAAAATACTTTGAGCGAAAGGAAGGTTCGTCCTTCTTCAAGTTTGACCTTTCAAACATGGACAACTTGGTTCTCAATGAAGGAGTCATTTGTACCGACAATGGCAATGACGGAGATGACGAATCGGAATCATTGCTCGCGATCTACAAGGGAGACGAGAGATTCAGGTTAGTCGAAAACGAAAGATGTATTTTGGGATTACGGCCGTTTACTTTGGAAGATAGCATGAACGGGGTCATTGCCTCTAAACCGATTTTGGCAGCTAGTAAGAAGGAGAGAAAGAGAAATAGGAAACAAGAGATTCTCAAACAGCGAGAGATGGACTTTCCGCCAAGTAACAGAAAAAATTGGCAGCAATATCTGGCCTTTGAACAACTGCTTGATCCAGAGGTGGAACTCGTTTTCCTTCAGGGCGGAGCAGGTACCGGAAAGACATTGATCGCGACCGCAAGCTCGATTTTTCAAAGAGAAAGGTACGAGCATATCATAATTGTTCGTCCCGCGGTCCATCTTGAAGATCATGACTCGCACGGATTTCTTCCGGGAACGTTGGAAGCGAAAATAAATCCGTGGTTAGCACCGATCAAGCAAGCTTACTCATATCTTTTCAAGGTGGATCCTAAATTGAAAAGCATCATAAAGGAAATGGAGAGAACCGAAAAGATAACCTACCAGAGTTTGGATTATATCAGAGGCCAGACTTTTCACCGGAGCCTGATAGTCATCGACGAAGCACAGAATTTAACTCCGCATCAGGTAAAAACCATTGTTACCAGGGCGGGGCTGGGCACGAAAATGATTTTCACCGGAGATCTCGGACAAATCGATCGGAGTCGGCGCTTAGATAGGAGAAATAGCGGATTGGCCTACGCGATGAAAAGAATGGCCAATAAGCCGACAATTGCCAGCATCAATTTCAAGGAAACGGTGCGTTCTCTTCTCGCCAGCATGGGCGAAGAACTTTTGTAAATCAACAATAAATCACAACTCATCAGGAGCCTAACAAGGGCTCCTTTTTCTTTGGTAAAGAGTTCAATTGTAATGAAAAATACCTATTGGGGTGGCTACTGGGAGTCGAACCCAGATGACTTGCTCCACAGGCAAGCGTTCTACCGCTGAACTATAGCCACCCCGATAGGTATTTGCGTATTTATTCTATAATGACTTTTCTAACTGGTTTAGAGTAGCAGAAATAATGCTAAATTTCAAGTTTTTATCGTATTGTTACATTTCCCATATTCATTGGGGGCAAGCAGATTGTGAATTAAATTATAGTTCTTCAATATCACCTTTTGCTAAGTATTCTGGAATTTTGTTCCACTCGCTTAAAACCTTTTGCTTTCCAGCTTCATTATCAAACCAATTGTTGACTGTGAATCCGTAGATCTCATAAGTAACAGGGATTAATTTAACCGTTTTTGGAAAATGTTTTTTTAATGTCATTAATGCGCGGCGGGAATGGTAATGCTTGACAACCGCAATAATTTTTTTAATTTTATCAAAGCCAATATTATTATTAATGATTTGTTTCGAAAATAAAACATTTTCTAAGGAATTGGTCGATTTATTTTCTAAGATTACATCATCTTTTTTTACTCCCAACAGAGCTAATTTATTGCTCATTTCTTTAGCCTCATTTTCTCCTGTTACTTTATTTACGCCTCCGCTGACTAAAATTTTTGACACTAACTGGTCGCGATATAATTCAAAAACCTTATTTATTGCTTCTTGATGACGCGTGCCAAAAACCAAAGCCAAATCTGCCTTTTGCGGGCTGGGTTTCAAAAATATATAATCGGTTATTTTTTTGATTTCTTTTTGCTTCATAATAGCATCTCAATGTTTACATAATATAACAAATAAAAAGGGCTTCTCAAATCGTGGTTAGCAATTTGAAAAGCCCATGTGTCAGTCGTCTCTCCACCGGTATTGTTCCGGGAAGGTGCGAAAAACCTTATTGACCAAAATGGAATGAATCCTTCCGGCCAAGTCGGTCACGGAGAAACTTTGGACGTTCAGAGTCGGCTCAGCCAAACTGCTAACCGAAACTATATGCTGTTCGACTTTGACTAGCCGATCTTTAAGACGAGCAACCTGTGATACGATGTCCTGGTAGCTAAACCCTGTTTTTACCCAAGACAGCAGCGATCTCAGGGTTTCTTTCTCTAAGACAAAAACCAGTTTGCTCAGGGTGTCGAAATCCACCCGCTGATTGAAAGCCGGAGCTTTCTTGATACCCCATATTTCCTCCTGATAGGTCTTACGAAGAAGGTCGATCCATTCTACCGATACGGTTTTGAGAGCCATATAGATAGACGCGACAACAGAATCGACGAGGTATTCATGGTAACCTTCAAGGGGGTTGCGCCACACGAGACGGTTCTCGAATGCCATAATCTCCTGCAAGGGCGTTCCGTCGAAGATTCTTAGAGGCTTTGAAAGAGTTGGCATGAACCCGTAGGCCTCTAAAAAATCAAGATCGACTCCAAGCGTCTCGATGGTGGTGTAGGGATTAAAAATCATGAAGCCCGGCACGATATTGATACCAACCCGTTTAAATATTTCGACTGATTGGCGAATTGTTTGTAAAGACTCACCTTTTCGAAACAGTCTCAACACCACAGGATTGGCACTCTCAATGCCAATAAGAACTCGCTCAAAGCCAGCCTGCCTCATCAGTCTAGCCACATCAAAGTCGATGTCGTTTGATCGACAAAAGCCCATGAGATGCAATTCGCCGAATTTTCTAGCGATTATCTCATTACAAATATCGACCATGTGCTTACGTCCACTTGACCCCGGTCCGAACAGATTCGGATCGTTGAACTTAAACACCTTTACCCCATAAGTTCTTCTCAGATCCTCCATCTCATCGACTACACCAGCTGGATTCCTTCCTCGCCAGTTTGAACCGACAGATGTTCTTTCAAAAGCTTGGTTGCTACAGAATGTGCATATCCCATAACAACCCCTGCTGGCCAGTATGGTGGCGTAGTTGGTTTTTTCAAAACATACCGGGAGAAGATCGCGGCTCGGCCACGGCAGAGTATCAATATCAACCTTAGTTGCGGGCTGGTTAATGACGATCTCGCCCTTTTGTCTTAAGGCCATACCGGGAAAACGATCCCAGTCTGTCGATTCCTTGATCGCTTGGACAAGATTGGAGAAAATGATTTCTCCCTCGCCTAAAACAACAGAGTCAATCGCTGATATTCGTTCAAGAATGTGTTTGGCGCTTAATGTGGCAGTGAATCCCCCGCAACAGATATGGGCAATCACACCTTTGCTTCTAAGTTTTTCCGTCAGCAATTTTACTGATGGCAGCGTCCTCTGCATAACAGAGAAGCCGATGACTTTGGCCGGTCGCTTTATGATTTCTGCGACCGTTTCTTCGAGGGTTAGTGCCAAAATATCAGCGTCGAGTATCTCAACTGAATTGCCTTTGTGCTTCAGGGCCACTTCGATATACATTAATCCCATTGGTTCTTTAGGATTGTAATCAGGAATACGACCCGATTGATACATCGGCGGTAGAACCAATAAAGCGTCCAACTCATTCATTTTACCCCATCTCCTTTTTGGCAGGATTGAATCTGACGATTGACGCGCCTACATTGGCGAGTCTCTCTTCGATCCTCTCGTATCCACGATCAATGTGGTAAACTCTATCAATGATCGATTGGCCTTCTGCAGCCAAAGTTGCCAAGATTAAACCCGCGCCAGCCTGCAAATCGCTGACCATAACAGGCGCTCCCTTTAGGGAAGGAGTGCCTGTAACTACGGCTTCATCAAGATGAGCTCTGATCTTGGTGCCGAGTCGGTTGAATTCCTGAACGTGCATAAATCGGTTTTCGAAAACCGTTTCTTTCACGATTCCGGTTCCTTGGGACATGCTAACCAAGGCCATCATCTGAGGTTGAAAGTCGGTGGGAAAACCCGGATATGGCCAAGTGGTAAAGTTAACTGCCTTAAGTCGTTTTGAAGCTCGAGCTAATACTCGGTTGTCTCCCAAATTGGCAATCTCCACTCCCATTTGGCGCATTTTGTCAACGACAATACCAAGATTAGTGAGAATTGCGTTTTTGATGACTAACTCACCCTTGGTGATTGCCGCGGCACCGAGAAAAAAAGCAGTCTCGATGCGAGAAGGGATGGCTTCATGCTCCACAGCTGACAATTGTTTGCAACCATCAATCGTGATTATGGGCGTTCCCGCTCCACTGATTCTTGCCCCCATCTTATTTAGAAAACAGGCAAGATCAACCACTTCTGGTTCACAGGCAGCATTGATCAATATGGTTGTTCCTTCCGCTAAACATGCCGCCGTCATGATGTTTTCCGTCCCAGTGTGGGTTGGAAAATCAAAATAAAAGGCCGCCCCTCTTAATCCGTCTGTCTTGGCAGTAATCAACCCTTCGCTTTGGATGACATCTGCGCCAAGAACTTTCAGCGCATCGATGTGCATATTGACACTACGAGCGCCGATAGCACATCCTCCGGGAAGCGAAATTTCCGCCTGCTTGAAACGAGCAAGCAATGGCCCGATGACCAGAAAAGATGCCCTCATCTGTTTCACCAGCTCGTAGGGAGCAGTAAAACTATTGATTGATTCACAGTTGATCTCGATCACTCGACTGCTACTATCGTAATTTACAACCGCTCCCATTTGGCGTAAAATCTGAGAGAGCGTCGCTACGTCCCTAAAATTAGGAACGTTAGTGACAATGGTCTTTCCTTTTGCAGCTAAAAGAGATGCGGCGATTAATGGCAGGATACCATTTTTGACACCCAAAACCTCAACTTCACCCTGAAGTCTGTTCGATCCTCGAATCGCAAATTTGTCCATAGTTTTTCTCCCTTATCGTCTACGTTAAAGTGCTTGCATTCTCAATAAGTCGAGAATACATAAAATTACAACAAAAAGAAAGATTGGTCAAACTTTGTGCTGTTGCAGAGTTAGGGTTACCTTTTGAGGCTGGGTTAGCTGGTAAATATTTGAAAGGGACAAAAGCATGGTCCTGGCTATCCTTTCTCTCGGCGTCATTCGGTTCATGCCGTATCC
>Ga0172371_10003285_pt1 | contig 25166 bp, 22 predicted proteins | sample Lak12m_FD_114543 | JGI IMG/M metagenome (GOLD analysis project Ga0172371, IMG submission 114543) | Freshwater microbial communities from Kabuno Bay, South-Kivu, Congo - kab_022012_12m | ecosystem: Environmental > Aquatic > Freshwater > Lake | place: Democratic Republic of the Congo: South-Kivu... | reverse complement strand
GCAAAGCACGACGTCACCGATTCGGGTGCCAGGTTTGCCTGCCGTCCAGTCGATCAGTGCCGGTTACACTTCTTCGATGGCCCTTGATCGCGACGGTTGGGTGTGGGCTTGGGGGGCAAATCAGTTTGGTGAGTTGGGGGATGGGACGACAACGGGCCATTTTCGTCCGGAAAAAATTAAGGCTTTGAAACGCATCTCCTCGATTTCCTTGAATGCCGGTACGGGGATGGCTCTGGGCGAGGATGGGGTGCTTTGGTCATGGGGCCAAAATAACGGTCTGACGCCGAAACCGCTCCCCGTGAACACGATTGGGGGTATTGCCGGGATTGGCTTGGGGCAATCATCCCAATACGCCTTTACCTTCGACTGTGCCCTCTGGGCCTGGGGGGCGAACTCGTTTGGCCAATTAGGCGATGGCACCAACGTCGCTCGGCAACAACCGGTGCGAACCAAGTTGACGGCCTGTCTCTCGGCAGTGTCCGCCTCCAATCATGCCATGGCCTTGAGTTCGACGGGGGAGATTTGGGCTTGGGGGTATAACCGAGAGCGTCAGCTTGGGGCGGCATCCGGTCATTTTGTCTCTGAACCAACACTCGTGCCGCGTCTCACCCGTGTTGTTGCTGTGACCTGTGATCAACACTCGCTTGCCTTGCAGGCCGACGGTTCGGTTTGGGCTTGGGGGCAAAACGATTACGGACAGCTTGGCATTGGTTCGACACTTGCCCAAGGGCAACCGACACCGGTGAGAGGTTTGCGGGCGGTGGTGACCATTGCCGCTGGGGCCTTGTTCAGCCTGGCGGTTAAGGGCGATGGGTCGGTTTGGGCCTGGGGGCTGAATAATTACGGCCAACTGGGGGATGGCTCGATTGAAAATCGTTACAGCCCGACTCAAGTGACGGGGTTTGAAGGGATTGGCTTTCTTGATCTCAGTCACGGATCTCCGTAAATGGCGTCTTTGGCGATACCGTTGGATAGGATTCACTCAATCAATAATAAGGTTTTTTCACTATGAGCAAGAGACTCTTTGTGCGCTTTGTTCGCTGGGTTGGCTATGACCTAGGGATTTCGCCCAATCAGATTACCTTGGGGCGATTTTTGTTTTTTATCCCAGGTTGGCTCTCCTGGTTGTATCGTCAGGAGTTGGCGGCCTACACAGGCCTTCCTTGGCAACTCTTTGGCGCCCTTGCTTCGGTGGTGGTAACTACGGTTATCCTCTTCGATATCGTTGATGGGGCCTTAGCTCGGGAAACTGGCCAAGTCAGCGATCAGGGGAAGATCCTCGACCCGTTGATCGATAAGCTGATTACCTACAGCACGCTTGGGCTCTTTTGGAGTACCATTCATCACCTTGGACTATTGATCCTTTTTGGGCTTGATCTGATGTCGACTTTGTTGCGAGGGGTGCAGGTGGAGGGGGCCAATGACTTTGGCAAGAGTAAGGCCTTTTTTCAAAATATCGCTAAATTGTTTTTTGCCTTAGCGACCCTGTGTGTTTTGCCTTGGCTGAATTTGGTCGGTAATGTCTTAATTTGGTTGGCGGTGCTCTTGGCCTGCATCTCGGTTGGCATCCGCGTGTTGCCCCGGAAAGTCCAGCGTTCCATTCAGGTGGCCATCCCCCAGATTTTGACGTTGAGCAATCTGGGCGGAGGTATGGCCGCGATCTGGTTTGTGACTCATGGGCAAGTTGGGGTGGCCGTGGCCTGTAATTTTGCAGCCATGCTCTTTGACTTGAGTGATGGGGCGGTGGCCCGTAAGCTTGGGGTCTCATGTTCCTTTGGCAAGCAGTTCGACACCGTGGCCGATATGGTAAGTTTTGGTCTAGCCCCAGCGGTGATGGCCTACGCGACGGCCGGACGTTCCCCACTGGCGCTCGTCCTTGCCATTGTCTATGGAATTGCGACCTTGGTACGGCTCTACGATTACGGGCGAACCAAGGATCGTACCCCCCACGGTTTTTTCCGTGGTCTGCCCAGTCCGGCTGGGGCTTGGTTGGTCATCGCATCCGTCCTCTTTTCCTCTCCGGGCTTTACTTTGCTCATCCTTGTGGTGGCCGCCCTTCTGATGTGTTCGTTTTTTCTTAATTGGATCCACTTCAATCAGATTATCAGCACTATGCGGTCGAGTGAGATCCTTGCCTCGCTGGGGGCGGGCCTGGTCTTGGCGGTCATCAGTCGCAATCCGGTAACCTGCTTTGCGGGGCCGATTGTCGTCTATGTTTTCTCCCCCCTTTGGCGGAAACCGTTGGCCTAGATGTTTTGTCCGGGCTAATCGCAAAGTCATCGTCTTCCGCCCCTCGCCATGTCCACCCACGAGTGGCGTTCCCTCTTGCTTGATTGGTTTGCGGCTGAGGCTCGGCCTTTGCCGTGGCGGCGGCATTATCACCCCTATCAGGTTTGGATTTCGGAGATCATGCTCCAGCAGACTCAGATGGAGCGAGGGGTGCTCTACTTCGAGCGCTGGCTCAAACGATTCCCGGGGGTAGAGTCCGTGGCCTTGGCCTCGGAGGAGGAAATCCTCCGTTTTTGGGAAGGGCTTGGCTATTACTCTCGGGCCCGCAACCTTCAGGCGTCGGCGCGGTTGCTTGTGCGTGACTTTGGCGGGCGCTTGCCGGAGAGCCTGTCGGCCCTCCTCTCACTACCCGGGGTCGGTCAATACACAGCCCGGGCAGTCCTTAGTATTGCCTTCCAACAGGATTACGCGGTGGTTGACGGCAATGTGGAGCGACTTTTTGCTCGGCTGTTTGCCATTGACCAACCGGTGAAATCTTCCTCCGCTCAAGCCCGGATCTGGGGATTGGCCAATGTCCTTCTCCCCTCTGGTCAGGCACGGGCCTGGAATCAGGCCTTGATGGAGTTTGGGGCGGTAGTCTGTAGCCGTGGCACCCCGCGCTGTGATCGTTGCCCCCTCACTGTCTGCTGTGAGAGCTTTCGCACTGGTAGCACGGCCAAACGACCGGTTCGTGCTGCTGGCAAGGAGAGGATAGAGGTCAGTTTGGTGGCGGCGGTGATTGTCGCCGGGGGCTTGGTGTATGTTCAACAACGCCCGCCCTCCGGTCTTTGGGCCTCGCTCTGGGAGTTTCCCGGCGGCCACCTAGAGGTGGGCGAGTTGCCGGGCGAGGCTGTTTTGCGTGAGGTGCGTGAGGAGACGAAGTTTGTCGTTGCCCTCGAACGTCCACTTCCGATCTTCACCTACACCTATACCCGCTATCGGGCGACGCTCCATCCCTTTCTCTGTCGGCTGTCGCACCCCATCGAGCCTGTTCTCCATGCCGCTCGGGCCTACCGGTGGCTCGCTGTCCGCGACCTTGACACCTTGGGCTTTTCCTCTGGTCACCGGCAGCTGATCGTTGAGTTGAAAAGACGGGGGGGCGTATTGGCTCCTTAGGCTTGGTGGTGCGATTGGTACAGAGATCCCGTTTGCCCTGTCTTTCCTTGACAAGGTTCACTGAAACAGGGTACAGGCATGGGGGTTGACGGTGGTATTGGGCCATTGTCGTAGCTTTTTTTATCTAAAAGAGAATAAGGAGAGGGCATGAAAGTTCGGGGCGTAATGATTGGCGGCATGATCCTGGTCGCAACCGCTGCCATGGCAGCAGATAAGTTGGAGCTGAAGACGGAGAAAGATAAGGTCAGTTATGCGATTGGCATGGATATGGCCGGGAGTTTGAAGAAGAGCGATATTGCCGTCGATCCTGATATCTTAGGGAAGGCGATCAAGGACGTGATGACCGATCAAAAGGCGGTTATGACGGATGACGAAGTCAAGACCACCCTTCAGGCCTTACAAAAGAGCATGCAGGATAAGCAACAAGAAAAGATGAAGGCGCAAGGTGAAAAGAACAAGAAAGAGGGTGAGGCTTTCTTGGCGGAGAACAAGAAAAAGGATGGGGTGAAGACCACCGCCAGCGGTTTGCAATATCAGGTGGTCAAAGAGGGCAAGGGTAAAACGCCGGTGGCGACGGATACGGTTTCGGTTCAGTATAAGGGGATGTTGCTTGATGGCACTGAGTTTGATAGTTCCTACAAGCGTGGCCAGGCGGCCACCTTCCCGGTCAATGGCGTGATCAAGGGCTGGACAGAGGCCCTCCAGCTGATGAAAGAAGGGGATAGCTGGAAGCTCTTCATCCCCGGCGACTTGGCTTACGGTGATGCCGGTACCCCTGGTGGGCCAATTGGGCCAAACGCCACTTTGATCTTTGAGGTTGAGTTGGTTTCGATTGGGGCGCCTCCGGCCAAGACCGAGCCAGCCGCCAAGAAGAAATAAGACTCTTCTTTGATGCTCAAGCGTCAGTTCTGCTGTAGAAAGGGCGATCCAATGGGTCGCCCGCCATTCCCCCTGCGCCTTCAATGAAGGTTCGTCATAAGTTTCTCATCATGTTCACTCCCCTCCTGGCCCTTATCTTTGCCTTTGGCCTTGGGGGAATCAGCACCTTTTTTTCGATCAATCAAATCGTTGTCAATTTGCAGGAGGACATTGCCCCCACCGCCCTTTCCTTGATGGAGTTCAGAAAGGTGCTGACCTCGTTGGAAGGAGCTATCAATGCCCGAGTTGTCCAGCGATCAGAGATCGAACAGCTTGTCACCCGCGTCAAGGGGTTGGTTCAGCAGGACGCCTCGCGAGGTGAAGGCGGGGAGGCTGCGGATAAGGCCGATGATGATATGCGCCTGCGGGCTATTCGGGTTATGAGCCTCGCCCGTTATATCTTGAACGTGACCGAAAATAACTGGCAGGAGGGTGAAGCCGTTCGCGTTAGCTCTAACATTCAGCAGGAGCAACGGGGACTTGGTCTGCTCTTGGATGACAAGTTGGTTGCTCACTTGCGCGAATTGTCGATGGCGGAAAAAAATATTGCGGGCAAATACCATTTCGGTGTCTTGGTGGTATGGTTGGGTCTTGCCTTTGCCCTGTTGACGGTAGTCTTCATGGTTCTTTATCTGGCGAGGACGGTATTGACGCCAATCAAAACCCTCCAGGAAGGTGCCAAGCAGATTGGTGACGGTCGGTTGGACTATCCGATTGCCATGGCGACGGGTGATGAGTTCGAGGAGTTAGCCGTCGAGTTCAATGCCATGGCACGCAAACTTGGGGAGTCCTACGATCAGCTTGATCGCAAGGTCGTGGCTCGAACTGAGGAATTGTCTCTGGCGAATAAGGAGCTGAGAAAAGAAATTGGGGAACGTCTGCAGGCGGAGGCCGAACAGCAAAAGGCCGAGGAACAGGTCCGTGGCTTGACCCAGGATTTGCTTCATGTGCAAGAGGTTGAGCGAAAGAGAATTGCCCTCGATCTCCATGATAACGTGGCGCAGGAACTTTCGGCGATGAAGGTGTTGACCGAGGCGCTATGCACCGACCCGGCCCACGATGCTGATCAAATTCGGCGACAGATGCGGGAGTGGGTGGCGGTGCTGAATCAGTGTGTTGGCACCATTCGTGAGCTCTCCTATAACTTGATGCCGCCTGGGCTTGAACACCTAGGGATCAAGACGGTTCTCTCTTCCTATTGCCGTGAATTTGGACAGAAAAATGGTCTGTTGGTCGAGTTTAGTAGTGCCGGCATGGAGCGCCTGTCATTGGGGCTTGACTACGATATTGCGATCAACCTTTATCGCTTGACGCAAGAGGCCTTGAACAACATCAAGAAACACGCGGCGGCGGGTCTGGTCAGGGTGCGATTACTGGCTGCCGGCTCTCGACTGCTGCTACAGATTGAGGATGATGGTCAGGGGTGTAACCTAGAGCAGGTCCGTGGTCGAGCGATGAGCAACAAACGGCTTGGCCTGCTGGGGATGGAGGAACGGGTGAAACTTTTGGGCGGTTCGTTGAAAATCCACTCCCAACCATGTGAGGGTATGAAGATATTTATCGAAATTCCGTGGGAGAAGACAGATGCTGGAGAAAAAAAGAATACTACTTGTTGATGACCACCCGTTGTTTCGAGAGAGTTGCAAGGGCTTGATCATCCGCTCTCCGGCCTTTACTGTTATTGGTGAGGCAAGTGATGCCCGTGAGGGGGAACGGATGGCCTTGGGACTCAAACCCGACTTGGCGGTGGTTGATCTCTCCCTGCCCGATAAGAGTGGCATCCAACTGACGGCGAGCCTCGCCATGGCCCTGCCGATGATCAAGGTGGTCATTGTCAGTATGCACTCCAAGATCGATTATGTCATCAGTGCCTTGCGGGCTGGGGCACTGGGCTATGTTGTCAAGGAATCCGTGTCCTCTGCCCTGCTGGACTGTCTGGCGGTGGCCATGCGGGGGGAGTACTATCTCGATCCATTCCTGACCCAGGAGGTTGTCCACAAACTGATCGAGCCAAGTGAACAGCTGGGGGCCGATTTGACCTATGGGGCCTTGAGTCAGCGTGAACAGGAGATCTTGCGGATGGTAGCGCAGGGGGTCTCGACCCGTGAAATCTCCGAGCGTTTGAACATCACCCCTAAGACTGTTGAGAATCATCGCGGCAATATCCGAGCAAAGCTCGACCTGCACAACACCGCCGACCTCGTTCGTTACGCGACTAAAATGGGCTTACTCGGCGACTCCCTCTAGTTTGGGGAGCTTAGGCGCTCGGCCAGAAATCATCATCCCATCTTGCTTGTCTTCCGGCCCGCTTTCCGCGTTGTCGCGAGGGTCACATAGCCCTGCTATGCTCCCCTCGTGACGCCTTGAAAGCGAACCGGAATCCGGCGCAGTCTTGGGACGCTTATTTCTTGCCGAGCGCCTTAGGTCACGGTGGCAAGGATTCGGGCGGGGGCGCCATCGCTATCGCGAATCAAGAGCGGCAGACAGACGAGGTGGCAGCTTGGGCGGGGTACCTGGCTGAGGTTGGCAAGATTCTCAAGCAAGAGGATGTCCTTTTCCAGAAAATAGTGATGATTGGGCAGGTTGCTTGATGCCGTGGGGTCGAGGGAGATGGCGTCGATGCCAATCCCCTTGAGGGGAAGGGTCGTCAGCCACAGGCTGGCTTCATCGGTCAGTATTGGAAAGCCCGTGAGATAGGCTGTTGTCCCCCAGTGTTGGCACCAACCGGTTTGCAATAAGATGAATTCTATCCCCCTTGATGAGGGAAGCCGTGCCTGGAGAAAGGGCAGGGTGATGACATCGACTGCCTGGCGGCAGTCGATGATCCGGGCTTGACCTTGGAAATGGTGGGCCGGAAACTGGTCAAGGGTCTTGCCCGCAGCCAGGAGGTGGGCGGGGGCGTCGATATGGGTGCCGCTGTGACTGCCAAGCTCAAGCCACTTGGCCCGATAGCCATCGTGGTTGAGGGTGGCGATCTGGGTGATACGCGGAGTGCGATCCCCAGGATAGAGCGAGAGTTCCGCATTCAGGGGATGAGAGAGGTCGATGGTGGGCATGGCGGGCGGCAATTATGACGTTGTCTTCTCCTTGGTCTTCCAGCGCTGGTGCATCCAGACCCATTGTTCTGGAAAGCGACGGATGATACGTTCGTAGGCGTCGGAACATTGTTGGGTGTTGACCACGAGATCCCGCTCTTCATCATCCGTGTACTCCAGATTGAGAGGGGCCTCGCATTCGATCCGGTAGTTGAGATCGTCTTGTAAGTGCATGAAGATAGGGATGATTGGAATCTTGAATTTGCGGGCCAGGAGGACGGGGCCAGTCGGGGTGTGGGCGGGATGACCGAAGAAGGAGACAAAGACCCCCGGGACGCGGGTGTCTTGATCGATTAACAGGCCAATGGCGCATCCTTGGTGCAGACTGCGGATGATTTCGCGGGTGCCCGCCCCCCGGGCGATATTGGTGTAGCCTGCTTGGTTGCGCATCTCTACGACGATGGCGTTGAGCCCGGGGTTCTCCAAGGTGGTGCCGACAACGCGCAGGGGGTAGCCGTTTTGCGCCATCCAGGCACCGAGGAGTTCCCAGTTGCCGAAATGGCCGGTGATCATCAACACCCCCTTGCCCGTCGTTAAGGCCTGTTCCAGGTGGTGCATGCCCTCAGCTTGGATGAGGGTGTTGACGCCTTGGCGGAGGATCACCGGTAGGCGCATGATGTCGGCTAGAGCGGTGGCGAAATGGCGATAGACCCGAGTTGCCAGGTGGTGAATCTCTGCCGCCGATTTTTCGCGGCCAAAGGCCATGGTCAGATGGGCCAGTGTCCGTTGTCTCCCCCGGTGGCCAAAGATAAAGATCAGTCTGCCTACCCCCCGCATCAAGAGGATGGCGGCTCGGCGAGGGAGGAGGCGTAGGCCGACGATCAGCAGGGTGATGAGTCGCGCGAAGAGTTGGTCGCGGATCCTTCTGTAAGTTGCGTTTTTGGCCATGAGGAGAAGCGAAGCAGGGTGTGGAAGGGAGACTATGTCGGGAAGGAGGCGGATCACTTGCCTCCGTTAGTCTACCCTGGGCTTGTGTGCTACGCAACATCTTTCCTGTGGCCAAGAACACGAATGGCCTAACGTCACAACGGTACCGAGGCTTTGGGCTATTTTCTTGACAAGCGCTGTCGTCCTGGGTACGGAACTGATCAAACAAAACGGTGTGTTGTCGAGGGCCCTGTCCCCCACAGACAAAACTCAACTCTTCTTTCTTTGGAGGCACCTTGAGGAGCCGAACAATGCGAACTTCTGCGGTGAAGACTTTATCTCTGCTCATGCTTATTACCCTGGTGGCGGGACTTTGCTCTCCCTTTCTTGCTCAGGCCGGGGCAGCCTTTCAAGGCAAGAAGATCTTGATTGTCATGAGTTATGACGATGATAGCGCCATGGAAGTCGAGCTTAAGCAGACCTTTGATGCCCTGCTTAGCGGGGCAACCCTCAAATATTACCAACTGAACGCCAAAAAAGATCTGGCTGGAGCCGGGCAGAAGGCCGCCGAGGCCTACCGTCTCTTTCTGGATTTTGCCCCCGACGCGGTGATTGCGGCCAATGACAATGCCCAGGAAATCTTTGTCGTCCCTTATCTCAAAAATAAGGTGTCAACGCCAGTCGTCTTCACAGGGGTCAACGATGACGCCAGTAAATATGGTTTTCCGGCGGATAACGTCACGGGTGTTTTAGAGAAGAAGCACTATCGCGAGGGCATCCTTTTGGCCCAACTCATCGATCCGCGCATCCACAAGATTGGCCTTCTCTATCCCGACACCTTGAGTCAGCGTAAGAACGTCGAGCAAATCGAGAGGGAGAAGGCCTCGTATGGGGCCGAGATCAGCGATATCCGGCAGGTCGCGACGGTCGATGAGATGCGATATGCCCTGCGCGATCTGTCTGAAAAGACCGATGCCCTATTGGTCTTAAATCCGGTCGGTATCCGGGATAAGAATGGGAAGGCTGTCTCGCAAAATGCGCTCTATAGGATTATTCTGGAAACGAGCGATAAACCCACCATTGGTGTTAATGAATGGGAGATTCGGGAAGGGATCCTCTGTGGCGTGCTTAAGTTAAATACCGAACAGGCTTCTCTTGCGGTTGGCCTGTTGGACAAGATCTTTGCTGGGCAGCCGGTTAAGGATGTTCCGATCACCGAAAATCATAACGGCAGCCGTTGTCTGAATGTCCTCACCTTGAAACGCCTGGGAATTAAACTCGATCCCAAGGTCTTGATTGGCACTGAGATTGTTTCCAGGCCATCGGCTCACTGACGCCTATGCCCAACAAAAGTCCTTATCGCCATGGCCGACGGTTGCTTGTCGCCATCTTCACCACCTTGTTTCTGGTGTCGGTCTCCTTTGTTGGGACATTTTACTATGTTAACCTCCTAAACCTCCGCATCTTTAACGAGTTCGAGCGATTCACAACGTCCGCGAATATCAATGCTGGCATCAGTCGTGAGTTGATAGGACTTGAACTCAAGATTCGTGAGATGATCCCCATCATTCTCACTACCCCCGCCAAACTCCCCCAAATTCGAACCGACTTGCTGTCAGACTTTGCCAACATCAAGAAAGTGATGGTCGAGATGAGGGAGCCGGATAACCAACGGCTGACGATTGATCTTGAAAAGTACAAACGATCTTTGGAGGCTATGCTGCAGGGCTATGTCGCCATGAATGATGTCTTTTTGCTCATCAGGGAATTTTCTGAAGGGTATCTTGGGCAGTTGAAATCAACAGAAGAGACAATTGGCCAGCTCATGGTTGAGGCGGCTATGACTGGGCGTGAGGGCATGGGCATCCAGCAGAGTTATCTCTTGCTGCCTCTCTGCGTGGAAGATTTTATTCAGGCCACTTTGCTGATCCGCTCAAGCATCAGCGACAACAACCCGACGATCTTGGGAGTGCCTGGTGAGGGGGGGGGAGCGGAAAGGCCTTCCGCTTTGACTCATCTTGACACCATGGAGAGAACTCTGGGCACCATCACCTCCTCTCAGGAGCCGATTGGCGAGGCCGCAACCCACTTGTTGGCTGATATCCGCCCCTTCCGTCAACGGATTGAACAGCTCTACCGCATCCAGTTGGCGATGCAGGACAATAGTGCCAATTTCACGGTTGCTCGCGATAGCCTCTTGCTCTCCTTGAAAGGCATCGAGGAGCGGTCGGCTGAGGATGTCGCTTCCATCCGCGCTCAGATGAATCGGCATGGGAGGCAAGAATTTATCATCTCGTGCGTTATCTCTGGTAGTATCTTGGCGGTGTCGCTGCTGGGTCTCTTGGTGGCGCGAAAGATGAGCCGACAGCTTGCCGAGACAGCGGAGGAGGCGATGATCGCTGGCGAGGAAATCTTGGCTACTAACGAGCAGTTGCAGGAGGAGATGCACGAGCGACAGGAGATTGAAGAGGCCCTGCGCCAATCGCGTGATGGCCTAGAACAGCGGGTTGTTGAGCGCACAGCCGAACTCTCTCAGGCTAACGACCTCTTGCAGGCAGAGATCGAAGAGCGTCTACAGATGACCAAAAACCTTGCGGAGGAACGTGAGCGTCTGGCGGTGACTCTACGCAGCATCGGTGATGGCGTGATCTCGACCGATATCGATGGCCGAGTGACACTGATCAACCAAAACGCTGAGTTGCTGACAGGGTGGAGGCAGCAAGAGGCGATTGGCCGACCCCTGGCGGAGATCCTTCCCCTCTTTGATGCCGAGACCAGGCGTCCTTGCGAAAATCCGTTGGACAGGGTGTTACGTACTCAGGAAGTTGCGAACCTGGCGAGTCATGTGCTGCTGGTTGCCAAGGACGGCCGCGAATTGAGTATCGCTGATAGCGGAGCTCCGATTTTTGACACGCAAAGGCAAATCATAGGCGTTGTCTTGGTCTTTAGGGATGTCAGCGAACAGCTCAGGCAAAAGAGGGAGCTGTTCAACGCCCAGAAGATGGAGTCGATTGGCACACTGGCTGGTGGTATTGCTCATGATTTCAACAATATACTCTCGGCTATTATTGGCTATAGCGACTTAGCCTTGATGCGTGATGCTGAGGAGGGCATGACCTGGCGAGAGGATTTGAGGCAGATTCGCAAGGCCGCCGATCGGGCAACGGCCTTGGTGCGTCAGATCTTGGCCTTCAGTCGTAAACAGCAACTGACGAAGACCCCGTTGCATCTTTCGTTGATCGTCAAGGAGGCGGTAAAGCTGATTCGTGCCGCCATTCCCACCACCATTGCTATTCGTCAAGAAATCAACTCCGAGGCGACGGTTATGGCCGATCCCACCCAGATGCATCAGGTGATTATGAATCTCTGTACCAACGCCTATCATGCTATGCTGGAAAACGGCGGGGTATTGGCTGTCTGCCTGAGAGAGTTAAGTGTCAGCCCAGAGATGAGCCGTAATATGGATAATCTCCCGACGGGACGCTACTTGACCCTTGCGGTCAGCGATACTGGGTGTGGTATCGAAAAGGAGATTCGGGATAAGATCTTCGAGCCCTATTTCACCACGAAGGAGCAGGGAAAGGGCACCGGGCTAGGCTTGGCGGTGGTACATGGCATTGTCTCTAGCCATGGAGGCAGAATCACGGTGGACAGCGAGTTGGGGCAGGGCACCACCTTTACCGTCTATCTGCCCATTGTTGGAGGAGAGGTCACCTCTGAGGAGGAAAAATCTGTCCCACCCCGGGCTCGAGCCCATGAGCGGGTCATGGTGGTGGATGACGAGGAGGCCATTCGTAGTATCGTCTGCGAGCTTTTGAGCCAAGTCGATTATCGGCCCACGGCCTTCGCCAATGGATTGGAGGCCTGGCGTGCGTTTTCTGCCGCTCCTAACGACTGGGATCTGTTGATTACCGATCGTACCATGCCGGAGATGACCGGCGATCAACTGGTCGCTAAGATTGTCGCCTTGCGTCCGGAATTGCCGATTATCCTCTGTTCCGGCTATCGTGACAGGACGACTGGGGATGAACCCCCAGAGGGAAAAGGCTACCGCTATCTGCAAAAACCGGTTGATGTGCGGCTTCTCTTGGTTGAGGTGGCGGACGCCTTGTCTGGTCGATCATCATGACATCGATGGAGTTCAGTGCCTTAGGCAAACTATGAGGGCCTCGGTTTCGATTGGCGTTTAGGTCAAGAATAATTTCTTGACAAAGATATCGCTTGGAATCATATATACGCCCCCTTTTTTCAATTTTTTCAAGACGCGCGTATCGTGTCGTTGGTTCTCGCAAGGGGAAGGTTTTATCCGCGACCTTCTCCATATATCCCACTGATTTATTGAGGAGAAATAATGAAGGTACTGATTAGTGATAATTTGGCTCCGATTGGCGCTACGATCCTCAAGGAGGCTGGCATTGAGGTTGATATCAACACGGGATTGCCGCCTGAGGAACTGAAGAAGATCATTTCGGCCTACGATGGCCTGATCATCCGCAGTGCCACCAAGGTGACGGAGGAGATTATTGCTGCCGCTGACCACCTGAAGGTGGTGGGACGGGCCGGGATTGGTCTTGATAATGTTGATATCCCGGCGGCGAGCAAGAAGGGGGTTATTGTCATGAATGCCCCGGATGGCAACGCCACTACCGCTGCCGAGCACGCCATCGCCATGATGATGTCTTTGACCCGCAATATTCCGCAGGCGACTGCCTCAATGAAGGATGGCAAGTGGGAGAAGAAGAAATTTTCTGGCCGCGAGGTCACTGGCAAGACACTGGGCATCGTTGGTATTGGCCGGATTGGGGCAATTGTTTCCGATCGGGCCAAGGGGTTACGGATGAAGGTTGTCGCCTTTGATCCCCATATGCCCAAGGAGATTGTCGATAAACTTGGGGTTGAGCTGGTGGGGTTAGATGAGTTGTGTCAGCGTAGTGACTATATCTCTGTGCATGTCCCCTTCTTGAAAGAGACGGACAAGCTCATTTCGGCACAAAAGTTTGCGCTGATGAAGCCAACGGCCTATTTCATTGATTGTGCCCGGGGGGGTGTTGTCGATGAGGTTGCCCTCTTCGAGGCCTTGAAGAATAAGACTATCGCTGGCGCGGCCCTTGACGTCTTTGAAGTGGAACCGACCAACAAGGAGAATACGCCGCTGCTCTCTTTGGATAACTTTATCTGCACCCCCCATCTTGGGGCTTCGACGGCTGAGGCCCAGGAAAACGTGGCGATCGCCATTGCCGAGCAGATGGCGGATTACCTCAACACCGGCAGTATCACTAACGCGGTCAATGTCCCTTCGGTCAGTGCCGAGGTCATGAAGCAGGTAGGACCTTACTTGACCTTGATGGACCGCCTCGGTGCCTTTCATATGCAGATTGCCAAGGGGGGGATTGAGGAAATCAATATAGACTACGTCGGAGATCTGGCGTCTGTCAACGTCACTCCGATAACGGTCTCCTTCTTGAAGGGGCTGTTTACGCCGATCCTGAAGGAGGCGGTCAATTTCATCAATGCTCCGATGATCGCCAAGGATCGGGGCATTAAGGTGACGGAATCAAAGACCAACGACTCCGATGACTTCACCAATATGATCAAGGTGACGGTGAGGACGACGGAGGGGGAAAATGTCTTGGTTGGCACGGTCTTCGGCAAGAGTGAACCTCGTCTGGTACGCTTGAATACCTTCCGTTTGGAGGCCTTACCTGCCGGTCCTTTGCTGTATGTCTACAACAAGGACGTCCCAGGGGTGATTGGGGCACTGGGGACAGCGATTGGTAACTTTGGGGTGAATATACGAAACATGACGGTTGGGGCTGAGGCCGAACGAGGTCAAAATGTTATCTTGCTGAACACCGATCGTCTGTTAACGGCTGAAGAGCTCGATGTTGTGCGGTGTCTTGATAACGTGAGTCAGGCTATGGCGATGGATATGCCCACCTTATAATGGTAGGCAAGGAGTGGTGGTGCGGCTATGAGTGATCAAGGTGCGGAAAAAAAGGATGGCTGTCCCTGTGAGCCGGGGATGACCTTAAAAGATGGTAAGTGTGTGATGCCAGATGTCACCTTTACCAGTTTGGTTATGGCCTTGAACTCCTCAACTCTTGCTCACTTGGGCGAATTGGCCTCCCCGGACTCGGGGACGAAGCAGAAGAATATGATGTTGGCCAAACACACCATCGACACCATTGCCATGTTGCAGGTCAAGACCCGTGGCAATCTTTCCCACGAAGAGTCTGAGTTGGTTGAAACCAGTCTCTTCGACTTGAAGATGCGCTTCGTCAAGGCGCGATCGTGAGGTTTGGAGGGTGTCTTTGCCTCGTTGCTTTGGGGGAGTTCACCCTTTTTTGTTGCCATGTCGGTTGATGCCATTGAGGTACTGGCTCCGGCCAAGGTGAATTTGTTTTTGGCTGTTTTGGGCAAGCGACCTGACGGCTATCATGATCTCGTCTCAGTTATGCAAAAGCTTGATCTTGTTGATCGGCTCTTGCTTTCCCGCGAAGGGCGGGGAATTTCCATGTCCTGTTTCCCGCAGAGCGTGCCGGAAGATCATCGCAATCTCGCCTGGCGGGCGGCTCGCCTTTTTTTTGATCAGACGGGGGTGGCGGGTGACCTGCGGATCACCTTGCATAAGTTGATTCCCGTGGCCGCGGGTTTGGGTGGGGGGAGTAGCGACGCGGCGGCGGTTCTGGTTGGTCTGAATCGTCTGTGCTCGGTTGGCTTGCCTGAGGGCGCATTGATCAACATGGCAGCTCAACTGGGTGCCGATGTCCCCTTCTTTGTGGCGGATTTGACGACCGCCTTGGCGACGGGGACGGGGACGGCGCTTCAGGCAATTGATGGCCCTGGAGGGTATTTTCTGCTGTTGGTAAACCCCGGGGTGGCGGTATCGACACGTTGGGTTTATGAGAATTTCCTGTTGACAAGCGAAGGCAATCCCTATACCTTAGGCGGCTCTTTTGATTCAGTAGGGAGCGCTGAGGCGTGTTTGGCAGCTGTTTTTTCTCACGAGTCTTGTGATCGCAAGCTTTTTAACGATCTTGAGTCTGTCACGGTTGCTGCCCATCCGGTCATTAAGGAAATTAAAGAACAGTTGCTTGCTGATGGGGCCTTTGCGGCCTTGATGTCTGGGAGTGGGCCGACAGTGTTTGGTCTCTTCCGGCAGCGCAGTGTGGCCGAAAAATCTTGCGAGAGTTTTCAGCGGAGGTATGCCGAGGTGTTTCTTACTGCTCCGCTTAAGTAAGCTTGTCCCCTTGTGCTGGGGCGTCGTCAAGCGGTAAGACACAGGCCTTTGACGCCTGCATTCGTAGGTTCGAATCCTACCGCCCCAGCCATTTTTTGTCTGTTCCTCTATTGTGTTTCGATTGGACGAGGTAACTCCTAGTATGCCAAAACATATGCAAGTTTTTACGGGTAATGCCAATCGTAAGTTGGCGGCTGCTATCTGTCAGCACATGAACATCGAGCTGTCCAAGGCCGAGGTCAGAACCTTTAGTGATGGTGAGATCTTCGTTGAGATTGGCGAGAACGTTCGTGGTAATGATGTCTTTATCATTCAACCGACTTGCACTCCGGTTAATAACCATCTGATGGAATTGATGATTATGGTCGATGCCTTGCGACGGGCCTCGGCACGGAGAATAACTGCCGTCCTTCCCTACTATGGGTATGCTCGGCAGGATCGTAAGGTGGCGCCCAGGGTGCCGATTACTGCCAAGGTTGTTGCCGAAATGCTGATGGTGGTTGGGGTTCGGCGTGTTTTGACCATGGATCTTCATGCTGGACAGATTCAGGGTTTTTTTAATATCCCGGTCGACAATCTCTTTGCTGCCCCGATTATTTTGGATTACATCTCGAATAAGTTCAAAGAGGTGGTCATGGTCTCGCCGGATGCCGGTGGGGTGGAACGAACTCGTGCCTTTGCCAAGCGTTTGAATGCCGACTTGGCGATCATTGATAAGCGTCGGGAACGGGCCAACGTCTGTGCCGCCATGAATGTCATTGGTGATGTTACTGGTAAGACGGCCATATTGCTTGATGATATGGTTGATACGGCTGGGACGTTATGTTCGGCGGCTGATATCCTCATGCAGAAAGGGGCTAGAGAGGTCTATGCCTGTTGCTCGCATGGTGTCTTGTCAGGGCCTGCGATCGAGCGCATTGAGGCATCACACATTCAGCAGTTGGTGATCACCGATAGTGTCCCTCTGCGAGATAATGCCCTCGCCTGCAAGAAAATCAAGGTGCTGTCTGTTGCCGAGCTTTTTGGCGAGGCTATATTGCGTATTCATTCAGAAGACTCTGTGAGCTCGTTGTTTGTCTAGCGATTCAAGAAGTTCTTCTGTTCATTTTGAGCAAGAACCAGGTCGAGCTCATTATCATTAATCAACCGTTCAATCACGGGTGGAGGTTTAGGCGAATGTTACAGTTTGATTTGAATGCTCAAGTCAGAAATGTCTTTGGAAAGGGGGCCGCTCGTCGGTTGCGTATGTCTGGTTTGAGTCCGGCAGTGATGTATGGCAATTCACTAGAACCGGTTGCCTTGCAAATGGACATTAAGGAGGTCAGCAATACCTTGCTTAAGGTGCAGCGTCGTAATGCCGTTTACTCCTTGCATGTCACCAAGGATAATGCCGAGGTCTCCTGTCATCATGTCATGCTCAAGGAGTTGCAGCGAGAGCCGGTGAGTGGGGCACTTGTTCATGCCGATTTTCTTGCTATCTCCTTAGAAAAGCCAATTGTCTTCACCGTCCCGGTCAATTTTGTTGGCAAGCCCAAGGGCGTTGATCTGGGTGGCGACATGACAGTCTCTATTAAAAACGTGGTGTTGCAGGGCCGTCCGCTCGATGTCCCTGAGTATCTGGAAAAGGATATTTCTGGTTTGGGGGTTGACGAGAAATGTACTTGCGCAGATCTTGATATCCCCGAGGGTGTGACCTTGCTGACCGACAAGGATGTTGTGTGCGTCTCGGTGTCGATGCCCATCGAGGTCGTTGTTGAAGCCGCCCCGGTGACAGCCAAAGGCAAGAAGAAAAAGTAAGCGTTCTGCAGCTTGTTGTTGAAAAGTCGAGGAAGAGGGATTGTCCCCTTTTTTCTCGACTTTTTTTTTGTGCAATTGATTGTGGAGAGCTGTCATGCGTTTGATTGTCGGATTGGGGAATCCAGGGCCAAGCTATCAGGGAACTCGCCATAACATTGGCTTCCAAGTACTGGACGCCTTGGCCGAGAAGCAACAGGTGTCGTTTGTTGACTCTAAGTGGCAGGCGAAAATTGCCAAATCTTTGTTGTGGGGGCAATCCGTTATGCTGGTTAAGCCGGAGACCTACATGAACGAGAGCGGCAGGGCTGTTGGGCAGATTGCCGCCTATTACCACATTCATCCCCAGGAGGTTCTGGTGCTTCATGATGATCTAGATTTGGCCTTGGCCAGGATCAAAGTTGTTTGTTCTCGGGGCGCTGGAGGGCATAATGGCGTCCTCTCGTTGATAGCCCATCTGGGGAGTCGAGATTTTGTTCGAATCCGTTTGGGGATAGGTCGTCCTGATCCCCCGATGTCAGTGACCAACTTTGTTCTGGGGAAGTTTCTCCCTGACGAGCAGGTGCTTGTTGATGCACAAATGGAGATGATCTTGCAAATGATTCGTGTGGTTCTGGAGAAGGGCTCGACTGTGGCCATGTCGATGGGGAATCGCCAGAAAAAAAAGTAGGCCCCCTGTCCTGTTTTTTACCTCCAACCGACGTGGTTGCATTTTTGTGGGGAATATGGTATAAGGGTGGCGGCATTGATGCTTCCCCAGCGTTTGTTAGATGGTTGGTTAGTCCTCTCTCTCCGTTTGATCTCCTTCCTCTCCCCCTAGGGTTTCTTTTTTCTGGGAACCACATCTCTTGGTTGATGATATCATGGTTAAAAAACAATCTGTCTCATTTCAAGTTGGCGATATGGCGGTCTATCCTGCTCATGGAGTGGGGAGAATCGATTCAATCGAAACGCGCTCCGTGGGAAATCTGCAGCAGTCTTTCTACGTCATTCATATCCTTGAGACCCGGATGACGCTCATGATCCCGACCAATTCGTCAAACAATGTCGGCTTGCGGGCAATCATTCGGGCCGATGAGGTGGATAAGATTTATAGCATACTGAAAGATCGTGATATTACCATCGCGCCACAGCCTTGGAATCAACGCTATCGTGAGTACATGGACAAGATCAAAACTGGCTCTGTCTATGAAATCGCCAGGGTCTTGCGTGACCTTTACGTCTTACAGGTCGATAAAACCTTGTCTTTTGGTGAGCGTAAGATGATGGATACCGCCCAAGGCTTGTTGATCAAGGAGATAGCCCTGGCCAATCAGGTCAATGAAGATGCTGTGGCCGAGAGTATCAATCATATCTTTTGTCAAAAGGGTGTTGATCACGATTGTGTGACAGGGGAATAGCTAGGGGCTTGATTTGGGCCTCGGTCTTCCCCTTATTCCCTTTCTCCCCCGCTGTATTTTCCCCCTGTTATGATCGCTCTCCCCCCCCTCTCTGGAGATGTTTCTTCCGCTCCGTGCCATTCTGAGCATCCTTTGCTTGTCGACAAGGAAACTCGCTATGAGTTTGTGGTCGAACAGGCCTGTCACGGGCAACGTTTAGATCAATTTCTGATGCTGCATGGCCCGACGGTGGAGGGCGATTTTTCGCGGGCTATGTTTCAGGATTTGATTGCCCGAAAGTTGGTTTTGGTCGATGGACAGCCAAAGAAGAGTCATTATCGACTACGGGTGATGGAAGTTGTGCGTCTTGTCGTCCCTCCGCCAATTCCCTCAGTCTTGACCCCAGAACCTATGGACTTGGCTATTCTCTATGAGGATGACCATATCCTGGTACTCTGTAAGCCGCCGGGATTGGTTGTCCATCCGGCCTGTGGAAATTTGACGGGGACCTTGGTGCATGGTTTGTTGGCCCATTGTGACGATCTGTCTGGCATCAATGGTCAGGTAAGGCCAGGGATTGTTCATCGACTCGATAAGGATACCTCCGGGGTGATGGTAGTCGCTAAAAATGACCTAGCGCATCATTGTCTGGCTGAACAGTTCAAGAATAAAACGGCAAAGAAGGTCTATCATGCCCTGCTCGATGGTGTGCCAGCAACGGTTAGTGGCCAGGTGGACAAGCCAATTGGCCGACATCCGATCAATCGAAAGAAGATGGCCGTCTTGGTTGATCGAGGTCGACGGGCGATGACCAAGTGGGAATTGCTGACCGTTTTCGGCAGACGATTTTCGCTGGTTGAAATTGTTATTGAAACGGGAAGGACCCATCAAATTCGCGTCCACATGGCCTCAATTGGTCTGCCGGTCGTTGGCGATTTGGTTTATGGGGCAAAAAAGGAGAGTCATAAGGCCTTGGACGTTCATCGTCAGTGTCTTCATGCCTCGCGGCTGTCGTTGTTTCACCCGCTGACCCATGAGCGGTTGACCTTTTCGGCCGATCTTCCTGAGGATATGGCCTCGGTGCTCAAACAGTTACGGGCGGAGGAGCTCCCCTGAGACTGTTGCCGCCTCGGATTGCCTCTCCCCCCGCTATCGCGGTGACGGGGGGGATTGCCTCGGGGAAGAGTCGAGTGGTTGCCTGGTTGGCTCAGTCCGGCGATTTTTTGCGCTACGATGCGGATGAGGAGGTGCGATCCTTGCTAATGTCTGGTGGGCAGGGGTGGTGCCGTTTACGATCGTGGTTACCTCCGGCCTACTTTGCTGATGATGGAACTTTGCTCAAGCAGAGGCTGAGGCGGGCAATTTTTGATGATCCTTTGCTGCGGAAAAGGGTCGAGGCTGATCTTCATCCTTTGGTGCTGGGCAATCTGCAAGCCAAGATTGTCGCTAGTGAGTGTCCGTGTCTGGTCGAGGTGCCCTTGTTGTACGAGGTAGGATGGCAAGCCTATTTTGATGCCGTCTTGGTGGTTTACGCCTCGGAGTCGATCGCTAGCGCACGGCTCATGGCCCGTGATCAGGTGTCTGCTGATCAAGCTCAGGCCGTTTTGCAAGCACAACTTCCGATCGAAGACAAAGTGGGGATGGCAGATTATGTGGTGGATAATAGCCGAGGGTGGTCAGAAACCCTGTTGCAGCTTGTCAAAATAAAAAAAAAATTGAGTTCCTTTGTCCAGGAAAAAAGCTTGACAGCAAGCCTGAATAGCTCGTATATGGGGTCAGGCCCTGCCAAGGAGACCTGAAGGGATAGAGATAGAATCACCTTTTTGAGACAAATTTTTTCTTTGGCGGCTTTGAGATACCTACCGCAGAATGTGTGCCCAAGATTCTGCCCTCCTGAATGCTAACTCCGTAATCACTTACCGTAATTCTTCCAACGCATGATTTCTGTTTTAGCCTGTTACTGACTTCCGAGACTCATCATTCTTTGCCTCCTTCTCTTGATAACGCTTACTTCTTGCTAACGGCCATCGTGCAAACTCTCTGTGAGGAGGTTTTGTCTGCCGCTTAGTTTTCTTGTTGTTGTGGCGCTTGCCGCCGTCGTTGCGCGCCGTTTGTCTTCCCCCCCATCAACATATCGTTGTGTTGTTCTTATCCAATCAAAATTATCCCTCGTCTTTCTTTGTCCATAAGTCCCCTTGGGTCAATGTCTGACCGTGATAATCCCTTATTCATGCCGTATGGCGTTGCGTTAGTGAAAGGAGATTTGCCGATATGGATTTGGCAGAGTTGAAATTGAAGAAGATTGAGGACTTGACGAGGCTTGCCAAGACCTACAAGATTGAAGGGTACAGTAGTCTACGTAAGCAGGAGTTAATCTTTGAAATCCTGAAGGCGATTGCGGCTCAAGAGGAGAAACCGGATAACAATCTCGGGAATGGTGTTCTTGAGATCTTGCCTGACGGTTTTGGCTTTTTGAGGGCGCCAGATTATAATTACCTGCCTGGCCCTGACGATATCTACGTTTCCCCCTCTCAAATTCGCCGCTTAAACCTGCGAACCGGGGATACGATTGCGGGGCAGATTCGTTCGCCCAAGGAGGGGGAACGTTATTTTGCTCTGCTCAAAATTGATTCGGTCAACTTTGAGGCCCCGGAAAAAAATCGTGAGAAAACTCTGTTCTCGAATCTGACGCCGCTCCATCCCTGTGAGAAGATCAACCTTGAGGATGTTCAGGACAATTATTCGATGCGGGTTATGAATATCATGTCTCCTATCGGTAAAGGCCAGAGAGGTTTGGTGGTGGCACCGCCCCGTACTGGTAAAACGGTGTTGATGAAGAAGATCGCCAACAGCATCACCAAGAACCACAAAGAAATTATCTTGATTGTCCTCTTGATTGATGAGCGGCCGGAGGAGGTCACTGATATGGCGCGCAGTGTCAACGCCGAGGTGGTGAGCTCTACCTTCGATGAGCCGCCGCAGCGCCATATTCAGGTGGCAGAGATGGTTATTGCCAAGGCCAAGCGTTTGGTTGAGGCCAAAAAGGATGTGGTGATCCTGCTCGACAGCATTACCCGTCTGGCGCGGGCCTACAACATTGTGATGCCGTCTAGTGGCAAGATCTTGTCTGGTGGTGTCGACTCGAATGCCTTGCATCGCCCTAAGCGATTTTTTGGTGCCGCTCGAAATATCGAGGAGGGTGGCAGCTTGACGATTATCGCCACTGCCTTGGTGGAGACTGGTAGCCGGATGGATGAGGTGATCTTTGAAGAGTTTAAGGGCACAGGCAATATGGAAATTATTCTTGATCGAAAGATGTCGGATCGTCGTATCTACCCGGCTATCGATATGAATCGTTCTGGCACCCGCAAGGAGGATTTGTTGTTGTCGGCCGATGAGCTGAACCGGGCCTGGATACTGCGTAAGCTTTTGTCCTCGATGAATCCGGCCGATGCCATGGAGTTCTTGATGGATAGGATGAAGGGGACGAAGAATAATGCCGATTTTTTTCAGACAATGAATACTTGAAAAAAGGCGATCAATACAGTAAACAGTCGAATTCTTGTTGCCATTAGTCTGTTGAGGTGCATCGTCTGCCAACGGTGGTTGGCTGACCTCTTTTTTTGATAACGTTATCAAACAACACTATCTTGTTGAGGACCCCAGTAATGAAAAAAGGTATCCATCCAGAATATCATAAAATTGTAGCGGTTTGTGCCTGTGGTAATAGCGTTGAGCTCGGTTCGGTTAACCCCGAGATGAAGGTCGAAATCTGTTCGAACTGCCATCCCTTTTTCACTGGCAAACAGAAGTTGGTTGATACCGCTGGCCGGGTTGATAAGTTCATGAAGAAATACGAAAAGCATTTTCAGCAGGCGCAGAACAAGTAAGATTTGTTCCATACTTGTACGAAAACCCTGTTGTCCGCTCTGATTATAGGGGGAGGCAAGTTTTTTTTGCCCGTCGGTTGTGGGAAGTTTTCGTTTTTTACTTATCCCTGCTAAGTGAGCTTGCGCGGCTGCGGGAAAGTGACATTTCTCTCCGCTTTTTTTGGGCAAGCATCGTCAGTCTATTGATTGATGATGCTTGTTTTTTTTTACCCCCTATCCTGATAACGCATGTTTGCCAAATTTATTCATCTGCATGAAAAGCGCCTGGAGTTGGAGGCCAAGCTCTCTGACCCTTTGATCATTGCCCGGCAAACGGAGTTTGGTCGAATCGCCAAGGAGCACGCCAACGTCGCTAAGATGGATGATCTCTACGCCGAGTATCAGGAGACGGTGGCGCAGTTGGCTGAAAATCAGCAGTTGATGATGGAGGAGACTGACGACGAGATGTTGGCCATGGTCAAGGCCGATGTCGCTGACCTAGTTGCTCGGCAGGCCACTCTTGAACAGCAACTTAAGATTTTGTTGTTGCCGGCCGATCCCAACGATCTGAAGAATATCTTGCTCGAAATCAGGGCGGGTACCGGTGGGGATGAGGCCGCCCTCTTTGCCTCCGACCTCTTTCGGATGTACAGCCGGTACGCCGAGAGCCAGGGCTGGAAGATCGAGGTGTTGAGCAGTAGCGTCATTGGGCTTGGCGGCTTTAAGGAGGTCATCGCCATGATCAAGGGCGACAAGGTCTACAGCCGCCTGAAGTATGAATCTGGGGTTCATCGGGTGCAACGTGTCCCTGAGACTGAGGCCCAGGGCCGGATCCACACCTCGGCGGTGACGGTGGCGGTGATGCCAGAGGCCGAAGAGGTTGAGCTCCAGATCCAGCCTAACGAGTTGCGGATTGATATCTTCCGTTCCTCGGGGCCTGGGGGCCAGAGTGTCAATACCACCGATTCGGCGGTACGAATCACCCATATCCCCTCTGGAATGATTGTCATCTGTCAAGACGAAAAGTCGCAGCATAAGAACAAAGAGGCGGCGATGAAGGTCATGCGGGCCCGTTTGTTGGCCAAGTTGCAACAGGCCCAGGACGATCAGATTTCGGCGACCCGCAAGAGCCAGATCGGCAGCGGAGATCGCAGTGAACGGATTCGCACCTACAATTTCCCGCAAGGACGGGTCAGTGATCACCGGATCAATCTCACCCTATACAAAATCGAGGAGATCATGTTAGGCAAGATCGATGAACTCCTCGACCCCCTCCTCTCCCACTTTCAGGCCGAGGCCTTAAAGACCATCCAGTAGGGTGCGCTGTGCCCTCCTCCTCCCTCTCTGCCCCCCTCGTGAGTCGAAGATGACCAGGTTGTCGTGTTATCATGCCCTGAAGGCGCAATTGGCGGCTGGTGGGATTGCCGAGGCCGAGGCTGAGGCGAGCCTACTCCTCTGCCACCTGCTGTCCTGCCGGCGAACCGATATCTTTTTGCAAGGTGATCTCCTGGTGCCCCCTGCCGTCCAGCAGGCCTTGACCTTGGCTGTGCAACGGCGTCTTTGTTGGGAGCCCTTGGCCTATGTCCTTGGCGAACAGGAGTTTTTTGGACGACCGTTCGCGGTGACCCCCGCCGTCTTGATTCCCAGGCCGGAGACTGAGCTCTTGGTGGAACGGGCTATCACCCTCTTGGGCAGCAGCATGGGAGGTGGGACATCGGCGCGGGTACTGGACTTGGGAGTTGGCAGTGGGGTCATCGCTATCACCTTGGCCGCTGAAGTGTCGTCGATCACCGTGCTTGGGGTTGACCTCTCTCTCGCTGCCATCCGGGTTGCTCAGGCCAACGCCATCCGCCACCGGGTGGAGGATCGGATTTGCTGGGTGAACGCCAATTGGGGGGAGTCGTTAGGCGGGGCGGGCTTTGATTTGATCGTCGCCAATCCCCCCTATGTGGCGGGTAAGCTCAGGGCTACTTTACAGCCAGAATTGGCGGCGGAACCGGCCTTGGCCCTCTACGGTGGTGAGGATGGCCGTCAGGCCATTGCCCAAATTATGGCTGATGTCGCCCGTCTGCTTCGCCCCGGTGGCACCTTGTTGATGGAGATCGGTTATGATCAGGGGGCCTATGTGGCAACGACCATGGAGACTTTGGGGTCATGGTCTCGGGTGATGGTGCATGACGATTACGCGGGTCTGCCCCGGATCGTCCAGGCCCAACGCAGGGACGCCTGAATGCCGCCGCTCTCCCGTAGCCGACGGCAAGGAGGATCGGCCTTGGCGCTCATCCTGCCCCTGTTCCGACGTTATTGGTTGCGGGTGTTTGGGGGCATCGTTGCCTTGTTGGGGGTCGACCTCTGTCAGCTCCTCATCCCCCGGCTGATCAAGCTCAGCGTTGATGGGCTGAAGTCTGGCCAGATTGGTCAACCTGACCTCACTCGTTATGGCCTGATGATGATCGGTTTGGCCCTGGGGGTGGCGGTATGCCGTTACTTCTGGCGTAATCTGATCTTGGGCTTCTCCCGTCTCTTGGAGCGTGATCTCCGTGATCAGCTCTTTGCCCATCTTTTAACTCTGGATCGAGTGTTTTTTCAAAGGCGGACCACAGGCGAATTGATGGCCTTG